>JACCDU011336530.1_pt1 | contig 14548 bp, 7 predicted proteins | sample 7446081 | NCBI WGS metagenome assembly JACCDU01 (sample SAMN15323447, study PRJNA562643) | freshwater metagenome | isolation source: river surface water | place: USA:Blue River Watershed | collected 2017-08-17
AGATGAACCCCGAGCAGCTGTGGGAAACCACCATGGACCCCACCGTGCGCCGCCTGCTGCGTGTACAGATCGACGACGCCATCGAAGCCGACCGCGTCTTCACCATGCTCATGGGCGACGAAGTGGAACCGCGCCGCGACTTCATCGAGACCAACGCGCTGCGCGCGGGCAACATCGACGTTTGAGCTTCTCGGTTCTCGAAGGCTGCTTGCTGTGAAATTGGTTTTCCACGCAAACAAGGCCTGAACAAAATCGGCCGCAAGCCACTGCGTCAATCATGTTCAGAAAGGTCAAGTCCAAGCCAATACATCGATAGCCAAATCTGACCAGTCGAATGACGCCTCACCCGAGAAATCGAACCAGTCCGCGAGAATGTCCTCGGGAAGCAAGCCATCGTCTGTCCAGCCGGTAATTGTCAACGTAGAGCCGAAAGGGGCCTTGTCGGGCCCAAGTAAGCTGGCCAGGTCCACCACCACATTGCCTTCCGCCTGATCCACGAAGATGCCCTTCATGACTGCATCCTTGTTCAAGCCGACCAAGGACACACGATCTGTCCCGGGCGAAAAATCCAGTATCTCGGCCTTGATCGGTGCAGAAGAACGGTCTATGGGCGCAATCACAAACAAGTCTGCACCCGCCCCACCGCTCAACGACGATTGTCCATTCCCGGCGACCAGCCGGTCGTCACCGGTCCCTCCCTCGAGCACAACGTTCACATTGGTATAGAACAGGTAGTCGCCGGCGACCAGTGTGTCGTCACCTGCATACCCTCGCAAAACGTCAGAACCACCTGCCGTATTGGAGTCGGCAACCAGGTAATCGTCGCCGCCGCCGCCCTGCAAAAGATCAGACCCGGCACCGCCATAGACGTTCATGGCATCACCACCAAAGTACACCTCATCGTCATTGGACCCCAGGGTCACAAACCATCTTCCCAGGGAAGAGTTCCACTTGGTGGCCAAAAATTCAGGAGAAGAGGCGGCGCCGTAACGCACAATCTGAGACTGGGAAATGGCAATCCCACCGACTTCCGGGTCATTGGGATTTTCGAGATACACCTTCAGGATGGGAGACAGCTGCAGTTGGTGGCGCTGCTCCTCTGTCAAGAAACCCTGAAACGTATCGGCAAAAAACTGCAACTCAGCCTGGTTAAGAAACGCCAAGCCAGTGATCTTGAGGGCTTCGTCCACCTTGGTGACATCCCCTCCACCGAGCCCCAAAAAAATATCGCCAACACGCAGACCCACAGCCCGGTCAGACATTGCAGAACCCAAAGCGATTTGGCTGTCTGCGGTCGCGTTCAAAATGAAATCGGTCGGCTGTGCCTGTTCGGCGCTCATGAAAAACCCAGCCTCGCTCGGCCTGCGCACCTCAGCTCTGGCCACATCGTCTTGCAAAACACTGATGGTCCAAGGGGACGACACATTGCCCGATGCATCTGCTGCGGTGACAAAATACTCAACCAATGCCACGTTCGGTGCCATGGCCGTTTCAGACGACACGATCCGGGGGCGCAGGGAGGGCTCTCCAGTCACCTGAAAGCGCTCGCTCAGCCAGTCCATCAGCCCGGACGCACTGACCGTGCGGACTTCATTGGCTTGATCCAACTGCAGGACAGGCGCATCCAGATCGATGTTGACTTGGCCGGCGTATCGTTCCTGCGATGTATTTCCAGCACGGTCAATGGACCGGTAAAACACATCGTACGTTCCAGACCGGTCAACGCTGGCAACATTCAGCCATGGCTTGGCATTGCGCTCTGCCAAAGTCGCAGAGGTGTCCAGGATGCGGTACTGGACCCATTCCTGCAGCGAGTCGGCCGAGCGGTCGTACTCGAGCAGTGGCAATGCACGGCCATCAAGCGCCTTGAACCCGGACACCACTCTCGTCTCGGGCGCTGTGGTGTCAAGTATGTAATCGATGCGCACGGTTCCGGAAGTGTTCCCTGCGCGATCGACTTGGTGAGCGACCAAGGTGTATTCGCCATCCTGCACAGGCCTGACGGGATCGATCGCATAGGCGAGCGGATCAATGGCTTCGCCCTTTTTGATCCATTGGCCCAGGGCAGCCACCGTGAGTTGGTCGAATGAATCCAAAAAGCGTTCGCTCAAGGGACGCAAGGCCAAGGAGGTGGTGTAGTTGTCGTAGCCATAGAGGCCTGTATCCCGTACGAGCGAAACATCTTCTCGAAGCAATGTGACCGGCGCAACGTTGTCGTAAATAAAATCCAAATGATCGGTTTCGGAAAAATTGCCTGCAAGGTCCGTCTGGCGATAGTAAAGACGCATTTCACTGCCATTGACGGCTTCACGCTCAGAGACGTTGAGAAATTGCAGCCATTCATTGGTGTTCGCCTGCGGCAATACACCCGCAGAATTGGGACGAACAAGCTGGAACTGAGGAAGCAGTGAGGCCCCGCTCGGCTCCTGATTGAGGAAAAAGGCCTCTGAGACTTCGAGCTGGGAGGCGTACTGCTGGCCGTCTGGCTGGAAGATGGAGGACTGGACGATCTCAATCGGCTCACGTCCGTCAACCGTACGCAACTGCGGGCGCTGACTGTCAAAATTCAAAGCCAATCGAAAATACTGGTCTGACGCACTCCCTTGGGGCTTGATGAAAATCGTATTGACCCCTTGCGTCAGACTCAAAGCATCTGCAGACGGGTACCAAGTCTCTGGCATCCAAACTTCTTGGGGCCCCACCCAGCGATTGGCCACCGCGTAAAGGTACGTTGCTGTATCGCCTGAATCGGGCAACGAAAATCGCCAATCCGAGGTGACATGGTCCACACCGGAAACACCCGTGTCCTGGATCAATCGGACCCCGCCTGCATCGACCAAATTGCGGTTCAAGGACACCAGGGCATCGACCGCCACACCCAGTCTGGCCAGATTGATCTCCAAGTCCTTTTGGTCACCGATCTCCAAGAGTATCGACCGGATGTCCGCCGAAGAAGCCAAGTAAGCCGTGATGTCGAGCTCTGCCAGCGGATTGGTACTGGAATCTTCCAGCTTGGCAAGCACCTTGTCCGCCAGCAATTCGAGCAGTTCCGACTCGTTCAAACTGCCCTCGTAAAACTGGAAAGCACTGGTCAGGAAATTCGACAGCGCAACCGATTTTTGCTGCAATGCGGTTCCGGTCTGGGCATCGGCTGACGAAGAGGATGACGCCAAAGCCACGTAGTCGGTGGTCACCGGCATGCCGAACAATTGCTCTACCCTTTGGTTGGCCTGAAGAAGGTCGAACTTCCCTGAATGGACCAGGCCATTGACCAGCGTGGTCAGTGGGGTCACATTGACAGCGCCGTCCACCATGGCAGCCGGCATCTCCAAGCGGCTCTTGAATTCAACACGCGCACCCGAAGCGGTCTGGTAATAGGTGGTCTGGATATCCGGATTGACCACACCCAACGCCCTGAGCCGGTCCTGTGCACCGACTTTTTCTGCGTCAGACAGCATATTGACGGGCTTGACGACCAAATCGCCCGCAGATCCGCCGGGCAAGGTGAACTGGCCCGAAGCATCGGTCAACGCAATATTTTCGTTGGGCCCCACCAATCCATCGCGATTGGTGTCCTGGAATACCAAAGCGTTGACCAAATAGCCATTGATTGCGCGGCCCTGTATCGGAGGTACGGGAGGCTCTGGCGCTGCAGCAGAGGCACCTTGCGCCCCAGACAGATTGGACGTGCTGGCACCCACCCCAGGGGAGGGGCCGTACATGGTCGAGCACCCGCCCAGAATCAAGCTGCTGAGTAGCGCGAGCGACGCGCCGCCCTCGCGATCCGCCGAGGGCGTGGCGCGTTTTCTGCGGGTGTTTCTGTCGGTTCTCACAGAAAGGTCTTCAACTGCCCGGCTGCTGTGCCTTGGGATCTGCAGCTTCCCCGCGGTTGAGCAGGCCTTTCTCTAGCAAGTCTGCAGCCACCTTGTTGCATGTATTGGCCAGATCCGTGAACCCGCTGATGGGGAGAAAAATTTCAGCTGTGGCCTCTGGCTCGACAGCTTTGGCATCCTTGCCCAATGCCGGCCGCAAGGTGGCCAGACGAAAGCGCACTACTCCGTTGATGATCTGCGCTGACACAACGGTATCGGCAAAAACATTTTGCATTTATCGCTCCTTGAATGAATTGGTGGTGATGTCGGTCAATGGCTTGAACAGGTAATTGAAGAAGGTTCTTTTTTCCGTGACGATGCCCACTTGAGCCACCATCCCCGGAAGAATCACGAGCGGCCGCCCAGATTTGTCCAGAACCTTTTCAGAGCTGCTCAAGCGCACGGTATAAAAACTTTCGCCTTTTTCGTTTGTGATGGCGTCCGGGGAAACCGAAATGACGGTGGCTTCGAAGGTGCCAAACAAGGAATAGTCGTATGCGGTGATCTTGGCCTTGGCCTTCATATTGGGGCGCACAAAGGCCACGTCCGACGGCTTGAGCTTGGCCTCGATGATCATGGGCCCATCGAGCGGCACAATCTCGATCAGGGCCTCGCCAGGCTTGACAACCCCACCCGCCGTTGTCAAGAAGACCCGTCCGACCATCCCGTCAATAGGCGAAAAAACCTCCGTGCGTCGCACCTTGTCGCCCAGGCTGACCAGCAGGTCTTCCTTGGCTTTGATCTCACTGGAGATCCTGTTGTACTCTGCGAGCGCCGCCTCGCGCTGCTCGCGAACCTGTTGCCTTTTTTCAGCCAGCATCCGCTCGGACCGCAACAATTCCGTTTGCGGCTCCAAGCCCTCCTTGACCAGGCCTTGGATGATGGCATGCTCCTTTTCTGACAGCTTGACCAACTGGGTCAATTGTTCAATTTTTTCCTGCCGAATCAAATATTCCGCGAGCTCGGACTGAATCACCTCAGGAACCAACGTGGACAGTTCAGGTGAAAACTGCGGTGGCCTCTGGGTGATCTCGGCCAACAAGCGCATGGCGCGGACCTTGAGCGTGCTGTTTTGTTTCCTGGAGCTTTCCAGATCGCTGCTGTACTGAACCGAATTCAATCTGAACAGCAATTGACCCGTGCGCACCGGATCCCCGGACTTGACCAGGATTTCCGACAGGATGCCTCCCTCTAGATTTTGCAATGTCTTCACGTTCTCCGAAGGAATCACACGCCCATCGGCATTCGCAACCACGTCCATCTGGCCATAAGCCATCCAGGCCAGCAGCAAGGCCGTCAAGGCAGAAATGACTGCCAAGTGCCACCCATACCGAAGAGGATCCTGCTTGATCAATTCGCCGTCCTTTGCGCAGCAGCCTGCGACTGGAGCTTCTGGATGACCTGATCGCGTGGCCCATACTCTACAAGCTGGCCGTTCTCAATGACTGCAATCTTGGTTGCCAGACGCAAAGGTGCAGGACGATGCGTCACGAACACCAGTGTTTTTCCCACCAGGCACTCCGACAGCCTCTCGATGACCATCATCTCAGTGGCCTGGTCAAGGCCTGAGGTCGGCTCATCCATGATGATGTGCGACTTTTCGTGATAGAGCATCCGCGCAATGGCCAGCAAACGCCGCTGTCCGCCTGACAAGCGTTTTCCGCCCTCACCAATCTCGGAATTAAGGCCGTCCGGGAGTTTTTTAAGCACCTCACTGAAGCCGCTTTTTTCACAAGCGCGAACGATGCGATCACCATCCACCAGCCCCGACTCGAGAGTGATGTTTCGGGCAACCGTGTCATTGAACAAATGCGTTTCCTGCAACAGGATGCCGAACCGATCCAAAAAACTGCGGTTGTCCAGGTCGCGCACATCGACGGCGCCCATCCGTATATGGCCCGAACTGACCGGGACCAGCCCCAGCAATGCCTTGATCAACGTCGTCTTGCCGGAGCCCGTTCTGCCCAGAATGGCCACACGGTCGCCTGGCTCGATGCGCATGGACAGGTTTTCCACGATGGGCTTGGCACCGTCGTAGGAAACAGTGACATTTTCAAATGCCAGCGTAGCCTCGAGTTGGGCCGCATTGACAGAGCCGCCGAGACTGCGTTGCCGCTCAGCACCCAGAATCTGAGTGATCGAGTTGTAGCTTTGAATCGCCTGGGACAAACGGGTCAGCAAATTGACCACTTGTGAAAAAGGCGCAATCGCTCTACCGGCCATCAAAGTCGCCGCCACCAGCGACCCCGTCAAAGCGGTCACCAGAACGCCCACACTGATCAGTGCAATCTGATTGAACTGTGTGATGAAATTGACCCAATTGGTCGCCCTGTTGGACACCGCTTTTGAATGCAGGGTCTGCTCGTTTTGAAGCACTGTCGCGGCCTGCCACTTGCTCGCGAAAAAATCGTCCTTGCCAAGACAATTGATGGTTTCTTTGGCACCCAGACACTCGAACATGATCGATTGCTTGCCGTGTACCAGGCCCTGCACACTCTTGGCAGAGTCGCGCATCAGCCGATGAGACAGCCAACCCAGCAAGAGCAGTGCGGAGATGGAAAGCAAGGGCACGATCACCAGGTAGCCAGACAGGATAAAAATCATCCACAAAAAAAGCATGGCGAACGGTATATCGACAAAAGTCGTGACCGTTGCAGCCGCCAAAAACTCTTTGAGTGCATCAAACTCCCTGACAATCGATGCGCTCGCGCCTGAATTGGACGGGGCTCCCGCACTTTTTTGAAGGACGATTTCTCGAAACAGCTTCTCGGAAATCACCAGGTCGATCCTCTTGCCTGCAATGTCCAGCAACTCTGCCCGAACCTGCCTGACGAAATAGTCCAGCAAGAGCAAGATGGCCACACCCACCAGCAAAGCCGTCAGCGAATCAACGGCCCCATTGGGCAGTATTCGGTCATAGACCACCATCGAAAACAAGGACACGCTGAACGCAAAGATATTGGCGAGCAGGGAAGCGATCGCGGCATACTTGTACAACTTGCCCTGGGCTTTGATTTCATCCCAGAACCAAGCCCCGGATTTCGGAGTTCCGGTCATGATGCAAGCTGCGGTTGCTTTGGTGTTTTGACCGGCGCACGGAAAAAGGGCGTCATCAACTGATTGGTGACGTGGAGGTAGCGGTAATAGGCCAAAGAGGCGTCAAACCAGTTGTCGATCAGTTGCCTCACGTTTTCATACAGATCATCTTCTGCCCGCTGCAAATCCTGCAGCGAACCCCGGCTGGCTTCAAACAATTTCGATGTTGCGGCGAACGAGGAAATACTGGCCTCGACACCAGCCTTCCTCAATTCAAGCGAGGCATACAAATTGTTCGATTCACTGATGGCACGCAGAAGAGTCGTTTTCAAACCCTTTTGCTTGGATTCCAGATCGGATCGGGCCTGCGCCAGTCTCGCACTGGCCTGCGCCATGCGCGCGGTTGTGGCACCCCCAGAATAAAAATTGTGCGTCAGGGTGATCAGGGTGGAGTAGTCGGCGCTTCGGGTCCCCAAACTGTTGAACGCACGGTCGGTTCTTGCCAGTTCCATCTGAACCACAGGCGAATTGCTCGCCTTGATGGCCGCCACTTCCAATGTCAATGCATCCAAGACGGCATGCGCTTCGATCATCAAGGGATGCGCGCTCATGTGCTGTTCAAGCGTCTCGGGATTGAGCGCGATGCGCTCTCCCACCGCAGGCATCACCAAGCCCTCAGGCAATTTGAATTCCTGCAACACAGCAATGGCATTGTTCAACTGAAGGCCCACTTGCTGCAAATTGATTTTGCTGTCGTTGACCTTCATGTCCGAGCGGGCGATGTCGTAAATCGTCCCGGTCCCCATTTCAAAGCGCCGCGTGATTTTCCGGGCGGTGTCCTTGCGCTGATCTTCGAAATTGTTGATCCAGAATTTCTGGATCTCGTAGCGCTGCTTGTTCATGGCAGCTTCAACCAGGGAATACGTCAATTCAGAGCGCTGGATGTACGACCGCGCCGTCTGTGCATCGACTTTCTTTTGTGCAGAACGCCAGTTGCTGCGCTTCGAATCCCCATCAAAGAGCAATTGCTTGACAGAAATTTGGGCCGAGCCTGAGGTGTACGAGGCCCCTGGCAGTCGGGAAATGGGATTGGACCCCAGTGTGCGCTCACCGTAGTCAAGCCCTCCGGAGATCTGGGGCCGCAACGCGGCCCTGGACTCGTCCGCGCTGGCCTGCGCATAGTCGATCCCTGTGAGCGCGGCCGCCCATTCAGGATGGGCTTGAACAGCCTCTGCAATGGGCTCGCGCACGTCCTCGCGCAAGGCTTCCGGCAAAGGAGCCACGCGTGCCGATTGCTTGATCAAATCAGCGATTTTCAGGACCGGGGCAGAAACCAACCGGTCCTTGCGCAGCTGCTCAATCAGCCGCTGCGCAGGCTCCATCTCGCGCCGTGCATCGGGCGGTAACGATTGGGCCGAAGCGATCGCAACAGGCAGTAGCCAACAAAGACCGCAAAGCGCCAGTGCACTGGATGCCCCGCCCAAGAAAACAGAAAGCCTCTTGATCATCCAGGCATGGTCATCCCGCATGTGCTTGGTGAAGGTTGATCAAGTCTGCGATGCTCAAGGTGTAACCGTCGATCGCGACGGTGATCGTGCTGGCAACCCCCTCACCCGTTTCCTGGTAATTGCCGTTCTCGCCGCTTCCGCTGACGATGGGCAAAGGCGGTGAAACCAATTGGCTCAGGGTGACGCCGGAATTGGACAAACGGGCCTCGACCGACAAGGTGCCCAAGTCGGCAGGGTTGAATGTGGACAAGATGTCGTCCTGGGCCGCTGCAAAGTCGACCATCCGGGCGGATTTGTTGACGCCAACGAGATCCAGGAAATTGTCAAAAACCTCCACCTTGTCGGCGCCGGAGCCTCCGAACAAATTGATCCTGCCGGAATTGCCCAACAGGGAGAAGGTGTCGTTTCCAGAGCCGCCGTTCATCGTCAAGGTGTCGCGCACACCTGCGGCAGACAAGGAGCCTGTGACACCGGTCGCAAGCAAGCGGTCGTTGCCGCTGCCGCCATACAGGTAATCTGACCCCGCCAAATTGGCCGCGGTGTAGGCCACATTGTCGATGGTGATCCCGTGCGTTGTGGCGGTCCCGTTGGAGGTCACGTCCAGTGCAATGCCAGCCCTGGCATTGGCCAGCGAACTGGCCAATCGCACATCCACGCTGCCGTCCACATTGACGGGGCCCCGAATGATGAACAAGGGACTGGTCTCGGTGAGCACGCCGGAGCCCGCAACCGAAATGCCGGTGCCACCGGCCGACCTGTAGATGACCTTGTCGCCGGTCTGGAATTCGAACGATGCAGCATTGTTGAAACGAAATGCATCCGTGCTCAGATTGAAGCCGCTGAACTGGCCATCGTCCGGCGTGTGCTGCGCGCCAATCACGCGGTGTGAGGAGCCTCCCACCAGCACATCGTTTCCGATGCTTCCAATCAGCATGTCGGAGCCGTTGCCGCCAAAGACCACATCGTCTCCAGCCAAGGCATTGATGACGTTGTTGCCCCGGTTGCCCACGATCAAGTCACTGCGCGACGAGCCGTTCACGTTCACATTGGCCGTGCCGAGCACTTCCAGCGCATTGGTCTGCGTTCCAAAAAAGCCGTTGTCGACGGCGCTGGTTTTCACCGATCCATTCATGTTCACCGTGAGTTGGGCGGTGGTGTTGACCACGCGGTTGGCCCCTTCTTCGAAGGCCACGCGCAAGCCTCCGGACACCGACACGCTGGTGTCCATATTGATGGCGGCCCGGGTCGTGCCCGTCAGCGCCCCTTCCCGGGTCTCGGCTACAAAAATCACGTCGCCACGGTTCGCGAATTGAACCGCCTGATCCACGGATTCGTATCCGCTGGAACCAGCCACGCGCACCGTCACTTCTTTGCCCGCGTTGTCAAACAGGCGGATGTTCTCGATGTCGACCAGCCTGAAGCCGCCGTTGGTCACTGCGGCGCTGCCGGTGAACCACTGCGGCCCCACGCCTGCAGCGGGCTGCGCCAAAATTTCCAGCGCATGCGAGCCCACCAGCAGATTGCCCGTGGTGATGGGCGCAACCGTGGTCGAATTCAGCCAGGACCCGATGTGGCTGAGGGCCACATCCACGTCGGCCACCTTGAGGTTCACCGTGTCGTTGGTGGAGCGGCCAAACAGCGTGGTGTTGGCCAAGCTTCTGGCTGTGGTGTCGTATGTCTCCGAAATCGGCGGCAGGAACAGGCCGGAATTCAGACTCCCATTGGCGAAGCTGACCTGCTCCGCCTGGAAATACACCGTGGTTCCGTCAAAACGGTTGGTGGCCACCATCACACGATCGAGCAAGCCGGCATCCCAGGCAAAAGGGTCTGTGGTCGTCGACAAAGTCGGGTGCTTATCGGCCAGAAACTCCCGGGCCTTGGCCACCTCGATGCTGCTGAAGCTCCACTGGTCGGAGAAATAGGTCCCATCAGACAGCTGGGACCAGGAACCAGACAGCCCCACCAAATCGTTGCCCGCACCGCCGGAAACAAACAAATGCTGGCCCGAGTTCCGGATGGAAATGAAGTCATCGCCGCCGCCGAGCGCGATGTCCTGGTCGCCGGCCATGGTCACGACCACATCGTTGCCTTCACCCATGAAGTAGGGCGCCGTGCTGGTGTCCTCGAACAGCAAGGCGTTGTCGGCATTGGCCGTCATCGACACGGGCGAAGGATTGCCCGTCACGGTTCTCGAGTTTTGGGTGATCTGGCCCCAGCTGGGGTTGCCAAGAACCAGGTTGCTCGACTGATCACTCCCCCAAAAATTGTTGTCTGCAGTCACCCGTACCTGCATGACCAGATTGCTGGCCGTGGTGCCGCTGCCCTGATAGATGTTGTAGGTCGCGTAATTCTTGAATGTCCCGGCCGTGTTTCCGGGCTCGGCCACCCTGTCCAATGTGTAGCCACTGGCATCCACAAACCTGATCACATCGGAACTGTCTGCATTGGTCACGTCGATGTACTGAACGCTTCCAAAACGCGAGGCCAACCTGGACACGCCAATCTCGACCACATCCTGTTGACCATCACGAGATCCCCAGGGCGCATCCCCCAGATTGATCTCGATGCGCTGGTTCACGTCAGAGCTGATGCCCTCGACGAACACGCTGTCTCGCCCAGCCCCCGCCGTCAATGTCAGCTCGAGCGCAGAAGTCCCCAGGGCTTGGATCATGACATCGTCGTACTCTGTCATCGCGTACGAGCGCGCGCCCACATAAGCGGACTCCGAATAGTCCACCAGGCGATCGAAGCCCAGCGCCCGCTTGTCCACCATCCCGTTCACATACAGGATGCCGACCCGGGCCACAGATTGAGGCTGATCGTCGTAGAGCTCACCGTAATTGATGAAGAGGGCGGCATGGCCCTGGCTGGACGACAGATCGTTCGTCCAGAAATCCTGGCCATACGTGAATTTCTGAACATTGGTCTGCGCATTGAAGGACAGCACCGTTTGGTCAGTGATCCGCCCGTCCACCCGGAGGGACAGACGCGAGAACTGGCCCGCATTGTCGGCAAAGGTCACATAGCCACCGCCAACGGCACCTGAACCATAAATGCCATCGACCACACCCGAGGTGGAAACGATGCGCTCGAGCGTCGACCCGGCGGTCGTCGTGTCCAACACAGTGATCGGGTTACTGGGTGTGCCCGTCGTGGTCAACAGGCGCACCGTATTGTTTGCCACCTCCGACACCGTGTAGCGCGTGCCGTTGGCCAGGCCCGTCACCCCGTCGGTGCCGGCACGGTAAATCACCGTATCGCCCACCCGCCAGCCACTGGTGTCCGACACCGTGATGACGCCATTAGACGCGGCGCTGTTGATCTGAGCGACATCGGCGAGCGTGGCAACCAGTTGCTGTGAAGCACCCACGCCCGTCGTTGCGAAGCTGACCTTGTAGTTGGACGAATCGAAGAAGCGGGCCGTCTGCTCTACGGAGGCATTCCCTGCCCCGGAGACCAAGCCCGCCAAATTGCTGCTGGTGACGCCCGGCAAATTGACCAAGCTGCCGGGAGCCCTCGCCGAGCTCAGGAAATATTCGTCTTGGCCTGCAGACGCATCGATCCGGTATTCGGCAAAGGTGCCCATGCCGTCGGCGGCCAGGAAAAGCCTGTCTGAGAAGGTGCTGGTTTCAAAAGTCAGTCGGACACTGTCACTGAAGCCCGTGCCCGCGCTGATGTTGAACGTGTCCACCGTGCCATAGCCGTCGCGCATCTGGCCAGTAGTGCCGGAACCCGTGAGCGTGGTTCCATTCCATGTCCTTGAGCCCGCCCCGGACAGGTTGACGAAAATGCCCTGGGTCTCGCCAGCAAACGCACCGCCTCCGGCCACACGGAGTTGATTCCAGCCGATGTCCCTGGCGGCGATGTTCCAGATGTCGGCGCCATTGCCCGCGTTGACCGACAAGTCGTTGGCGCCATTGAAATTGATGGTGTCTGCGCCGGTCGTCAACACATACGATTCAAAACCGGCGTACACGTCGGTGGCGTTCGTCGTTGGGCGGAAGACCGTCACCTCGTAATCACTGATCTCCTGGAACCTCGCGCCGGCTGGCAAGGCATAGCCAGCACCAAAGGTCACGGTTGTCGACGGGCTGCCTTCATAAGCCACTTTGATGCCGTTGCTACCAGACAGCTCCGTCACCACGTATCGGTTGCCGTTGCTCAAACCCCCTGAAGACTGGCCGTTTTCGAGAAAGACCAGCTTGTCACCGACAGCAAAACCATGGCCCGCAGCGACGGTGATGACGTTGGTGCCACTGGTGTTCACCGCCGAAATGGTCGCTGCGTTCAGCGCCGCACCCTCGGCATTGAAATTGCCTGTGCTCAGCACCACCCCCACCGGGCTGTTCACGCTGGCCGAACCGTTGTTCACCAGTCCCGCACGGCCATCGGCAAGAATGCCCAAATCGCTGTAAATGACATCGTCCCACCAGTTGCGCAGGCCGGTGTCCGTCTCCCTGACGGTGATGCCTGCAGCCGAGTCCAGATCCACCGACACCTTGTATTCCACATCCGGGATCAGCGAGGTGAAGTTGGTCCAGGGGTTGCCTGTGGCGGCCCCCACCGAGCCCGCCAGGTTCAGGTACTTGCGCCCGCTGTCCAAGGCCCCCGTGTCGACCTTGATCTCTGCCTCCAGCGCACGCAGAGCCGGGTTGGCAGAGAACAGTGTTGACTGGCCACTGATGGTGTTGAAAATGAATCTGTCAAAAGCCCCAGTAGCTATGGAGCCAACGCTGGTTCCGTCATAGGCAGAAAGCACAGGGCTTGAAGACAGGAAGCTGGCCTGGTTGACGTAAAAGGTCCCCAGATTCGTCTGGTCTTCATCGGTAAATACGCCTTGGAAGGCGGGCGCTTCGGAGACCGTTTCGCGTGCAAAGATCGCGCCGGTTCTGGTGCCGGAGGCTGCGGCCACGCCTTGTTCAGTGATGTAAATGCCATTGATGTTGAACACCACCGCCTGCACAGCGGCTGTGGCACCGGTAGGTGTCATCCAAACTTCCGTGCGCGCGGTGTCTCCTGCGGAAAAGGTGTCCCACACCACACGGAAAGGGTTTGAACGTTGGTCGTAAGCGGTCCAAATGGGCGTGTTGTTGGTGCGGGACAACTCGAACTGTGGAAAGAAGAAGGAAGTCGAGCCATTGAAGACATCCGTTGCCCGGAAGACCACGGTGTCATTGCCCCCGCCCAAGGTCGCAGAATCCAGGGTGAATGTCCCCGAGAGAAACTGCGTCGTTGGCGTTCTGGAGAACGGAACAAAAAAGGTGTCGCTGCCTGCCGTGCCCGGGTATGCAGTGGTGCCTTGGGAAAGGGTGTAATCAGGCATAAGATCTCCGCGCGGGAAAAAAAACTTGACCCATTCTGACAAATCAGCGAAATTTGTCAAATCTAGAACTGAATGACCCCGGATGGACTCGGCGCCTGCCCGCTGATGGAAATGCCGGTTTTGAACCCAGGTTCAAGAGGCCTCGCCTGACACGCCGTCACAGCACCCGAATTTGTAGTCCATCGTTATTCTTTTTCGGCGGCCGGCTTGGCATTTGCCGCTGTTTGTCTGTACCTGCAGGCCATGCACAACGGGTGCCCAGCCGGGCCCACACTTGCCGAGCGGATCCGCCCGCTCGAGGTTCAGCCCAGCGCCGGGCCGTTGATGGCGGCCAGGTAGGCCTCGCGGGTTTCGGGGCTGACGGCCTCGAGCGCCTGTTCGTAATGGGTCTGGTGCTGCGCCAGCATGCGGGCCGAGGCGATGGTCTTGCTGCGGCAAAACCAGTGGCAGCTGTGCTGCATGAGGAACATTTCGGCCATCAGGGTGAAGGCCCGGTCGCGGGGCGAGCGGCCGGCGTCGTTGCGCACCACGCGTTCGATGCCGTCGGCGTGGATCTGCAGCACGCGGCGGGTGTCGAAGGTCGATTGCGGCAGCACCTTCTCGATGCCGGGCAGCGCCAGCTTGAGCGTGCGGGCCTGGGGCGGCGACAGCTGGGCAAAGGCACGGGCCAGGTCCTGAAACTGCCGGGCCAGCTGCTGTTCAGCATCCTGTTGCAACTGCAGCACCTGCTGTTGGCGCTCGGGGTCCGCCTCGGCCAGCGCGCGCATATAGCCCTCGGTGAGCTGCTGCATCAGCCGCTCGATCTGGAA
>JACCDU011139428.1_pt1 | contig 14545 bp, 12 predicted proteins | sample 7446081 | NCBI WGS metagenome assembly JACCDU01 (sample SAMN15323447, study PRJNA562643) | freshwater metagenome | isolation source: river surface water | place: USA:Blue River Watershed | collected 2017-08-17
TTGCCCGAAAGAACTGCGGACACATGCCCTTTGGAACCGATCAAAGGAACTAGATCCTTGGCTTTGATTCCCATCTCTTCCATTTTAACGATGATTGTTTGTATCGGATCAGGCTTAGTCAATGGATGATTACGATCATCATAATCCCGAATCAATACAATCAATAATTCCAATTCATCAAGTAGAGGACCTTCTTCCTCCACATGAAATATTTCTATCATACGTTTGGCAGCTTTTTGATAGTCTTTTGATGTTTTTAATACTTTCCATTTCATAACATTACTTTTGATTAATTAGGTTGACATAAGGGTCCGTTGTGCATTAATTAAATCATAAGATTTATGGTTTCCGAACCAAATGATGTAACATGCACCCTGGCTAAAATTCATTGAAACAATCAAACGGTAATCATTGCCTTTAACATTGAATACGACGCGATTATTACCAACGATACTAGCAGAACGATATACAGCCTTAATTTCATTAAAATTTGAAAACTTGTGTAATGCAAATTCATAATTCCAATTAAATAATGCTTTAGATGCATCAGGGTATAATTGCATGTAATAATCAATCGTTTTTTTCACCAATATCTTCATATCAAAACTACAATAAAGTTTGCAAAATGCAAACAAATATTAATCTTGAATGAAGATAATTGGTAATACTAACAAATGATTAGCTAATACTGATAATCGAAATATTTATCAATTTATTGAACCCAAATCCCCTCATCAAACCTCACCGAATGCGCCTTCTTATAATCGATTCCCTTCACAGCATCCAGTACATATTTTAAGCCTTGCCACACATGATTTTGATAAACAGGATCCTGGTAATTTGATTTATCATGTCCGAGGGTCGTCACCCAAACATGGCCTCCTTGAAAATTTTGTGTCCAAACTGCAGGAAAGTAGCCCTTGAACGAACCGCTGTGCTGGTTCACTAATTCTACTTGCTTTCCATCCAAACTGCTCAAATCGTGCATCATCAACACCTGAATGCCGGGATATAACTCCTTCCCAAAATAACACTCATCTTCCTTAACCCAATTCAGCGGAACATCCTTCATGGATGGGTGGGCTGAACCAATGTTCAAAACCCGAAAAGGCTGAAATTTGGCATGCCAGGAGAAGGTTTCCCCAACCATCATTTTAAACCATGCCCAATTACGCTCGGTACCCGTCACCGAATGCACCCCCACAAAACCGCCACCAGCTTCGATGTAATGTCGGAAAGCTAAGCGTTGCGCATCCGTCGCAAACACATCATTATTTGTACTCGTAAAAATCAATGCTTGGTATTTGGCCAAATTCGCCTCCGCAAAAACCGCAGGATCATCCGAAACGTCTACCTGAATCCCATGCGCCTTTCCTAATCCCTGAAAACAAGCTACGGCAGATGGAATGTTAGCATGCACATAGCCTGGACCGTTTTTGGTGTATACCAATACGCGGGGTGAAGGCTTAGAAAAGCCACTAAAAAAAACGAATAGACTTATAATAAGTAATCGCATCGAATTAAGGATTTACACCGTATTGGTCAACGAGATAAATGATTGCCGCAATATTAACCGCCCCTAGAAGCAATTCGCGTTTATTGACATTTTCGAATACATCCGTTTTGGCATGATGTAAATCAAAATAACGCTGACTATCCGGTACTAATCCGGCAATGACCGTATTCGGGTTGACTTTCGCTAAGGGCCCAATATCCGTTCCACTTCCGCCAAAGGTCACCTCACATCCATAGGGTTTCAATAGGGTAGACCAGGATTGAAATTTTTGAAATGCCGCTTTAGAAGCTGTCATACCAATCGAACGAGGCGTAAATCCGCCCTCATCACTTTCGAGTGCCATGATGTGATTTTCATTATTCAAATGCGCCTGATTCGCATATTCATTGCCTCCGCGTACCCCATTCTCCTCATTCGCAAACAACACAAAACGAATCGTACGCTTAGGTTTATAATTCAACGTCTTCAAGACACGTAAAACCTCCATCGTATGAACAACGCCAGCACCGTCGTCATGGGCGCCTTCATTTACATCCCAACTATCTAGATGTCCTCCCAAGGTAATGTACTCATTCGGAAACTCGGAACCCTTGATTTCTGCCACGACATTCCGATCTTCAAATTCCGGCAAAAAATAGCCATAGGTTTGCATCTGCATTTTGACAGAACTCTTCTTCGCAAGGTCAAAGAGCATTTTGGCATCATTCGGTCCAATCGCCACTGCAGGAATTTTTGGATAGGCCGGATCATAAACCATCGCACCCGTATGCGGAGCATTATCTGGTGCAGTACTTAATGAGTGAATCATGATGCCCACGGCACCATATTTAGCGGCACGAGATGCCCCAGACCGTCGATAAACACCACTTTCACCATAAGCCCGAAATGTCTGAATTTTGGTTGGGTCAAATACACTATGGAAATATACAATTTTCCCTTTGACCTCATCCTTTCGTTTCTCCAACTCCTCAAAATTAGCTACCGCCAATACCTCTGCCTCAATCATGCCATTTGATCCCATGGAATTTCCCAAAGCCAAAACCGCTAAAGGCTGAATCCGCGTCTCGCCATTTACCCCCACAATAGAAGCAAAATCAGTTCCGCCTCGCTTCCAATTCATCATCTTATGCGTTTGATAGAATACCTTGTCTGCACCCAGCGCTTCCAAATTACGCTTTCCCCATTCTGTAGCTTGTTGGCCTTGTGGAGAACCCGCCAAACGCCCACCAATCTTTTTGGTCAACTCATATAACAAATCATAGGCCTTGCCGTTGGTCATAATTTCATCCGACATGCGTTTAATGAATAGACTGTCTTTCTGTGCGATGGATGAAAAGCCTATCAAAACGCTTAGGCATAGGGTAGATATTACTCTCATAGAGGTTTCGTGTTTATATGAATTTTAAATATAGGCATGCTGAATCCATTTTCAAAATTGGGAAATGCCTAAGAAATCCTTAATTTTTGGATAAAACGAAAAGTATCCATGCATAAAGCTCTATTCATTACCCTGTTCATCATCAGCAGCACCGCTTTTGCCCAAAAATCCCACGAAAATCAGGCGGTCAAACAAGTCATCCAAAACATGTTCATCGCCATGCAAACGGGCGATACGGCTTTATTCAGATCCTGTTTTGCCCCCAAGGTCATTTTTCAAACGATTGTGACCAAAGAAAACCAAACACAAGTCAAGTCGGAGGATTTTGAAGCTTTTCTAAAAAGCCTGATCAAATACCCCAAAGGTGCCTTAAATGAACGCATCAAATTCAAAGGCGTTCATGAAGATGGTACTTTGGCAAGTGTTTGGACACCTTATCAATTTTACTACCAAGGCAAGTTTTCGCATCAAGGGGTAAATTCATTTCAATTGGTGAAACTAGGTGAAACCTGGAAGATCCAATACCTCATTGATACCCGAAGAAAATAATAAACCTATGAAATATTTTATCCTCGCTTGCGGGCTATTCCTCGCTTTTAATTTGAGTGCTCAATTACCTACGATTCGCACGAATCAGATCAACATCGCCCGCGACAGTTACGGCGTTCCCCACATTTTCGCTCCCACAGATCCTGAAGTTGCCTATGGCTTAGCATGGGCGCATTCCGAGGATGATTTTAAAACCATTCAAACCTTGATCTTAACGGGTAAAGGTAAATTGGGTACCTACCTAGGCAAAAAAGGCTCGCCGGTCGATTATGTTTTTGGGCTTTTGAATACACGGAAGGTGGTAGACCAACAAATCAAATCGATGGATCCCAAATTCATTCAATTGGTGAAAGGCTACCTCATGGGCTTAGAAGCTTATGCCAAAGCGCATCCGGCAGAGGTTTTGAACAAGCACGTTTTCCCGATCCAATTAGAGGATTACATCGCGACAACCATGTTTTCGGTGGCGATTTTCTGTGGCGTTGACAAAACCTTGCCCAAAATCTTGGATGGATCCATTCCGCATCTAACCGGCTTTACCGGAGAGGGTAGCAATGCCTTCGCGATTAAGAGTAACAAATCTGCATCGGGAGAACCGATGTTGGTGATTAATGCTCACCAACCGATCGAGGGAGCTACCGCATTTTACGAGGCGCATGTACAAAGCGAGGAAGGTTGGAATATCCTAGGAGGTCTATTCCCAGGCGGCCCTTTAATCTTTCATGGGGTGACGCCGAATTTGGCATGGGCGCATACCGTGAATTTTCAGGATAAGATTGATGTGTATCAGTTACATACCGACAAAGCCCATCCTGGTCAATATGAAGTGGATGGCCATTGGTTGGCCTTAGAAAAAAGAAAGATTAAACTCTACATCAAAGGCATTCCATTCGCGGTAAGCAAAATGGCCTATACCTCTATTTATGGACCTACCGTCAAAACACCGAAAGGGGCGTATTTCTCGCTTCGCTTGCCGGCCTTATTTGACGCGGGCGCGCTCCAACAGTGGTATGCGATGAATCGCTCGACGAATTTCCAGGAATTCAAAGCAGCCTTAGCGCAGAATCATTTGCCCATGTTTAACATCATGTACGCAGATAAACAAGATAATATCTTTTACATCTCCAATGGAAAAATGCCATACCGAAATGCGGATCCGAAATACAACTGGGCCTCTACATTACCCGGTAATACGCGCGCGACGCTTTGGGATACCTTCAAACCTTTGGATGCTTTACCACAATACCTGAATCCGGCGAGTGGTTATTTATTCAATACGAATCATTCGCCCTTCTTAGCTACGACGACGGCAGAAAACTTGAATCCAACGAAATTTGACAAATACGATGGCTATGAGACCTATCATAACAATCGGAGCCAGCGGGCCAAAGACTTGATCGATGGCTATGACAAGATTTCGTGGGAGGACTTGAAGCGAATTAAGTTTGACCGCCAACTACCCGCAACAATATTATATCCTTACGGGTTAGATGCATCGGTACTTTTCCGTCTTAAGGAAAGTGATTACCCGGCCTTATCGACGATCATTCAGGGCATCAAACAATGGAATCACGTGACGGACATTGAGAGCGTAGGTGCTTTGTATTACAACATTGCCTATTATCATGCGTCTAAAATCCGTAAGAATGGTTCCAAAGAACCCTTGACCGAAATAGAAGCGGTTCAATTATGTCAATATGTACATGATTTCTTGCTGAAGCATTACGGCCGACTGGATGTGAAGTTGGGTGAATTCCAACGCTTGCAACGCGGAACGGAGGATTGGCCGCAAGCGGGTATGCCAGACGTTTTGGCTGCGGTGATGTCGGAGCCCTTCGGAGAATCCAAACGCAAGATGAACAGTGGAGATGCCTACATCGGTTTTGTAAAATTTCCCAAAGATGGTGGCTTGCCGCTGATTGAGACGGTGAATACCTTTGGAGCGAGTACACATCCGGAATCGAAGCATTTCGCGGACCAGCGGGCGATGTATCAGGCCCAGCAAACCAAAGTCATGACCTTGGATAAGGCTGAGGTGCTGAAAAAAGCGGAACGGGTGTATCATCCGGAGTAATATTAAGAATTCAGTAATTTCTTAAGCGTATCATAATGCGACTCGGCAATGAGGTAAACAGAGAAACGTTTATCATCATTGGCTGTTTGGCGGATAATTACCTCATCCAGGCGATAATGTGCCCAGAAATAACTGTTGATCCCTTTAATTAATTTTGCCCGAACCTGTCTTTGGGTTTCATAAGCATAGGTGTCATAGCCCATTATTTCCGTAAAATGCTGCGAACTAAACGTGTGGCCTTTCGGATATTCCAAGCAAGCGAGGAGGAAAGCAGATGCACCCGCGGGCAAGCCATCCAAAGGCTCAGTCAAGCTATCCTGCACTTTATTGGTCTTTCTCCGTCGGTAGGCGTATATCGCTCCCGCTACTAGAATTAATAAGGCAGCTCCTCCATAAACCATTCGTTCAAAAGGGTAGGGCTTGATGTAAAAAGGTCCTTTAACAGTACTAAGTTCAGTGAGTTTGTTGATGGAGATGGAGTCAATTTTAATAATAGAATGTTCGTTGGTCAATGCATTCATCCGTTTGTAGGAATAGATATATCCATCGTGAAACTCGTATTCAAAATTGATATTGAACATGGGTATTACCGTATTTATCTGATAAATATGGTTGGTTACAGGATCTGCCCAAACGGGGATTGAACCGTCAAAAAAGAAATATTTTCCATCCAAAAACTCAGATTCTAATCGTTTAATTCCTAAGTCTTTAATAAAATCAACTTGAACCTCACCAAATAAAGTCCACTGTTTAGCTCTTAGATCTTTCTCAAAGTATCGATTGCTCTTTACTTGATTTCTAGTTTCGTAGAGGCTAGGAAACTCGATAACACTGATGACACTGCGTTTCTTATCATATCCTCCAAAATCACTTTTCATCCAGCGAGGACCTGATTCTTCGGGTGTTGAGGTCATTTCCCATTCTTTAGCTTTGAAATCATAATACGTAGACACATTGTTCGCATGCCAAAAACCTGAACCGCCCACACTGAAGAGTGTATCGTTTCGAAAGAATTGGATGGCACCAAAATTATAGCCTCGATAAAAAGTTTTGTCAAGACGCTTAAAAAGCATTTTACGTTGATCCAACGTATAAACTTGCCCTGTTCCTGGAATGGTTAATAAAATCAATTTATTATAATCAAAAGCGTTGATGGTTAAATTTAAAGGAATATCCTTCTGAATGACATCCTTAATTTCCAATTTTCCTTGAATCAACCATTCACCATTTTTATTTTCCTTAAACAAAGTTGACGTAGAAAAATCAATACGATAATGCAAATAACTTTCGGGAGCTCGAAATTGAAACTGGCCAAAACATTGGAAGAAATTAGCAAGCAGAAAAATAACAAGGGAAAGCTGTTTCAACATAGATTCACATAAATACAACTTTAAGTTAAGGTTTTCTTTTCAGCTATAATAGTCGTATTTCTTGCAAGGAGTAGAATTTGTGTGTATTGCATGAATTACATAATACAACACAAATTTAAAGATGTAGACTTTTTTAATTGCTTTCACATCTAACATTTCAATTCATGAATGATATCGAAATTATAATTAAGAATAAATTAAATAAAGGGGATATTCTTATAACAAACCAAGGAAGCCTTCGAAAGCTAAACGATTATATAGACAATAAATCGGGTAAAGGAATGCTTTTTATTGGAATAGATAAGAAAACTCACAAGCGTAATTCAATCTCAAAATACATTTATTTTAATGAACTTCAGGAAATCGTGAATTGTATGAAAATAAATTCAACAGTTGACTTTAAACATGTTTCAAATTTTGTAAATGCGAATAAAAAAGGAGGATGCGTCACGCATGTTGCCATTATTTTAATTTGTGACTATTTAATGATTGCAAAAGCAGATTATTCCCAGAAAATTATTGCAAAAAATTAAATTCTTTTAATTGGAATCAGAATTTCAATTAAATTTTATATAAGTAAAATCACAATTTAAAATTGATTTATCTCAATAAGATTTCTTTCAACCTTTAATAATAAAGTACTTCAATTCTTTAGAAAACAAAGGTGCTTATAATACTCTAAGAACTAATTGAGTCAAATTAACATAACTAACAATTTTATGAAAAGGTATATTGCTAATATCGTTGTTTTTTTTCTATTTATTGAATGTAAAATTCAAGATAACATTGAAATAAAAAGCCCACCGATGGTTATAACAAATGATGCTACAGAAATTTCATTAAAGAATGTTAAACTAAACGGGGAAGTAATAAACGAGGGTACTTCCGGTACAAGTGACAGAGGATTTGTATATAGTGAAAAAAATACAAATCCGTCAGTAAGTGACTTTAGAGTTCAGTCGGGATTCGGTAAAGGGGTATATTCGATATCACTAAATAATCTAAATGAAGAAACTAAGTATTATGTTAGAGCTTATGCAACTAACTCAATTGGGACATCGTATGGTGAAATTAAGAGTTTTACTACTGTAGGAAATAAAATCCCTACACTTCAAACAGATGTTCCTTCCCAAATTACCCATGAGTCTGTGGTGCTAGGTGGCACAATCATTGATAATGGGGGATTAAATATTAACGAAGCAGGAATTTGTTATGCAAAATTCCCCAATCCCACCATTTTGAACAATGGCGAAACGATAATTTATAGTTCTAATACTTTTTTTTCTAAAAAATTTCAAAATACCTTAACAAAAATTATATTAGAAGCTAATACAAAATATTTTGTACGAGCATGGGCGAAAAATTCAAAAGGTATCGGATATGGCAATGAACTAATATTTTCAACTTTACCACAGCCTGAATCACTACTTCCAACTTCCGATATCACAAAAATAGTTGAAGTCAAATCAAAAACAGGAAGAATTTGGATGGATCGGAACTTAGGAGCTTTACAGGCTGCAGTAAATAGTACCGATCCATTATCATATGGCGATTTATTTCAATGGGGAAGAGGAAATGACGGACATCAAAAAAGAACGTCAATAAACTCTAACATTTTAAGTACAACTGATAATCCTGGAAATAGTTACTTCATTTTAGCAACCCAAAAATTAAATGGATCTCAAGATTGGCGTTCTCCTGGAAATGATAATTTATGGCAGGGATTAAACGGAATAAATAATGTATGTCCAAATGGTTTCAGAATTCCTACAGAAAAAGAATGGAACCAAGAAATTGCAACATGGAATTCTCCAGAAAACAGCGAAGCTGCATTTAATTCTCCATTAAAACTTCCAATTGCGGGCTTTAGGTATGGTGAAAATGGTGATTTTTATCCTGATAAAATTGGTGGTGCTTATTGGAGTAGCACATCATTAAATTTTGGAGCTAGAAATCTATTTTTCGCTCGACCTTTAAGAGATAATAATGGAAATATTCTTAGCCACAGCACAGGTGCTGCAATTGTTAGTGGTATGAATAAAGTAAATGGACTATCAATTAGATGCATTAAAGACTAAAATTATCTGGAGGGTGATATAAAGTTGGGAAAAAATGGACTTCAAAAAAGAGTATGAGATGAAATCGATTTTAATCGAAAATAAATTACCTTTTATGAATCAATACAATTCCTCCTTAATATGAGTGGGAAATAATTTAGAGTAATTAAAGTAATAACTCTTCTTATGCTTTTTGATTCACAAACAAAAGCCCAGCATCAACCGGTTATATCAAAAGTTACAGCAAAAATTTACAAATCATTCACCAGTGTCCCCGATGATTTTTTAAAAACTACTTAATCAAATGTCCAAAATACACTTTATAGAATAGTAATACCGATAAATAAATATTATTTCCATTGAATTCCATTTATGTATATTTTTAAACTGAATCATATTTTACTAATCAAACACATTAATATTGAATCAATGGTCAGAGCATTTCAAATCTTATTTTTGATAATTATTTCAAGTACGAGTTCGACTGCTCAGATTCAACAAATTTATGCGAGAAATCCAATTAGATTATATCAATCTAATGACACCCAAAATCCTGAATTATTCAAGAAAATTATTTTTTCTAATTCAAATAATGTACTAACTGCTATAAGTAATAAAGGAAATACCTATGTTGATATTACCAAAAAACTATTTGACATTTACACAGAACCCAATAAAATATTTGCAAGTTTCGGTTACTACAACAATTATACTCTAAGTCTTTCAAACCCTGCTCCGTTTATAGATTCTCAAGTATTGTCGGACTCGGCATTTTCAATTTCCCAGAATAAATTTGGCCAAATATTATTTTTAAGAGGGATGGATTTTGGAATTACGAATTTAAGAATTGGAGTAGCAAGAAATCCAGTTTATGGGACTACATCCATTTATAGGTCAATTACAATTTCCAAAAAATCAAAACCAAATTATAATTATACCAATGAAGGGAGATATAAAGAATTAGAATTATATCCTGATTTCCTCTATTGGCCAAAAGATAAATTCATCTTTACAAATCAAAATGGAAATCAACAGAATGATTTTTCAATTCTCAACTTGGTAGCAGGCAAAGATGAATATATTTATTTTACGGCAATAAATGACAAGTTTACCAACATTACTTCAACTTATCGAATTGGAGGATCAGAAATAGCTGGAACAACCAAGATACCGAATATTTATAAATTTAGATATGCCTCTACTTTAGATGGTTCTTTTTATTCTCCAGGAACAGAGAAACCATCTTTTCAACTAGTTGGCCAAGGGAAGCTAGTACATATAGATACTCTAGGCAACCTATATACGATTCAAACAGATCGAATAATTAAACAAGCTCCTAATTCCGCTCAGACTGAAGTTGTAGCGGGAGGTAATGATGTTGGTCCTGCAATTAATCAATTAATCTTAAATGTTGAATCTCAACAACCTATCGTATTTGATTCAAACCAAAATATGTATTTATGCGATTATTATAACGAGAGAATCGTTTATTGGGCAAAAGGAAGTAAACAAGGGAAAGTATTAATAAGCCGAGAATTGAATAACCTCACAAGCTTCAAACCTATATCAATAGCATTAGATCAAAGTAATAATATTTATGTTGCAGATAATTTCAGCCATAGTATACTCAAATTTGAGAACTGTACCTACATGTATAAACCCATTGTAAATCAAATCTCAAATGAAGATTTAACGTCAAACTTTGGCAAGTCGACAAATTGGTATTTCAATAATCAACTAATAAATAAAGAAAATCAAAGCAACCTTAAACCCAAGGAAACCGGTTATTATCAGGCTCAATCAATTAATTTAAATGGATGTTTAAGTCAACGTTCTGATTCATTATTATTCGTTTGTAAACCCATAAAACCCGAAGTATCCCAAACTTCTAAATTTGAACTTTCAAGTAATGTTCCAATTGATAAGAAAACATATGTTGATTTTGATTTCACAATCTCTAATTATGGTACAGTCAATCTTAATAATAAATCGAAAAACATATCCTGGTGGAGTTGGAATTTCTCTGATGGTACCTATTCAAATGAAAACATTAAGACTTTTAATACATCTGGAAACTACACGATTCTATTAACAGTTGGGAATACAAACAAAGAAGTATTAAAATTAGAAAAACAGGTTAAAATTGATCTCCCTCCAAACCCAACAAGTAATTTAATTGCCAACATCCCAGTTAAAAGCCATAATAATATCTGGGAGGATGTTTCCGGATTTCAAAATCATGCATCCTTCAACGGCAAAATTAATCAATTAACAAACAGAGGAATTGAGACATTTCCTGTCTCAAATAGTCGGCTAATTTCATCAATTAAATTAACAGGATGTTCAACCAATAATTTAAATGAAGTTATTTCTATTCCGAATCCACCTCAATTAAAAGAAACCAAAGCAATTACCATGTCAGCTTGGTTCGGCTTCGATCCAACCTTATCAATGAACCCAGTTGATGGTACTTGTGGTCCAAACGGTAGACAAGTATTGTTCTCAAAGGGAGGTGACGGCTACGGAACAAGTCTTCCTGGCTTTAATTGCTTAATTGATATAAATAATGGGATAAGTACGCTATTGCTAGAATTTTCTAAAAATTCAGGTAATTTCAATTTAAGCATACCGATTTCAAAATTAATTGACACAACTCCGCAAACTGAAACATTTGAAGAAATTTATTTTCGAGATGGAAATGCTTACAATAGCGATTTTAAAGCTTTTTTTCCCAATATAGTTCAAAAATTCAGAGAAGGTTCTCTAGAATATCCATTTCAACATTTAATAGTTTCTTTTGATGAAAGTAGAGTATTGGTATACTTAAACGGCAAAAAAATTGCTGATGAAGCACATGTTATACCACTAACTGAAATTAATAATCAAGATCTTTACATAGGAGCATTAGGCCCTAAATCAACTCCTTATAATGGAATTTACAATTGGTATCCATTTAAGGGACGTATTGATCGAATAAAAGTTTTTAGCAAAATATTGAATGATTATGAAATCAATCAATTATACTCAGAAAAATATATTAATGAATAAATTTATCATTTTGTCCATATCAATATTATTTTTTTGCCAAACAATTAATGGACAAGAAATCTACACCTACCAATGGTACAAAAATGGCTCTGAAATAAAAGGTGCTACGAACGCAAATTTCTATCCTACAGAAAGTGGATGGTATTCTGTAAAAACTATTAATGCAAATAGTTGTCAGTCTGACAAATCAGAAGAAATGTATTATCAATGCATAGCAGAAACCCCATCAATAAATCAAAGTGCTGGTTTCAAATTGAATTCATCTGTTGATGCGAAAAAATACATTTGGTATTTGAACAATAGCGTCCTTTCTGATTCTACCAAATCAATCAAAATCAAAAAAGCAGGTAATTATCGTTTAAAAATTATTAATCAGAATGGATGTGAGAGTGATTTATCTAGTGAGTTGAATATGCAATTCAATGATCAAGACCTAGATGGGGTAGAAGATAGCGAAGACAATTGTTCTAAAGTGGCTAATCCAGATCAAAAAGATGGGGATAAAGATGGTATAGGGGATGTTTGCGATGATTCAGATGGAGATCTAATTAACGATGATTTAGACTTATGTCCGAACACTAATCCAAATACTAAAGTAGATTCACATGGATGTGCTGATAATCAGCGGGATAGCGATTCAGATGGTGTAACGGATGATATTGACAATTGTCCTGCTTTAAAAAATCCAGCAAAACCTGAATTGATTTTAACAAATTCTTTTGAATTAACCTTAAAAAACATTCCGACCAATTGTACATATCAATGGTTTATGGAAAATAAGCTGATTCCAAATGAGATTGCAAGCAAATTGTTTGTAAAAATGAATGGCAACTATTCGCTACAATTGACAGATACAGATGGATGCAAAAGTTTAGTTTCAACTATTTTTCAGGTGATAATTTTATCAAGTAATGAAGAATCGAAATATCTTTCCATTTACCCAAATCCAGTTAATGATCAAATTAAGGTGCAAGTACCCACTGAGCTAAAAGTAGAACTTTCAATGACGATTATTGACAACCTTGGAAAAACAATTCTTAAATCGCTTCCAATCGTTAATGGCAAAATAATATCCTTAGAGTGGCTAAGTCAAGGTTCTTATTATTTAGTTTTCACTAAAACAGATGGAGAAACCTTTAAAACAATAAAAATCACGAAGGAATAATATTGAATCTACTCGCTGAAATAACAAAAAGCCCCAGAAATCATTTTCCTGGGGCTTTTCATTTAATTAAACTTAGTTCTTATTTGAACCCAATCTCACCCAATCCTTTGTGTGAAATAACAATCGCCTCTAATGGCGTCTCGTTCACACAAGCATCTTGTTCTACGTAGTAGTATTTCATACCAGCTAATTCGGCATTTGCTAAGACACGTTTGAAGTCGATGTGTCCTTTGCCTACGGGCGCGAAACGACCTTGATCATCCATGTCTTTCACATGCCATAATTTAAAACGACCTGGATAGCGTTTGAAATATGCTACCGGATCAGCACCCGCTTTGGTTACCCAGTAAATGTCCATTTGGAAGTTGACAAATTTAGGATTGCAGTTTTCCAACAAATAATCAATCGTTACAATGCCATCCGCGTCTTTCACGTATTCAAAATCGTGGTTGTGGTACAATAACTCCAAACCTGCAGCATGGCATTTTTCGCCTAATTTGTTCAAGATTTCTGCCAAATTCTTAGCTCCACCTTTCATGGCCATTTTCTTGTTCACCGCATCAAACGTAAATAATCCCATAGGAGGAACCGGAATGACAAAATATTGAAATCCTGCTGCCTTTAAATCCGCAATTTGTTGGTCGATATTCTCAAAAGTCACAGAACCCTGATGCGCTGAAATCGGATCCAAATGCATTTCATCCAATAAGGCCTTGAAATCAGCAGGGGATAGGTTATAGAATTTTCCATTGTTGTAGCCCGCTGATTCGATATTCACATATCCAGCATCTGCCACGGCCTTCAAGGTAGCACGCGCATCCTTGCCCATGTCCGTACGAACGGTGTAAAGTGCTAATCCTCCAAATGGCTTATCAGCTGGTTTGTTTTTTTCGGCAGGTTTAAATGCCACCAAAGCCAATGTCATCAGCGCACATATGCTAAGTACAGAGGCGAATGTTTTGTTCATTTTCATATTAATAGATTTTAACTGTTAGTATTTCAAAAATACAGAGCATTTCCGAGCTTTAAAAGAATCATTCGTTTATTGTATCAAAAGAATTCATTAAAAGATAATCCAAAACCTATATCCATGAGGCCTAAATGGTCCTTGTTGTCAGTAATAGCCTTTGATACACAAATAAATACAGGTCGAAAATAGGGCTGAAATAAATGCCCAGCAAAATTTGACAAGGGACTAGCATTCACCCAATCTTGCCGTCATTCTGGTAGGAACCTACCTTTTTCGGATGTTTTTTCTTAATTTTGAAAAAAAACACGGGTGAGAAATCTAGGAATTATTCTTGTTCTAATCTTTTGGGCATCCCTTACTGCTTTTTCACAAACAGGCATAGGTACGGCTGCACCAGACGCTTCCGCGAAATTGGAAA
>JACCDU010292539.1_pt1 | contig 14542 bp, 19 predicted proteins | sample 7446081 | NCBI WGS metagenome assembly JACCDU01 (sample SAMN15323447, study PRJNA562643) | freshwater metagenome | isolation source: river surface water | place: USA:Blue River Watershed | collected 2017-08-17
CCATGTGTATTACGCGCCGCGTAACGCACCTTATACGTGTCTGCTCTCTATAATCTTTCTGGTTCAAAATACATAACAAATCGTAAAATCGTAAAATTCACCCTTGGCAACCCGCATGGTTGAGCCAAACCTTGAATTTGCTGGAGAATTTGCTGGAATTGAACCCAGCAAATTCGACCTGTGTTTACAACCAGTAATCAATTAGGCTTCGATAACGAAAGCGTTGTCACCAACGCGCTCCAAGGATTTGATTTGGCGTAATGCGTTGATGAAAGCCTTGGCTTCCAGTTGCTTTTTGCTCCAACCTTTGGCGGGTGCATCCAATGCCTCGAGTTTGTCAAGATACAAACCCATTGTGGTTTTAGATTGCCATGTGGGCAAGCCAATGAATTTGTCGAAGGCTTTGGTCAGCGAAGGGAAAGCAGCCCCAAGGATATCGGCGGCGGCGCGATACTTACCATTCTCGGCTTTATGGGCGGCGGACAGCATGGCTGTATCTTTGAGCGCACGAAGGGCAATGCCGCCTTTGAACAACGCACCCTCGGTGCTGATTGTGAATTGGTCACCCTTTTTGTTTTCATAAGAAACAACGGCTGTATCGTTTGAGAAAATTGCGATTGAGTTTGACATGAGAATTACTCCAGTAGTTAGCTTGATTGTGTGAACTCCGAATTGAATACACACAAAGAAGCCGCGTGTCTCATAACCACGCGAGCTGGCTCGGGCTTGCTGTTCTTGGTGCCCGTTGTATGTGACCTCACCGCCCATTCGAGCTGGCGGTACTCACCTAGGGCATAACTCCCCCTAGGATTTGACGTTGTGGGATTCTTACCCCTCTAAACGTCTCGCAGTGCCGTACAGATACCCCAGTGCAGTATCTTGGCTTTGCCGTGAGATTAACCCACGGATGCTAGTCATGCGGGCATAGCTAATCCCCCCGCCTAGTCACAGTGCAATGGATGCTAACCCCCCGCAAAGTGCTGTTCACGAACATGAATTTTTAATGAGTTTTACCTACTTTTTGCACGCTACCCGCTCTGAGCCACGAAGGGCTGAACTGTACGGCGTACTAAAGAACTGGTTTGTGTAAAGTGGCGATACACCTTACATAGTAGGTTTGAACCCGACATTTAATCGTTTCAACTTGCCCCCTACATTAAAGGTATCAACCCGACAAAACGGGCGAGACGGGCGGGGTGGGGGGAGGGACACGGACCTGCATGGGGGGAGTGGCATCTTACGTATCGCACACGCAACAAAGGTCAAATTTCACTATATACACACATTCGCCACACCTACCCCGGGCACCGCGCATACACAACCCACTTGACGGGCCGCTAACTTGATGTACCATACACACGTCAACCACAAGGAGCTCACGATGGCAACTAAGAAACCCATGCCCAAACTGTCGCAACTCTTCAAAGGCAAAGAGACGCCGAAAGAAGAGAAGAAGGAAGCCAAGGCGCTGAAGTCTGGCAAGATTTCTGTTGGTCAGTACATGAAGGGCGAGCGCTCTGAAGGTGAGAAGCCCTCGAAGAAAACCGCAATGGATATCAAGTCCGGCAAGATGAGCCCAGCTGCATACGCCAAGAAAGAGAAGAAGTGAAGCGGTACAACTTCTTTTTACCCGAACAAGTTGTGGATGCTCTGCGCAAAGAAGCAGAGCGCACTGGGCTGACCATGTCCGAGCTGATTCGCCGAATCCTTACAGATGGATTGAAAGCTTATGAGCAACGACCTGAGTGAGTTCGAGAACTATAGCGAGTTCGCGCTTTCGCCTCAAGCGCCCGAGGCGCATGTCACGTTGGATGTGCCACCCCAGCTAGTCTGGGAGTGCGCTGCAGGGTTGGAAGACCCTGACTCCATCGCGGCACGTTTCGGGTTCGAGGGTGCGAAGTGGGAGCGGCTCAAGCAGTGGCCGCCATTCATCCACGCCGTACAGAACCAACGCGCTGAATTCGAACGCAACGGGATGACCTTCCGTTTGAAGGCCGGTCTGATGGCTGAAGAGATGATGAGCCAGATGTTCAAGCAGGCCATATCCAACGACAGCTCGATCATGCAAAAGCTAAGCGTGTTCAACAGTCTGGTGGACGTTGCTGGCTTGAAGCCCGACAAGAAGGCAGTGGACACCAACGTGCAGTCCGCACCGAAGTTCTCGATCACGATCAACATTCCGCAAACAGGCGGGCCAACACCAATAACCATAGATGGCTAACCTAGTCTACACACCACCTCTGTCGGTCGTACCGTTCCTCACGTCTGACCAGTTTTCGAACTTCATCGTGGGGCCGGTAGGTTCTACCAAGACAACCGCATCGCTGATCAAGATCGGCTACGAGGCAAAACGTATCAAGGCCAGTCCGGACGGCATCCGTCGTTCGCGTTGCGCTGTTATTCGTAACACCCGTCAGATGTTGTGGGACACGACCATCCCTGACTTTTTGAAGTGGTACCCAGATGGCGAAGCTGGCGTTTTGGAAAAGACGAACTCGAAGTTCTTGCTCAAGTTCGATGACGTTGAGTGCGAAGTCCTGTTTCGAGGCTTGGACGACGCCAACGACGCTCGGCGTCTTCTTTCTTTGCAGCTCACTTTTGGTGTCATGGATGAATTCCGTGAGATCAATCCAGATATTTACAATGCTCTTACAGGTCGTCTTGGCCGTTACCCTGACAAAACGATGAACGGTGTGGGTGCCTGTGATGACGATGGCAACCAGATTCACAAAGTGTGGGGCGCGACTAACCCGCCGGACGCTGATACGTTCTGGGAGCAGCAGCTTAACGACCCACCGGACAACATGCACGTGACCATCCAGCCTAGCGGCTTGGCACAAGAAGCAGACTGGGTGCAGTACCTACCTGACGGCTACTACGAGAACTTATGCGAGGGTAAAAGTGAAGACTGGATTGACGTCTACGTGCACGGCAAGTTCGGACGCTCGCTCTCGGGCCAGCCTGTATTCCGAGCTTTTGATCGAGATACACACGTTGCGAGCAAGACTCTTAATCACATCAAGCTCCAGACCCACCCCCTCATCATCGGGATGGACTTCGGTCTCACACCTGCATGCACCATTAACCAAGTCGACGCACAAGGACGACTGCTCACATTCGCAGACCTGACGTCAGAGGGCATGGGAACCTTGCGGTTCTGCCGCGAGAAGTTGAAACCGTTGCTGGCTAACCGTTTCCCGGGCATGAACGTCTTGATCGTCGGTGACCCGGCGGGGCAGCAGCGGGCGCAGACTGATGAGCGCTCGGTGTTCGACATCTTGAAACAAGAAGGCTTTCGAGTCATCCCGGCCAAGTCAAACAGTGTTGTGGCGCGTATCAACGCAGTCGATGCGATGCTCACACGAGTAGTGGACGGCAAACCCGGTCATTTGATAGACCCGAGCTGTACAAAACTAATTGCTGCACTACGTGGCGGATATCGGTATAAAATCCGACAAAATGGTGAGACGGACGATAAGCCCGAAAAGAATTCTCACTCCCACATTGCAGATGCCCATCAGTACGCGTGTCTGCACGCTGATGGAAACGTCACAGGCGATGCTTGGGCCCGCAAGGCAGTTACAGTACAGAAATCCAACTATGTATGGACCTGATGCTGAAACTGTGCCATAGTACATCCCATTCGCACAAAGTGACGCACATATGCAACTTGGCTTGAACATTACCAACTCAAACGCCCCGGGTACTGTTACCACGGGCGGCATGGTGACGATTAAATCTCTCAAGGCTCTGCAAGACGAGCAGCGCATGAAGGCTCAGGAGCAGAACTCCCAGCCAGTCGTGCAAGCTCTAGCAGGCTTCATCCGCAAGACGTGGATGAGTTCTATGCTGGCAAAGCAGCAGACCTCTGAGATCAAAATGCTGAAATCTGTTCGCGCACGTCGCGGAGAGTACGACCCCGATAAGCTCGCTCAGCTTCGGGAGCAAGGTAGTTCGACCATCTACATGATGTTGACATCGAACAAATGCCGTGCTGCATCGAGCTGGTTGCGCGACACGCTGGTTACGGCTGCTGATGAGAAGCCTTGGACCATCAAACCCGGGGCGATTCCTGACCTCCCCCCAAGCCAAGTTGAGTCAATCATGGCTCAGGCACAACAAGAAGTGATGCAGCTCTACGCTGCGGGCACCCCACCTACAGACCAGCAAGTGCGCGAGCGTTTGCTTGAGATGAAGGACATGGCGATGTCTCACTTGAAGGACATGGCTGGTCGTACCGCCGAGCGCATGGAAGTCAAGATGACTGACCAGCTTCAAGAGGGCAACTGGTCTAAAGCGTTCAGCGACTTTCTCGACGACATCACCACATTCCCATCGGCGTTCATCAAGGGCCCAGTGGTCCGCAAGCGTCCTAAGATGCAATGGGTGCCCGGCCAGAATGGCGACTACCAGCTCGACGTACAAGATGAGTTGTGCCTTGAGTGGGAGCGCGTTGACCCATTCAACATCTATCCAGCAGCTGACGCATCGACCGTTGATGACGGTGCGCTCATCGAGCGACACAAACTCCACCGCGCTGACTTGCAAGCCCTGATCGGCGTTGATGGTTACAGCGACGGCGCTATCCGCATGGTGCTCGAAGAGTACGGCAAGGGTGGCCTGCGCGACTGGATTTACGTTGACATGAACAAGGCTGCGGCTGAGGGCAAGTCGACTATGGGCGTGCAACAAAACCCATCGCAGTTGATCGACGCGCTCCAGTACTGGGGCAACGTGCAAGGTCAGCTCCTGCGCGACTGGGGCATGTCCGAAGAAGAGATTCCTGACCCACTGATGGACTATGCCATTGAGGCATGGGTGATCGGCACTTGGGTTATCAAGGCTGTGTTGAACCCAGACCCACTGGGCCGCAAGCCGTACTACAAGGCTTCATACGAAGAAGTGCCCGGTGCATACTGGGGCAACTCCGTTGCTGACTTGTGCCGTGACGCTCAAGACATCTGTAACGCCGCCGCTCGTGCGCTGGTGAACAACATGTCTATCGCCTCCGGCCCTCAGGTGGTCTACAACATTGACCGCTTACCTCAGGGCGAGAACATCACACAGATGTACCCTTGGAAGGTATGGCAAGTCACGTCTGACCCAATGGCTGGTGGCCAAGCGCCCATGCAGTTCTTCCAACCATCTAGCTTGTCTGCTGAGCTCATGGCTGTGTATGAGAAATTCTCTACGCTGGCTGATGAGTACACCGGCATTCCCAAGTACATGACTGGCGAGAGCGTTGCAGGCGGCGCAGGCCGTACAGCCTCCGGCATGAGCATGATGATGTCCAACGCGGGCAAGGCCATCAAGCAGGTGATCTCGAACATCGACGAGAACGTAATCCGTCTGGCCATCGAGCGGTTGTATTTTTACAACATGCGCTACGGTGATGACCCAGATTTGAAGGGTGACGTCAACATCGTTGCACGCGGCGCGACTTCACTGTTGGTGAAAGAGCAAGCTCAGATGCGCCAGAACCAGTTCTTGCAGATCGCGTTGTCAAACCCAGTCACTCAGCAGATCGTCGGTGTCGAAGGCATCGCAGAGCTGTTGCGCCAAGCGGCTAAGACACTCGACCTCAACCCTGACAACATCGTGCCACCAGTAGAGATCATCAAGGCTCGCATGGCACAGCAGCAGACTCAGGCAGCTCAGCAACAACAGCTGATGTTTGAGCAGCAGAATGGTCAGGCCCAAGCAGGTGGTACGCCACCTAACGCTCAACCCGGTGCTACACTTGCAAACGGAGCCCCGGTCACGAACAATTTCGCTCCTATGAGCGGCATTGGCTCTTGACAACAGTAAAATGTTGTACATAATCGCATCAACTTAACGGAGTAATCCCATGCAAGCAATCAACCCAATGGAAAAGCGCGGCGCTGAGTACAAACAAGAATCAGCCAAGACCGATGGCATGTCCAAAGGCGGCGCTGTTGGCGCAGGTGGTTCTAACGGCGACATCTTCTCTACCCTCAAGCGTGGCGGTAAAGAAGTTGCTCAAGAATCTGCTAAGACCGACGGTCTCTGCAAATAATGTCAGTGCGAGTTGACGAGCGAGTAGCTCGTTGCCTTACACTATTGAAAACGCAAGAGTTCCAACCACTGGTAGAATTCTTGCAACTGACACACGCAGACACGCTAACGCGCCTGTGTACGTCAAGAGAACGAGATGAAATGTGTCGGCTACAAGGCCGCGCATTGCAGGTTAAGGAACTCCTTGACCTTGTCGACGAAGGTAGCACTTTGTTGGCTAAAACCCGCAGACAATGAGCTCACCCGCAAGGGCGCTTGGAGTCAAAAATTAACCGAAGTAGCTGACCGTAAGCGTGAGTGGGCACACCGTAACTGGAGCCCTCCAGCGTAGTCGGAGCGAAGGAGATAGAAATGTCATTGCCTCGTGCTGTTCAACAGCAAGTTGAAGATGCTGACGCGCTCGTCGCGCAGCTAAGTGGAGCCCAGCCTGTTAACCCGGATACTGGTGAACCGATTGAAAATCCTCAACCCGCTCCTGAGCCACAACCGCAGGATATTTCGCCAGAGCCAGAACCGAAGCCAGCGGTGTCTGAAGAGACGTGGGAACAGAAGTACCACACTCTGAAAGGCAAGTTTGACGCAGAAGTGCCTCGCCTGTACGCGCAAGTTCGTGAGATGAATGGCCAAATCAGCCAGCTGACCACAGACCTCGCTACAGCCAAAGCAGTTCAAGCCCAACCTGTACCGGCCTCGACTCCGTCTCTGATCACTGAACAAGACAAAGAAGCATTTGGACCCGACTTGATCGACTTGATCGAGCGTGCGACCGAAGCCAAGTTAGCGGGAAGCCGCCAGACTGAGGCCACGTTGCTCGCAGAGATCGCCGAACTGAAGGGCAAGCTAGGTAATGTGACTGAGCGTCAAGTAGTGTCCGACAAGGACCGCTACGAGAGCGCTTTGACAACTGCAGTACCAGATTGGCAAGCCCTGAATGTGGACCAAGGTTTCCTGAATTGGTTAGCGGAAGTGGACCCCGTCTACGGTATGCCCCGCCAATATGCGTTGAACAACGCGTACGAAGCACTGGATGCAGCCCGTACCGCCACGATCTTTAACCAGTACAAGAAATCTGTCACGCCCCCAGCTCAGTCGAGCAACCGTGCCGATCTTCAGCGTCAAGTAGCACCGACCCGCTCGCGTACGTCGCCAGCGCCTACGAACCCTAATGTGGACAAGCGTATCTATAACCAACAGGATATCGACGCGTTTTACTCAGAGTGGCGAAGAGGTCTGATTGACGAGGCAGAAGCGGTGCAGATCGAAAAAGATATCCATGCCGCCACCGTCGAAGGACGCATTCGCTATTAAGCAGCAACCTAGACATGGCGGTTCAAATCAAACCGTTTTTTAACTGAAAGAGGACCTCCATGTCTACAATCACCGCTGCAGCAGCATATCCCATTAACTCCGGTGGCTTCAACACCCCCGGCGGCCAAGTAGCTTACTCCGGTACAGCCTACTCTGGTTCTTTCATTCCAGCCCTGTGGTCTGGTAAGTTGGCACAGAAGTTCTATGCCGCCACCGTGTTCGGCGAAATCGCTAACACCGACTGGCAAGGTGACATCACCGGCATGGGCGACACTGTGATCATCAACACAATCCCATCCATCACAATCAACAGCTACTCTGTTGGCCAAAACTTGGCTTACGAAGTTCCAGCTCCTTCGACCATCACTTTGGTGATCAACAAGGGCAAGTACTTCGGTGTGAACGTGAACAACGTGTTGGAATTGCAAGCCAAGCCAAAGTTGATGGACATGTTCACCAACGACGCCGCCATGCAAATGAAGATCAACATCGACAAAGACGTGTTGTACACAAACTTCAACCAAGGCGACGCAGCTAACCAAGGCGCAACTGCTGGTGCTATCTCCGGTGGTTACAACCTCGGTACAGACGCAGCTCCTGTGACTTTGACTGCTTCTAACATCTTGTCGAGCATCACTGCTTTGTCAAGCGTGTTGGACGAAGCCAACGTGCCTGAGACTGACCGCTGGTTGATCTTGACCCCAACAGAGCGTCAAATCTTGATGCAATCGAACTTGGCTCAAGCTCAGTTCATGGGCGACGCTTCTAGCGTGTTGCGCAACGGCAAGATCGGCATGATCGACCGTTTCACTGTGTACGTGTCTAACTTGGTTCCACGCGGCGCTGCTGGCAAGACTTGGTTGAACCCCAACACAGGCACTGACGCTACTAGCGCCGGTACTGCTAAGCGTCACGCCATCTTGGCTGGCCACAAGTCTGCAATCACTTTCGCATCTCAAATCGCGAAGGTCGAGAGCCTGCAGAACCCCAACGACTTCGGTACATTGGTGCGCGGCTTGAACGTGTACGGTACCCAAGTTGCTCAAGCCAAAGGCTTGGCATTGTTGGTCGCCGCAGGTTAATCGCTTCCCCAAGCGTCGTGAGGGCTTCGGCCCTCACTTTTTAACCTTCAGGAGAACGACATGGCAGTAATTGACGATCTGATCGCTAGCGGCTTATCACTCCCTCAGGCTCAGGCTGTAATCGCTGAAGACACCACCGCCAACATTGACGGCTTGGTTTCGGCAGGTTTTACATACACTCAGGCTTTGGGCATTACTGGCCTTGACGCAGGCACTGCAACCGCGAACAACCTCGTTGTTCAGGGCTTGTGGGCAGGCACTCAAGTTCCAGCGATCACCGCTGCATTGGCAGTAACACCGTAAGGCGAATATGGGCACGGTAACAGCAAAAACCATCATTGATAAAGCGTCAGTCCAGCTGATTGACTTGGCCAACATCCGTTGGACTCGTTCAGAACTGTTGGCATGGCTCAACGACGGTTTGCGCCAAATTGTGCTCATTCAGCCAAGCGCTTCCTCGACCACCGTCTCAAAAAAGCTAGATGCTGGCACTCGCCAGACTCTGCCTACGGGCGGTTGGTTGTTGCTTCAGATGTATCGCAATATGGGCACCACCGGCACTACGCCCGGGCGTGCAATCCGTATTGTGTCTCGCGAACTGTTGGACAACTTCAACCCCAACTGGCACACCGCAACTGCGGCAGCTGAAGTCCGCAACTACATCTATGACATCCAAGACCAGACGGTCTTTTATGTCTACCCGCCAAACACTGGCACTCAATACGTTGAGCTGAACTACTCAGCCCAGCCGACTGACTTGACTTCTGAGACAGAAGCCATCCCAATTTTTGACATCTTCCAGTCCGCACTGGTAGATTACATCCTTTACCGCGCTTGTAGCAAAGACGCTGAGTACGCTCCCGGCCTCCAGTTGGCTCAGGGCTATTTGGCTACATTCGTTGCTGCTGTTGGCGGTAAGGCTCAGACTGAGACCACGAACGACCCCGTTCAGGCCCTCAACCCACGTAACACCTCTGTACCCGGGTCACAATCATGAGCACCGTTTCCTACGAAGCTTTCTTACCCGAGGTCATGCCTTTCGTGCGCGACGTGCCCGAAATCGTGGCCGTGCAGGCCATCCGAAACGCGGTTATCGAGTTCTGCGAAGAGACTCACTACCTGCAAGAGAACCTTGACCCGATCATGGGTATCAAGGGCCAAGGCTTGTACGACCTCGAGGCCAATGACTCGAACTACAAAGTAGTCGAGATCATGCAGGCGTACTACGGCGACCAGCTGTTGATTCCTAAGGCTCAAGAAGAGTTGAATCAGATTTACCGCACGTCAAACTGGGAAGACCTAAGTGGAAACCCGTACTACTACTTCCGCACACGGTCTGATGAGATGCGTTTGGTCACAAAGCCAATCGTGACTGAAGCCAACAAGCTGAAGATCAAAGCAGCCATCGCACCTAAGCGTTCCTCGACCGTCGTCACTGACGAGCTCTTTGAGCGTTTCTTGGAACAGATTGCTATGGGCGCACGTGCCCGCTTGTACAACACCCCCAACCAGCCTTACTATGACCCGGGCGCAGCTGGCGTGTACGCCAAGCGCTTCAACGACGTCTTAGCTGAGGTCCGCACTCGCGTGTATAAGGGCCTGACCCGTGCGGCAGCCCGTGTCGAATTCCAGAGGTTCGTATGAGCGACAAAATCAAACTTGTTCAAGGTGACACCCGCCCCGCGCTGGTGTGCACGATCACGGACGACACAACTCAGCTGCCGATCGACATCACCGGCGCTACGGTTCGCCTGAAGTTCCGCATGCTCGGAGCTACCGAGCTGCAGGCTACGGTGGTGGGCGCAGTAACGAACGGCCCGGCTGGCCAAGTCGCTTTCTACCCTGCTTCTGCTCCTGCGATGCTCAGCGGCGCAGCTGGTGACTACGAAGGCGAGATCGAGATCGTGTTCTCGGACTCTACGATTCAGACCGTTTACAACGCTTTGAAGTTCAAGGTCCGTGAGGAGTTCTAATGGGCGCTCGCATCACGGGCAACGCAACAGGGGCGCTTACTGCTTCGGTTAAGCCGAAGGTAAGTGTTGCTGTCGCTTTTGCTGTAGCCGATACCAGCTACGCGCTCGCCGATGCTACGGTCTATTACGTCCGCCCAGTTCTCGACGCCTACCTTGACACCACAGGGCGCTTCAAGTTCATCATGGATACGTACTCGGTTGGCGACAACGTCAGCCTGCGGCCTATCAAGAACTTCACGCACTCATTCGGTACTACCGACGATGAGACGCTGGCTGTAACTAAGGGACTCAAGGACAGCATTGGGCTGACCGAGACGTTTGTTCGCACGCTTGTGTTTGTGCGTGATTTTGACGATTCCGTAGGTGTCGCTGAAGACTCTACGTTCGTAGTCGACAAGGTACTCAAGGACGCGTTTGCGTTCACTGAACACACTGCTTTTGACGTCGTCAAGCTGCTGACCGATGGCGTCGCCATGAACGACACGTCGTCCGCTGTAGACGGCTCACAGTACTCGTTTTCAAAGTACGTCACCAACGTCGCTTTTGCCTTAGATTCGACCACTGTCGAGGCGCAAAAGAGTTTGCCAGAAACCGTTTCTGGGGTAGACTCTGGGTATCTCCGAGGGCAAGGGTACTGTGACTTCACGTACTTCGCTGAGGACTACGTCGGGTACTCCAGAACTTTTTAACAGGAGAGCACATGCTTAAAGAAACATTCAAAGTTACCGGCGCAGTTCGCGTCGTCGTGACTGGTAAGGACGGTCAGATCAAAGACCAGCGCGAGATCAAGAACTTGGTCGTTACCGCAGGTAAAGAGTTCATTGCCGCTCGTATGGTGGGCACTCCCACAGAGATGAGCCACATGGCTGTCGGCGCGGGCACTACCGCCGCTGCGGTTGGCAATACCGCGCTCGAGTCAGAACTCGGTCGTGTAGCTTTGGCTTCTGACACTGCTACTGCCGCAGTGGTCACATACACTGCAAATTTCCCACCCGCAACAGGTACTGGCGCTGTCACAGAAGCCGGTATCTTCAATGCTGGTACAGGTGGCACTATGTTGTGCCGCACAGTGTTCTCCGTGGTTAACAAGGGTGTTGACGACGCGATGACCATCACTTGGCAGATCACCGTTAGCTAAGGAATAGCTGATGTCAACCATTACCCTTCGCTCGGTTAAAGGCACTCCGCTGACCAACGCGGAGGTTGATGCTAACTTCTCAAACCTTAACGCGGATAAGGTAGAGACAGTCACGTCTATTGACGGTAGCGTTGTTCTATCTCGGGTCGGCACTTCGGTTGACTTCAGTGTAGGCATCAATTCGTCAACCGGTAACTTAATTGCCGCTGTTCGTAATGAGACTGGTGCAACACTGACAAAAGGCACTATTGTCTACCCAGCCGGAGCTTCGGGTAACAAAATGCTAGTACAGAAAGCACTAGCAACTTCCGACGCAACGTCCGCGCAGACGTACGGGATGATTCAGGCGGACATCCCAAACAACCAGAACGGGTTTGTTGTAGTCTCAGGCCTTGTGTCTGGGCTGAACACGTCAGGTCTGGTTGAAGGTGGTATTGTTTACTTGAGCCCCACTACTGCTGGTGGTTACACACAGACCAAGCCTTCTGCACCCAACCATTTGGTGTATGTCGGCATTGTGACTCGTGTTCATGCTACGCAGGGCGATATCCAAACTCGTATTCAGAACGGCTACGAGTTAGACGAGATTCACGACGTGGCTATCAGCTCGGTAGCACAAAACGACTTCTTGGTGCGTAACGGTAGTAACTTGTGGGTCAACCAGACTCCCGCCACAGCACGTACGTCTATGGGCCTCGGCTCCGCTGCGCTGAACAACACAGAAGATTTTGACGCCGCAGGGCTTGCAGTTGCGATGGCAATCGCGTTAGGATAAAACATGGCATTCAAATCAAAAGCAAAGGACGCAATCGGTACATCCGGTAGCCCGTCCATCCTGAGCGACACAGTCGGCTCTGGTGCAACCCACACTGTTATCGGCCTGTCCTTGGCAAACGTCGGTACAGCAGTTGTCACTGCAAGCGTCAAACTGAACAAGAACGGCGCTGCTAGCGTGTTCCTAATCAAAGATGCAGTTGTCCCCTTGGGCGGTGCATTGATCGTTGTCGGCGGAGATCAGAAGTTGGTGCTCGAAGCGGGTGACACCATCACCGCGTACGCAAGCGCTGCTTCTTCCATTGACGCTGCTATGAGCTACTTGGCATAACACCATGAGTTACATCGGTTCATCTGCTGCCCCACTACCCGTCGCGTTCAGCGGCGTGCGCACACAATCGTTTTCTGGGACTGGTTCTCAGACAGCGTTCACGTTGAGCCGTGCTGTGTCTGCCGTCACCGACATCGAGGTGGTGGTCAACAACGTGCAGCAAAGCCCGTTCGACAGCTCGTACAACATCAGCGGCGCGACTCTGACATTCAGTGAAGCCCCAAGCTCCGGCACGAACAACATCTACGTCATCTTCCGTGACCAGCCTGTTGGTTCGTTGGCTCCTGCGGATGCGTCTATCACGCCTGCAAAGCTTGACCGTGCGTACGTCAACAAAGCTGGCGACACGATGACAGGGGGACTGGCGTTAGTCGCTAATACAAGTCATGTCAGCACGGGAGATTTTATACTTGGCCGGGTTGACGGATATGACTATTCGTTCGTCGTTGACGCTGCGCACAACACAGCAGGGCGGGGCGTTACGTTTCAAAAATCTGGTGGTGGGGCCATTAACGCGGCTTGGCTTTTTCGTGGGGTTGTGAAAAACCCAGAACGTCCTGCGTTTTGTGCCTCGTCCTCGAACGGGTCGTCTTCCATTACAGCGGGCAGTGTATTTCCATTTAATACTATTCTTGGCGGAAATATTGGTTTTGATACAGGCACGTCAAGATTTACTTGCCCAACTAACGCCGCAGGGAAGTACTTCTTTACTACGACTATTTATTCTCAAGGGACAACCGCTTCTTGGTGTTTCACCAGAAACGGTGCGCAGTATGGGTCTGGGGACGCGTTACTTGCATACAAGAACGGTTCTGACATGTCCACTACGGTTAGTGCTTGTATTGATTTAGCCGCTGGGGATTATGTAGAGGTGCGCGCACGTAACACTCAAGGGTCTAATTACTACGGCCCCCATAGTGTTTTTTCTGGATTTTTTATCGGATAAGGAAACAACATGACAACATACACAATCACTCTCACCGACGCAGAGAACTCTGCCCTCGCATACGCAGCCCTGTCGCAAGACGACTGGATTCAAAACGCAGTGCATGAGCGCTGCCGCATCGCCATCGACGAGATCGTCCAGATCACTGTGGCCAAGTGCTTGGAAACCAACGTGCAAATCCCCGGCTCGAAAGATGAGATGGTTGCACTGGCATACACCCAAGGCTGGGTGAAGACTGCTGCTGTCCGTCAGGCTGAGTTTGAAGCCGAAGCCGCTGCTCGTGCAGCTGAACAACAAGGCGAGTAATCATGGCATTAAGTAAGATCGCTTCCGCTGCTATCCAAGACGCATCCGTTGCGGCGGGTGATCTTGCGTCCGGTGCGGCCAAAGACAACTTTGGTGCGGGGGCTGTGCTGCAAGTAGTCCAAATTGTCAAAACGGATACCTGGTCGATATCTAGCACACCGGCTTTTACCGATGTAACCGGAATGGCGGCAACCATCACTCCATCAAGTGCTTCTAGCAAAATTCTTGTTTTACTGGATGCTGCGGTAGGTGCCAGTGGTGGCAACTTGTGGTCGGGTCGGATGACTCGCAACGGTACTGTGATTTACGCAGGCGCAGCCAGTGGCTCTAATGCTCAAGGTACCTTTCGCAGCACAAACAACCAGACCCATCAAGTTGCTCGGCAAACGGCTGTGTTCCTCGACACTCCTGGCACGACCGCTGCGGTTACGTACAAGCTACAGTTGAACTCAGAGCCAGGTTCTTACACAACATATTTGAACCGATCTGACACCTTATTGAACGACGCACGCAGTCCTATGGTGGCAAGTTCAATCACTCTTATGGAGATCGCAGGATGAGCTACATCGGTATTCCTCCATTCGGCCAGACGGTTCGTACAACCACTGAGCTCACAGCGACTGCTGGGCAGACTACGTTCACGCCATC
>JACCDU010373904.1_pt1 | contig 14538 bp, 25 predicted proteins | sample 7446081 | NCBI WGS metagenome assembly JACCDU01 (sample SAMN15323447, study PRJNA562643) | freshwater metagenome | isolation source: river surface water | place: USA:Blue River Watershed | collected 2017-08-17
GTACCAGCGCCAAGCTCCCTTGTTATTAACTGGACCCATAAGAGTGAAATCACCGAGAGTTTCTGGCCAGTCAAGTCCCCGCACGACGTAGACCAGCTTTGGAAGTGAAGTGATGGGATATTTGTCATTCATCAATTTGTTCCAGTGCGCGGCGGATAATGTCTGCTTGGGCTGAGCAAATCCCCTCTGGCGGGACGTCATCGGCCATTTTGACGGCTTCAGAAAGTGCTTGTAACGCCTGTTCTTTTAAGCTCATCGGCTTGGGGCGGCGGGCGGCGCGGAGTTCCTGCACCAGCTCCGTCGGCGGGGTGATGGGGTGTTGTTGTGTCATGGGTGTTTAGTGAGTAGGACTACCGAGCTTCAAGTTCGTCGGCGATGGCAATGAGACCGCTTTGAGCATCCCTAATGCCTGCACAAAACCCAATCTCCCAAAGTGTTACCTCTGGTTGACCATCTGGAACAGCAATTTGTTCTGCAGCAGCTCGCAGGGCGGCGGCAGCAACCCAGCGAGATTCATTGAGGCAATCATCTGGACCGTAGGATGAAGCACCATTGGCAGCATCTAGCACTGCCTGCGCGGCGGGGGAAAGGTCAGTCATGGCTTCCCGCATTTAGCAAGGACGGCGCGGACGTGGTCTACGGCGTGGCGGTTGAGGATGATGCGACAAACGGTAGAGGCTTTGGGGCCAGCGAAGTCAGACAGAGCGCGGGCTGCGGTGGCTAGGTCATCACGCATTTGCCGGGGCATCAGCTCCATGATCTCCTCATCCGTCGGCGCCACCGGCTCGGGCTGGGCCAGGGCGGCGCGGGCTTCGGTCGCCAACGCATGAGTTTCGCGGCGATCATCCATCAGGAGCTGGCGGTAATGATCCAGCTCATCAGCCATGCGTACGCACAGTGCGCGGTAGTCAGTCATCGAGGGCCTCCAGGGCGCGGCGGATGGTTTGGGCGGCGTTGTTGTTGACGTGCCCACCTTCCCAAGCGTTCTCAAGCATCTCAAGCGCCTGTTCCTTCAAGCTCAGCGGCTTGGGCTTGGGGCGGCGGGCGGCGTACAGGAACTCTCGTGCGTTTCTATCGGACACTTCCAGCACTTTGCAGCAAGCCTCCAGCTCCTGGTCGGCGCCGTACTGCGCGGCGCGGGATAGAAGCCCTTCATAGGGCTCTTCGTTTCGCCACTGCTGCACCAGCTCTGGCGGTGGGGTGATGTCAGTCATTTGGACTGCAGCAAATAGGTTGGCTGCGATTTCGTTGCGACGCTTCTGCGTTTGCCTGACAAGCTCGATGTAAGCATTTAAGACGGAAGCAACGAGCAGTCGCTCTTGCATATTGAAGATGTATCCCCTTTGTGCATACCTGAGGGTATGTTCTAATTCACGTAGTTGTTCTCCGGGGATAGGCCACACTGTCCCGCCAAAACGGGCGAATGCGCTGCCTTCAGGAATGGTGATGTCAGTCATCGAGTTGCTCCATTCCAATGCGGATATTGCGTCCGTAGCCGCAGGTGCCCCAGCGAATGAGCTTTACTTTGACCACGAAGCCAAGGTCAAGGATGCCCATGACTGCTGGGACAAATTGTTCTTTTGGTTGTGAATCGGAGTTAATCCACCACAGCTCTCCGATGCGACCTTGGTCAGAATCAATGTTAATCATTCGGGTAGCGCCTCCAGTGCGCGGCGGATGGTGTCAAGATGAACCACTGAAATATCAGAAGTGTCGTAAGCCATTTGTAGTTCTTTCAGCGCCTGCTCCTTCAAGCTCGGCGGCTTGGGGCGGCGGGCGGTCCAGATGTCTTCGGCTAAACGAACACGGTCACTGGTTTCGTCAATGTAGAAAAGTCCTGCCCCATCAATGATCTCCATGCGGCAAGCCTCTAGCTCCTGGTCGGCGCCCCATTGGGCGGCGCGGGTGGCAATGTGCTCATCGCTGAGTGAGACGCGGACGGGTGTGCCTTCATGCCAGATTTCGGCAACCCACTGCTGCACCAGCTCCGGCGGCGGGGTGATGGGGCTGTCAGTTGTCACGGTTCAGCTGGGGGTGAAATGTGATGGAGCTTGACGTAGGCACCGTTGTGCCACGCAATGCGAGCAATGGATTTGGCGTGCTCTTCGTGGTCCCGGCCTGGCAGCGGTGGCATTCCGCTGCCTTCATTGAACCACCACCGATCGAATGCTTCGTCTAGAAGCTATGTGTCCTTCTCAGTCAAGACACCACTCCGGCAAATCAATTGCCTCTTGGATTTCATCTCCATAGCCAGGCCAGATACCAGACGAAATGCACTCTGCAAGAGTTTCCATCGCCTCTTCGTAACGACGACGACCGGCAGCAATAAGTGCATCGGATGCCGGATAAACTGCAACGCAGTACGGGCGAGAAGACTCAACGGCGATTGTAATAAATTGCTCAGCACCAATTGCGTCAGTGTTCCACGCGGACTGAACGTGATAGTCGTAATTTACAATTGACCTTGAAAACTCGTTTCTCTTTGCGTCGATGGTTGTTTTCAGGTCAACAACAATTCGACGATCCTCGGTGTGATAGTCGGGCCGCGTCTTGCATTGCAGGCCTGTGGCCGGATCGGTCCAGGTGTAGGACGCTTCGCGCCTGCCTGGCATCTCAAGCAAGAATGAGGCTGCGGGGTGGCGTCTGACCGAATCCGCCATTCGCCGAACCTCATCAGCGTCAGCAAGGGAGATCAGCAGCTTGCCGGCGCTCTTCTTGTCAAACTCTGCCCACCAGTCGCGGCGAGAGCAGGCATCAAGCCAGGCCTCGTGGGCCTTCGTGCCGGTCTTGGCCGGTTGCACCAACTGCTTCTCGGTCGGCCTGTTGGGGGCATCTTCGGGCTTCACCGCGATGGTTGCGTCCCAGAGATTGGGTTCAAGGATCGCGGTGTGAAGCGCCGTGCCCTTCTTCATCGCATCGGTCGGCTTTTGCTTTTCACGATCTGACGCCAGATACTTGTCAAAATAATGAAGCGGGCTCCTTTTGAGAACTTTCAGCTTGCTTGGGGAAACCGCGTCAATAGCGTGATAGTCCTCGTTGCTCAGGCCTGGGTGATAGGTGAGTTGAACGGTCAAGGCAGGTGCTCCTGTTGTATGGTGAATGGTGAGCAGGCTCAGCTTAGTACGCTTCTGATTGCTTGTAAAGAGTCAATTGGCTGTCGCGTGTCAAGCATCACGCCCCCTCAGCGCCGAGCTTCGCGATGAAGAAGCCCACCGGGTCTGAGCTGGCGAGTGAGTTCATCGGCAATCACCTTGCGAATGAGATACTTTTTTCTGCGTGATTGACAAACGTGAACCAAAAGTTGGGTTAAGCCCACAAGAAAAGTACCAGAAAGAAATCCAAAAACAAATAAATCAGACATCGAAGCTGTTCGGTGGTTACGATGCCAGGTGCGTAATTAAGCAGCATTGCTAATTGCAGTAAATCCAAAACAGCTTGATCGCCATGCTGATGTCGCAAGCCAAGTAGCTTGCTGATGCCAACAGTGAAACTCATGACCAAAACTCTTTGTCAGGGAGCGGTGGTAGCTGCGTCCAATTGTTTTCGGTATAATTAACAAGCATAAACCATGCGGTTCCATCGTCGGCAACTGCATCAATGATTCTTGTGCCATTAGCATACTCAGTGCGTGTGATCGCAACGATGCTGCGCTTGGCAGTAGCAGTGGTGGCAAGATCGAGCGGTGACTCGGCGGCCTTATCCATTGGTTTTTCTGAATAAACAAAAACAAGATTTACTTTCGTGAAGCCGCAAGTGCGGCAATTCGATGTTGTACTGTATTTATTCTGTTGTCAAACAAACGCTCTGATTTACGCTGAAGCTCAAGGCGTTTAACCTTTAAATTAGCGACAGCAGACTCGTGCCGTAGGTTGAAATCAGAAATAAACTCTACAAGACGTTCCTCTGATGTGGCTGGCACAAGGTATGGACGAAGATAGCTGAACCAAGGGGAGCTGTCATCTATTTGGCAGCAAGCTGCAATAACTACAGGAAGCTCCCTCATTGGAAGCCTGCCGAGTTTGCGACGGTTAAATGAATAAAGCATGTAAGGACCTGGAGATGAATTCAAAAAGAAATCAAGCAGTCTCGTCAATCGGCTCGTCGTCGCCAAAAAGCTCTTCAGCCGCGTCAGCAAGTTCATTGATTGAATTCTTTGCGCTCAATTTGTCAACCTCTGGCGCGGGGATAACCTGAGCGCCTTTGCTGTTCTTGCCTTGGTTGAACATGGTTACGTGAATCGGGCCTACTGCCTTCATCAGCGTCATTGCCTTGTTTTCGGGAATCTGATCAAACTCTTGTGATTCGGTAATTGCAAGAATGGTTTTGATCCCATACTTTGTGATTCCAAGGTCAGTCAGCTTGTTCATCAGTCGCTCGGTCACAGGGGCGATCGTCGGATCGGGCTGGCTGACGCCCCCTGAGGCGGCTGGAGCGATCACAACATGGCGACGTTCCCGACGCTCGCCCAAAGTGGCTTCCTGGCGCCCCTGGGCGATGCTCTGACCGCGTGCAGGCGAAGATCCGCTGTCCTTCCCGAGAACGGCATCCAGGGCATCGTGCTCGACGATTTCCATTGCCGTAACCCACAGGTAACGACGAAGGTATGTTTGCACTGCGCCAAGATTTTGAATGTCGTGAGCGCCTTTCAGAGACGCACTTGACATTGGTGAATAGAAAGAGATGACCTCTGTTGGGTTTTCGCAATCATAGATTGCAAGAATGGCTCTGTCCTCGTGATACGAGACAACGCCGCACAGGCCAAGATCGTAAAAGATCTTTTGTACTGCTGGAAGAAAGTCTCCAAGTTCAAAGTAATGGTATTTGGCAAACTTATTTTCACCACTTTTCTTGATTTCCATGCCCTGCAGCGTAATGCGTGCAGTCATAAGTTTCGTGAAAACCGACATGCTCCCTGGATGGGTTGGGTGGACAACCTGCAAGGTAGCATGACCTAGCACAAGCCGTCAACCCCCTTAGCTACAAAATGCCAACCAGAGGAGGCACCAGCCTAAACAGAATTCTTCGCGTGACCGCCAATCTTCTTTTCGAGAAGGGTGAAAGCGTTTCTGCGATCTCAGGCCTAATGCAGGGGTTCGTTGACAGAAGAATGATTCAAGAATGGTACGAAAAATATTGCGAAATAAACGGGCTGGCAACTGAACAAAATTCTGATTACAAAAAAAGAACAAGAAAAATTCCAGTTGCACCAATTGATTTCAAGTCAGTCACACTTGATGACCTTGAAAGCAAAAAAGAAAGTAATTCTTGGAACGATTTTTGAGTATCAAGACTTTTGCCCTCTTCCAAGTTTGCTTTTTTTCTTTTTATTTGCAGCCTCTTCTTTCTTTAAGTCTTTTGGCTTAATCCTTGGATTGTCTAAAACATAAATAACTGTTTCGGCGTAGCCTGGTGGCGTTAGGTCATCGCGCAACGTAAAAATAGATGTCCAGTTTGGCGCTGGGCTAATCCTTGGATACTGGGTCGATTCGCCCATGCCTACCTTCGAGAGCTTTGCTCAATTAGATTATGACCAGTTAGCGAGGAAAGGGTTATACCTCCATATGCGTTAATTTGAAATAGCAAGAAATCTTTCAGTTGATAAATCAAGCGCTTTCTCCAATACTGCAGTGCTATAACGGTAAATTTCTTTAAAACAATTCTATTTCTGTTGATTGATATAACAGAAATTAAGTGCTCACACTTGTTAATAGCTTCATGAGTTGTCCTCTTGTACTTGACAAATTCATCATAGGTCAAAGATTCAAATGACGGAGTTGAAATTGAAATATAGACAAGTTTTCTGATAGAAGCAAATTCTGATTTAATATCTATGATTTGCTTGGTGGACTCCTTAATTTTTCTTTGACGCTGCAGCGGAGAGAGAAGGTGAAGTTCATTTGACCTAACAAACAAGTATGAATTTCCGGCAAAGCCAGCGTCAAGACGCGAAAGCCTCCATTTTTCCTCGCCAACAATTATTGTATCGCCACGATGCAAGTGCTCTGGCGGATGAAAGCTACTTCCGAAAAAGCAAAGTATTGCATGGTCATTCCACCTGCACTTATCGTCCTTATCCCGAAAACAGATAGGACAGGGATTGCCTCTTGATGAATGGCGCATTAGCGAACAGTTCCGTATTGGAGGTAAAAATTGCACTTGGTAGTACCAAGGCCGCTATGCCGATTTTTTAATGCAATGATTTCAAGCTGTTGCGAGCCGGTGTCAATATCTCTGTAAAGGCCAAAAACGCAATCGCTGTCTTCTTCGATTCGCCCGCTTCCCCTCAGATCGCTAAGGACTGGTCTTTTATTTGTTCGTTTTTCAGTTTCCCTATTCAGCTGACACATAAGCATTATGTCCATGGAAAGCGTAACAGACAGGTCTTTCAGCGTCATCGTAATATCGCCAAGTGCATCAACCGGATCTTTGTGTTTTCTTGATCTTACCAGGCCAAGGTGATCAATGCAGGCGACGGCAAGCGATGGATCACGTTTTTTCAACATTGTCAAGTGTCCAGCAATTTGATCTATTGTCCTGAGAGAATCATATATTTGTATGTTTTTGGAGATATGACCACGAAAACTTTCAATTCTTTCCAGCTGGTCGGCGGTAAAGCTTCTATTTGCAAATTGCTTAATCCTTATGCAGTTGATAAGCTTTCCCTGCGTCTCCAATTGATAGCTAAAATCGTGAATACATAGCAGCCTTTGCAGCATTTGTCTTTTCGGAACTTCAAGAGTGTAAAAAACAGACTTGTATCCATTGCTCGAAATTCCCTTCACGATTGAAACAGCGGTTGCTGTTTTGCCAACGCCAGGTCTGGCGGCAATCGTTACAAGCTTTCCGCAGATAGTGTTTGCATTGATTGCAATACCGCCAAGCATTTGCGAGTCAAAGGCTTCGATGGAAGAAGAGGCGACAAGTGGAATTGATTTGTCGATAGGAGTCAGTAGTTCATCAACAAACATCGACTCTGTTACTTCGCCCTTTTTCGCTACTTGGTGGATTGAATTGCTCCACGTTTCTGCAGCATCCTGGAGGATGGATTCAACTTTTGTAGGCAGCTCCTCAAGGTTGTCTTTCGCGGAAAGCAGTCCATCTGCTTCTAGCAAGAGTGATTGAACAGCTGGCTTTGCTTTTACTATTCGCCACTGAGAAATACAAGAAGACTCAAGCGCCTCAAGAGAAAGAATTGTTTCTCTCTCGATCTCAAGGCAATTCTCGATACAGCGGTCAGCCCATGGAGATCGCTCCCCAGACATTACTTGTGCGATTGAGGCGACTCTTTCCTTCTTAATCCTTAGACCATTCTCAACACCCGCCTCAAGGGCGCAATGAACAATGCTTGTGTAAATGGTTTTTCTGTTTTCATCAAAAAACCAGCTCTCGTCAACAAATGCAAGAACTTCTTGCAGCAATTTGCTATCAAGGCGAGCAAGGCACCATCCAAGGTAAATTCTTTCATAAATACTTTCATCCCATAGTCTGATTGAGCTTGCAAATGTCTTCTGGCTTGAGGGAGAGGACGAGGTGGAGTTCATCAAAAAGTGCAGGTAGTTGAGGGTCGTCTAGACTTGTATTGTTAATTTCGTTTTTTAGCTCCAAGATTCGACGCATGTGCTTTACAAGAAGATCAGAAGCTGAATTCTGCATCTTCGCCTCCGCTTTCATCTATTTCAAGTGGGCGATACGAAGGGTGCGTTTCCATATTCACAGGAGGGCGTGGTTGAAAGTAATTCCCAGTTCCCCCTGGGACAAACTTTTTGTCTTTTGCAAGTCTTTGTATGTAATCAGTATAGCCAGCAAATCCAAGGGAAATCCAGGATTTAGTTGATGCGTGCTCGCAAAATTCTTGAAGCACGTCAAGCTGCTTGGCAAGTTCAAGTGCGGCAACGGTTTGTTTTGTTAGCACTTGAGCCGCTCTTGTTTTATGGACATAGTATCTGGTGTGCCACCAACTTTGAAGATGGGCGCGATACGGCTCTGCATAACCAGGAAGCTCGGGAAGCTTTCTTGGGTCTGATCTCTTGTTTTTGTTTTTACCACCCAAGGGAGGAAGGGAGGGCTGGATGGCCGACCCGACCCGTTCTGGTTCTTCTTCTTGGTTCTTGTTCAATGGTTCTTGTTTAGGTGCATCTCCTGCACCTAGGAACGGTCGATTTTTGCACTTAGGGTCGCGATTTTTGCACCTAGGCTCCCCCCTAAGTGCAGATTCTGCACCTTGCTCTGGACCCCCTTCGAGTCCCTGATTTTCGAGGTTATTTTCAAAAGGAGAGCCGTAATTCCATATTTTCAACGTGTAGAGATTGGTCTTTCTTTCGCCATCCTTGTATCGAGATGACTTTGTAATTAGTCCTTTTTCCTGGAGAGTTTTCATCACCTCGATAATTGTTCGCTTGCAAATTCCCGTCATTGCGCACAGTCGCTCAATGCTTGGGTAGACGCCTTGGTCTTCTTTCATTCCATCCGCAAAGCTCTGCAGTGAAAGCAAGACGACAATTTCTTTTGAAGAAAGCCAATCAGGTGTTTCAATTTGCTTTTTAAGTATCCAGGAGGGGAACGCAACAAATGGATACTGACTTTTGAATTCAGCCATTTTGCCTCCAGTTATTCAGCGGCCTGTGAGCTGAGATCCTCCAGCAGCTTTTGCTCAGCCTGGTGGACCTTCAGCCCCTTTTCGAGAAGCGAACAGCAGAAACCGGAGAACGACTGATACTTTGACTGTTTTGTTTCAAGCTCAGTCAGTAGCTCCTCCGGGAGCGAAATTGAAAGCCTGGCCATGATCCCTGAATGTGGTGCCAATGAATCATACTCGATCCTATTGGATCGGCAAGGTTAAGAAATCTTTCGACCTTGCCCAGATCGGCACCACGGTTGCTTATTTGTAATTTATTGCGCTGTCGAGCCTCCTCTTACATAAACTGGTCTAACCCATTTTACAACTCTATCGGTTCTTCCCTTGTTGACAAGATAAGAGTGCCAGTGCCCCCTTCTCCAATGCGCCCTGATAGATGCTCTTGCGCCCTCAGCGGTTTTTTTAGCTGAATCGCTTTCTCTTATGTATCTAAATCCTTTTCCTATCCATGTCACGCCAAGAGGTTGTTTTTTCTTTGAGTCAGCAAATCCACTTCCAGGATGAAATGAGTTTTTATCGGTTTCAATTAACTCTGGCTCGTATAAATGTATCAAAAGCGAATTGATGGCAATTCGCATGATTAACTCTGTCTGGCTTTTATCATAACCAGACCTTTCTTTGTATTTTACGTTTTCATTGTGCCAGCTCTTCGCTTTTTCGTCTACAAACTCCTGCCAACAGTTTCCTCCAGTTTCTGTTATTGTTGCGACCTCGACACCCCTGCTTCCCATGATCTCAATTGGCGTTTCAATTGCACCTGGGAAGTATTTGTTTGTTATTTCCCTTGCCGCCTTTATTTCCTCCATACTTGCTTCTGGGTAAAGAACACCCGCCTTGACAAGCAGTGATAACACCTCGTCGCCATGGTGATCAAATACACAGTTGCGCGGAAGCATAATATGTACATAGGGAAGAACCTCAAGAATATCTGGATTCAGAATGGGAACTGGTGTCTGTAGGAAGGCTTCGCACATCTCTTTTGCAAGAAAACGCGCTGGAGCGTGGTTTAGGAATAACTCTCTTGCCAGTTCGGCAATTTTTATTCCTATAAGATCACCATTTCTGTAGCAGTCCATTGCAGAAAGACTTCCACTTGCACATAGGCACACTTTGACCTGTGTTAGCCATTTAATGTATCCCGGCGGCGACCTGTATAGGTCTTGTTGTGAGGCAACGATCTCCGCGTACTCATTGCTTGTTTCGCATTTTTCTGCTATCTTTGATAGCGGCATTTGCTGAAGCAGTTCAAATGGATTCATGATTCAATCAGTTTCAGTTGCTTGCGGTTGGGTTCTCTTGTTAGTGCGCCAAGCTCTTTTTTTGAAAGGTGAATTTGCGGAAATACCCAGTATTCATATTTTTTTGCGATAAAGATTTTGCATTTGTAATGAGGAAGAGTCGCTCCGAACACTTCTTCTACAATTTCAAACTCTTCCTCGCCATGCCACCTGACGTAGACCAATTCACCTGGGAGGAACTTGCCGCGATTAAGCGATGACATTGCGCAAAGGCATTGAACTCGCTAATTTTAAGATATTTCTCCTTTCATGTCAAGCAAAGTCAGCGGATCAGGGGCATCTTGCCGAAAGTCTTCAGCTTGTCGGATCACTCTCTGCGACTACAACCCTTTCCCTGTTGTCGCGCATTCTGTATAAAATTACGTTAAGTTGCCACATCGCAGCGCCTATTCTTGTCACTTCTCTTGATAGCGGCTGTCCTTTTGTTTCATCTACGGCAAGAAAGCTTTCTTCTAGTTCATTGACGAGTTTTTCAAGTAAACTTGCAGATAACGCAAGAGAGTCTTTTGCATTGCATACCATTTTCAGGATGTCTTCAAGCTCTTGCTGTGATACTGGGATTTTCATGGTTCTTGTGGTTTGTTTTTTTGATGATCCGAATTTCAACAATACCAGAATGGGTTTCGTTGATGGCGTCGATGACCTCCAGGGCGTTCTTGCGATTCATGGACCCAGAGAAAACCGTCTCCCCTCCTCCGTCGAAGGAGTCGGCGATTACGCAGTAGAAAAACGTGAACACGGCATTTGGCTATGGCGTTGCGGGTAGTTTACACTGGTTTTGGTGTTATGCGCAACAGCCTGTGCCAAAGGCTACAAAAAAAGCTTTTAAGCATCGAATTGTCATTGTTTCGCCGCAGACCGAAATTGCTCCGATAAAGGCAAGACAGCATTCGTCAATCAAGTGGAAGCAAAAAGCGCTTTATTCGATAAAAAGAAAGTTTTATTTTCAAGTTTTAAAAGCTGACACAAGGCTTCGTCGGAATTGGTGGAACAATTATTACATAACGCGAATCGGAGCGCCTCAGCCTGGCGAGTTTCTTTGTAGAGAGACTTTTTATGTTGCAAAAATGTCAGAACAAGCTGATGCGATAAAATTTAAAACATATTGGTATTGGTGCAAAAAAAGATCACTTGAAATACTTGAATGGCTTTGGGCGTTGCCACCAGAGGAATACTGTTGGAAGCTGCACATTTACCTAAGAGGGCTTATAGTAACAAAGCCTGCAATCCTTTCTGAAATTCAAAGATATGACTCAAAAACAGAAGACGAAATTGTATTGCAAATTTTCGGAAACAGGGGAGGTGCTTTTCACTGAATCACAAACGAAAAAAAGAATAATGCTGTGCAGGGAGGCTCTGTCAAATGATAAGGCATACACAACTAGATTCAAAGATATTTATGACTCACGAATTCAAATCGAAGAGTCATCAATAAAAGAATTTCATAGCATAGATTTGTTTACAAGCAGATATTTTTTGCTTCAACAAATGGGATGGGGAGGTCTTTACGAGGACTATGCAAAAACAGCATCTCCATTAGGCGCTTTTTATCCTTTTGTGCGAACAAAGTTCAATTCACACCAACCAGTTGACGAAGGATGCGTGTGGATTGGAAACTTGAGCACATACCCACTTATTTATGTTGCAAACAACATTGCAAGATGGGTTTCGCCATATTCAAATGGTGGACTTGTGAGGAAGGAGCCATTTTTGCCATCGGCAGAAATAAAAAAAATACTTCCAAGAATCATGAATCGAGTTCGCTATCCAGATTTGCAGGCAGATTTTTTTTGAAACAGTTCAAGTAAATGCTTGACAGCATCTGAGCGTCATGCTACAATGTAGTGGCATTCAGGAAAAACATGCAAATCCTGTCAAGGCAAGAAACAGTAAAGCGAATTCCGCGAAATCAAACACTTCACGAATGGATGTGTTTTGAAAGCGAAGAAGTTGTAAAGCACAACTGGAACGACGTTGCGGTTCATGATCGAAAGATCTTGAATTCATGCGCCCAGGAGATACACGGCTTTGGATCATTTCTGAATTTGGAAGCCAGTTTCTTCCGCTTTATTGCAAGCTTTACGAAAAGCGCAAACAAGAAGAATCCGAGTACGATTTTTCTGCTATTGAGATTCTGATGCTTCGCTATGTCAAAGATGGGCGCCTGGCAGCAATGCAAAGAAAAATTGCTCTTTCAAGCAGCAAGTTTTATTTCATCACTAAAACTTCTTCTGACTATGGTGGCCTTGTTGTTCCCGCTAGCTACCGTGATGTCATGGATCTTGTTTTCAACGGCAAAATAAACCGATTCTTGGAGGACTGACAAATGAAAGTAAAGTCAGAGCTTTATGTCTACGAGCTTAACATGATCGTTATTGGTTTGACTCTTCAAATGAGGCAAATCATGATCTTGCTTGATAGGCAGAAAAAATTGTTTTTTGTTCGTCGCATATTTGCGCCGTGGTCACTGAGTAATGCCAGGACCGAGATTTTGTCAAATCTCAACGTTCTTCTTGAGCACGCAAAGCTGCTTGATGAACTTCGTGACAAAATCCTGGATGCAGAAGGTTATGGCGACGACGCAAAACCGATTACATTCAGGGAAATGATTAAAAGACAGAGCTGAATTATTTTGCAGCTCCGTCAGATAAATGCTTGACAGGTAGCGCTTTGTATGCTACAATCAATGTACCGCTCAGGAATGGGCGGTACTTTTTGCAAACAAACATCGAACATGAATCTCACAGAAGCGGCTATTTCTGCAACAGAATCGCACGACATCAGGCATTTTATTCTTTTCCTGGAAAACAATGACGGAAATGAGCACAACTCCCTGATGCGCGATCTTTCTTCTATTTACACCTCTGTTTACAATGACAGAGAGTTTTTTGCGGTTGGAATCTTCAGGGCATTGGCTTTTGTGCAGAGCCAGCACCTTTTATTTTGCAATCATTATGCTAAAAACTGGAATTTCTTTTACAATTTCCGAAATGAAATAGCTGCTTACGTTGCGGCTGAGTTTGTTAATTCTGCGATGGCCGAGTTCAAGCTTGGCAATCTTTACACAGCATGAAAAACACAATGAATCCCACACTTGCAGCCCTTGCTGGCGCCTTGCTTTCTGCAAGCACAGACGATCAAGATTGCTGCCTTGATGCGCATTTCACTGTTTACGATGTAGACAAGGAATCGCTCGAAAAACTAAATAAAGAGTATTCGCAATTTCTTGAGGAGGTCGGTCAAGAAATCACCAAAAAAATTGGCGACAAGTGGGACTGTATTGATGATTTTTACGACATTCACCAACCAGCAGAAAATCAAACAGAGCATGATTACATTATGACAAGAAACCACCATGGCTGTGGTTTTTGGGATGGGGACTGGTCCTCACAAGTTTCTGAGATTCTTACAAAAGCGGCTCAAAGGTTTCCTGAGATCGAGGTTTATGTTGGCGACGACAGGAAGATCTACTTTTCTTTCTGACACCAGATAAATTCTTGACACCATTCACTTGATGGTGTAAGCTAACAACGTTCAAACAACAGCTGTCATGACGACCCAACTCCAAGACTCTTCGCAGAAAGAGTTCCACATTTTGATTGCAAACATGGAGCGCTACGGTGGCAACTTCTGCCGTCACCTTGCGGCTGCAATTATGTTTGCGGATCGTGAAAACCGTGATCGTATTTTCAAGGCATTCCCGGAAATTATTGAAAAGTATGGTCCGTCCGGTCAATTTGCTACTCCGCAGTGATTCGTGATGAACCTTGGCTCAGATCCCAGCAGCTTGCATTTAATCGACCCGCAAGAGTTTTTTGATGAAATCTACGAAACCGAAGATGGCGAGAAAACAATTCATGCACACGATCGACGCATTGCACTAAACCAAGAAAACGATTCAATCTGTAATTAATTTATGTATAAGACAAGTTACAACTTTCAAATTGCCGCACTTGAACTTGCGAATGCTCTTAAGGACACGATAGGAGCAATTGGTCATTTGCAATTTTTTCAAAGTGTTGACAAGTTTTCTTCTATTGAATTACTCAAAGAGCAAAAAAGGATTCTCTGGCTTCATCAGCGAAAAATCTGGACGCTTGTAGAAGCTGAATGGGTTTGCGCTCGGCTAGATGACAGCATCTACGATCAGATTCTTTACTGGTTGAAAGATCAGAAAATTCTGCTTGCGCCAAACTGCTCAAAAGAAGACGTTGTTCTTACGGCAATTCAAGCCGGATGGACACTTGATCCAGGCACTCCACACGAAAACGCAGCCTAAATCAAATGAATCCAGAGCTTTACAGAAAACTCAAATCAGCATACATTGATTCTCGTATGATGCACAATCCGGCCAAGGATGAAATTGTTTTTGATCTTTTCGTCTTTGAAGCGGAGTTTCTCCTATGCGCCGTTGCTCTTCTTGCAAGCCTTGCAACAGAAGATATGAGCGTTGTTCCATTTACGCACTTGGACATGAAATTCATGAGTCAGATCAATGTCGGACAAATTAACGATTTTTGTAATGTTTTTGCAGACTTAAAAAAGTCACAACTTGCAGAAATCAACGCAGTATTTAATACCGAGCAAAATGGCCTTAACTAGAAA
>JACCDU010013789.1_pt1 | contig 14531 bp, 9 predicted proteins | sample 7446081 | NCBI WGS metagenome assembly JACCDU01 (sample SAMN15323447, study PRJNA562643) | freshwater metagenome | isolation source: river surface water | place: USA:Blue River Watershed | collected 2017-08-17
AATACACGAAGTATAATGAATTTGCGGGAAATACGATCGAGGATTTGTTTGGAGACAATGAGTTAAAAGGAGCGACAGAACGTATGGTGAATACATTTGAGTCGGTTTATATCGAGAACAAAGGCAAAGGGAAATTTGAAATGCATTATTTGCCTGCCTTAGCACAAGTTTCCAAGGTGATGGTTTTGCGCGCAGAAGATGTGGATCACGATGGGAATCTTGATGTGTTGTTAGGCGGTAATTTCAATGGAGCCTCTATGTATCAAGCACGTTATGATGCCTTCTTTGGCCTGATATTAAAAGGAAATGGAAAAGGCGGATTTAGTCCGATGATTCCAACCGAGACGGGTTTCTTGCAAGATGGAGATGTGCGCGATATGAAGATTGTCCATACGCCGAAGGGGCCTTTGTATTTTGTTACTCGCAATTCAGCCAAGATGCAAATCTTTAAAAAGCTGAATTAATGCAGAAGTACTTTAGCTTATTATTATTTCTTAGCATTTCGCTTGCGTCTTGTAAACGCGATGTAAAAGAAGGAGAGCAATTAGCGAAGCAATATTGTGCTACATGTCATATGTTGCCAAGTCCTTCTTTGTTGCCACAAAATGTTTGGAAATATTCGACGCTTCCCTATATGGGGATCATGTTAGGGGTTTCGCATGAGATAGACCAATTAGAAAAACCCTTGTCTGATTATGCGATTATGCGGCCGACAAGCCAACTGATACCCGACGATGACTGGGAAAAAATCAAGGAATATTATTTAAGTGAGTCACCCAAGGATATGAAGACCTCTGCCCAAGCTGTATTGCCAGAGGAAAATTCGTTATTCGCGATTGAAGATTTGTCCATTGCGAAGCCAAATGCTACCATTCCGAATTTTACTGCTGTGCGCATTGATGCGGCCAAACACCAAATCATCGCTGGAGACCAATCGAATCGTGTTGTTTGGGTATTGGATGCCTCGGGAAAACGGAAACAGCAATTGGATAATCAAGATGCGCTTACTTATGTAGAACCTTGGAAAGGGCAATATTTGTTTACGTTTATTGGCACGACCACACAAGCAAATCCGGATGTTAATGGTTCGGTTAAGTCTTATGCTTCTGGGGTGCTTTCGACAACGATAAAAGGATTGAATCGGCCAATTGAATTGAAGGCAAGCGATTTGGATGGTGATGGACAAGATGAGTTGATTAGCAGTGAATTTGGATTCATGCAAGGGGGTATGTCGGTATGGAAAAAGTCTGGGAAATCTTGGATAAAGAAAATATTAAACCCTCAGACAGGCGCAACGCATGTTGATGTGCGAGATATTAACGGAGATGGGCAACTGGATATAGTGGCCTTGTTTGCGCAAGGAGATGAACGAATTATGCTATATACGAATAAAGGGGGATTGAATTTTGAGGAAACCCGTCTTCTCAGATTCCCGTCGATTTATGGTACAAGTTCCTTTGATATGGGGGATGTGGATGGAGATGGTGATTTAGATATTGTATGTACCGCAGGAGATAATGCTGATTTTTCTACGATTTTGAAGCCATATCATGGGGTATATGTGTACACCAATCAGGGGAAAATGAACTTCAAGCAACAAGCGTTTTATCCACAAAATGGTGCGACAAAAGCGATGTTGGCAGATTTAGATGCAGATGGAGATTTAGATATGTTGTCAATTGCTTTGTTTCCTGATGTAGCAAATCGCCCGGGCGAGGGATTGATTTATTTTAAAAATTCAGGCAAATCTTTTGAGCCATTGACCATTCCAGTTAATCACTTGGGTCGTTGGTCGGTTATGGACATTGCTGACTTGGATGGGGATGGTGATTTAGATGTGGTATTAGGCAGTCATGCCGTGGCGAAGTTTCCGGCAGGGGGATTTGATCCCGCCTGGAAGACCGCTAAAGGAATTTTAATTTTACGAAACAAAAAACGATGAGGCAGGTATTGCTCGTGTGTTGCTTGCTATTGTCCTTCGCTTCGCTGGGACAAAAAAGAGGCTATTTTATTTTCTCCGGAACCATTCAGGATGTAGAAACCAAAGCTCCTTTGGAGGGGGCATCTGTCTTGTTTTCAGGCCTGTCGATTGGGGCACGAACGGATTCTGCCGGCAATTTTTCATTGACTTTACCATCCCGTTCTTACCAAATGGTCTTCCGGAGTTTAGGGTACAAGTTTAAGACGGGCAGAGTCGACTTAAAGTCCAATGTGAATATGACAGTTCTCTTGGAGAAATCTGAGCAGATTTTAGACGAAGTGGTCATCTCAGCAGAGAAGTCGGACGCCAACGTGAATCGAACGATCATGGGCGTTGAAAAGATGTCTAGTAAGACCTTAAAGAAACTGCCAAATCTCATGGGGGAGGCCGATGTGATTCGAAGTATCATGTTGTTACCAGGCGTTTCGACCGTAGGCGAAGGGGCATCAGGATTTAATGTAAGGGGAGGAAATGTAGATCAAAACCTCGTGTTATTAGACGGAGTTCCCTTGTTCAATACCTCCCATTTATTCGGATTTTTTACGGGCTTTAATGCTGACATGGTGCAGGATTTGAGTCTTTATAAAGGTGGAATTCCGAGTATGTATGGCGGTCGGGCATCCTCGGTTTTAGATGTGCGCGTGAAAGAAGGGAATTTTGATAAATGGAGTTTGCAAGGTGGAGTCGGTCCTATTTCGAGTCGCTTGTTGGTCGATGGTCCCTTGGTCAAAGGGAAAACATCCTTGATTCTAGGTGCTCGAGGTTCGATGTCTGATTTTTATTTGGGCTACTTTCCGAATCCCGCTTTGCAAAAAAGCAAGGCCGATTTCTATGATGTGAATTTCAAGTTGACGCATCGGATTGGTGAAAACCAACGGATTTCTGTATCGGGTTATGTGAGTCATGATGGGTTTAAATTTGCCTCTGATACGCTTTATTCATGGCAAACGAAGACATTAAGTTTTCAGCATCATGCCCTTTGGCGAAATGTGTCACATCACTTTACGGCATTTGTCAGTGATTATGCCTACGGAATTGATGGATTGAAATCCGGCTATGAATTTGCCTGGAAGCCGTCGATTGGCCAAAAAACAATTCGTGAAGATCTCAGCTTGGATATGAAGCATCGCGGTCGAATTGATTTTGGGGCAGAATTTAATGCCTATCGAAATGATGCGGGAACATTTAAGCCGAGTTCTGAGAATTCCGTTGTGAATACATTTCCCATGCAAGCGGAGAATTCGCGAGAAATGGCGGTCTATGTGGGACATAGCCTCCCTATAGGGAAACGAATGAGTTTGGATTACGGTTTGCGTTACGCCTATTATCAGCTCGTGGGCCCACTAACATTTTACCAATATAAGTCAGTTATTCCGCGTGTATTTAATTCGATTGTCGATACGGTGCTTTATCAGTCGGGAAATGTTATTCAATCCTACGGAGGATTCGAACCGAGGTTGTCATTGGCTATGAAATTGGATACCAATACCTCGATCAAATTAGGCTTCAACCGGATGCAACAATTTATGCATTTATTGTCGAATACGATGGCAGTTTCACCTGTGGATATTTGGAAGAATTCGAATCCTTATTTACCCCAGCAAGTGGCGGATCAGTATTCGATAGGTTTGTTTAAGAATTTTACCAATGCGCAAAATGCAGTTTTTGAGGCCTCTGCTGAGTTTTATTACAAGCGTTTGTCCAATGTCATTGATTACATCGATGGAGCAGCCTTGTATTTGAATCCGACTGTGGAGACTCAATTGTTGGTCGGCAACGGTCGGGCCTATGGGGCAGAGTTTTTCTTGAAAAAGGCGCGGGGGACGCGATTGACGGGATGGGTTTCTTATACCTATGCGCGTTCGTTTCGTTTGATCGAGGAAAATGAAAATCAACCGGCTGCCAATTTTGGAAAAGAATTTCCGGCCAATTTTGATATGCCACATAATTTCAAATTTGTGTTGAATAATCGCTTGACAAAACGTATTTCGTTTAATGCGAATTTCACGTATACTTCAGGCCGACCGATTACCTATCCAAATGCACGTTACAAGGTATATGCCTACAATGATTTATATGATTTCGAATATGCCTCTGGAATTTTTCCTCGAGCGGGCTATTTGCCAAGTAGTTATTCGTACAACGGGGTTACTTATACGTATTTAAATGGGACCACCATTGCTCCGGTATTGGACGGTTATTCATCCCCAAGTTTTACTTTACGTAATGAAGAGCGTATCCCTTATTACATGCGTTTAGATGTAGGCTTTACCATCGAACCTAAAGAAGGGAAGCGCTGGCAGGGTAGTTGGAATTTCTCTATTTATAACTTGCTTTCGCGTCAAAACGTCTATTCGATTTTCTTCCGTTCCTCGACTGGTTTGATTAATCAGGCACGGACATACCAACTATCTGTTTTGGGAGCGGCGATTCCATCCATCACTTATAACTTCAAATTCTAATGAAAAGGCTATTTATATTTTCTTGGATGCTTTTGTTGATGGCCTGCGAAACTGAAATCACGGATTTTAAGACAAAAAATTTAAGTAACGCGATTGTTGTGTATGGCGAAATGTCCAACATGGCTGGTCCCTACAAGGTGCGATTAAATTATACATCAGGCTATTCGCCCTTTGATGTGACGGAATTTCAGGGACAAGTTATTCAGGGAGCTGATGTTCGCATCGTGGATGAGGCCGGCGCGGCTATAGCATTAACGGAAACGACCAAAGGTGTTTACCAAAGTCCCGCTTCCTTCGTAGGTGAGGTGGGTAAAAAGTATCAATTGAAGATTATGACCAAAGCCGGTCAAGACATCGCCTCGGCATGGCAAACGTTGTCGGCCCCCATCGCTGCCGAAGGCTTGGATTATAAATTTATTCCTGCTGATAAGGTTGAGAACATGCGTTTCGATTTGTCGGGCTATTTGTCCGACAAGAAACAAGTTGAAAATTATTATTTCATCAAAAGGCAAGATTTCATTCAGTTTTTAACGACCTGCCCGGAGCCACCACCCCCACCAGCACCTGTGCCACCATGTGATTGTAAATGTTGGCAAGCTCCCCAAAACACCCAACCGATTTTATTGACCGACTTCTTAGTGGATGGCAGTAAGATTAAGCTTCCTTTGGGTTCGGTTAATTACCGTGACTTTACGGATTGGGTGGTCCAATTGGAAGTGTATTCGGTGGATAAGGCGACACATACCTATTGGCAGCGACAAGAAGATCAACGGACTTTGGGGGGAGGAATCTTTGATAAGGTTCCTGCGCAGATTATAGGGAATTTAACTTGTTTGAATAATCCGGACCAACAGGTCTTGGGTTACTTCATGGTAGCGGGTAAAACCAAATCTCGTTTGACTGTGGACCGATTCAATGGCATTCCATATGAAACGTACAATATGTTAGTCAATTATGTAGAATTCAATAATATCAGGTACAAAAAATACCCTTTGTGGGACTGTCGGAAAGCTGCCTGGATTCCTTACAATATTGGGCTCAATTTGCCAGTTTACTGATCAAAAATCTCAGCTTTCTCCCTTACCTTTGGCAATCCTCCCAGGTTTGCCAAAGGTAGCTGGGTAACACCCAAACTAGTATGCTTGCATAATAGATTTTTTCTCTGCAAATTTGTTTCTATCTAAACTGAAAAATTATGCCGAGAGAATATGACCGCCGCAACCTCGACTTTCTTCTGAAAGAGGTATTCAATTATGGTTCATTGTGTCAATATCCCCGTTATGCGGATTATGCCCCCGACATGTTTGACATGGTGCTGGATTCTGCGGAACAAATTGCGGAGCGCCATTTACGACCGCATTATGTAGATTCGGATCGCAAACAGGCTGAGCTCGTAAACGGTACCGTTCAGGTACATTCCTCGGTTGAGGCCTATGTAAAGGAAATGGGCGAATCCGGCATGATAGGTGCCACTTTCTCCTATGAAAAAGGGGGGCAGCAACTGCCCTCGATGGTCGGCGGGGCTCATGAATTCATTCGTGGAGCGGCCAATAATTCCATCGTGATGTTTACCGGATTATGTAATGGGGCCGCACACCTAATTGCTAGTTTTGGTTCGGAAGAGTTGAAAAATACGTATGTCCCGAATATGCTAGCTGGAAAATGGACGGGGACCATGTGTTTAACGGAGCCTCAAGCGGGTAGTTCCTTAAATGATGTGAGCACGAGCGCGAAGGATTTAGGCAACGGAACCTACTCGATTAAAGGACAAAAAATCTTCATTTCAGGCGGGGATAATCACTTCGCTGAAAATATAATTCATTTGGTTTTGGCACGTTTAGAGGGAGCGCCAAAAGGAACCAAAGGGATATCGTTATTTGTGGTTCCGAAGCGCCGACAAGAAAATGGGCAATGGGTTTCGAATGAAGTTACTTCGATGGGACTTTATCATAAAATGGGCCAAAAAGCGACACCTGCTCTCCATCTTTCCTTTGGAGATAAAGGCGATTCGATTGGCTACTTGGTGGGAGAACCTAACAAAGGACTTTCCTACATGTTCCAAATGATGAACGAATCTCGGCTGGGAGTAGGTATGGGTGGTGCTTATATTGCTTCAGCCGCTTATCAATTCTCGAAACAATATGCTTCTGAGCGCAGTCAAGGAAGGAAATTGACCAACAAAGATCCCGAAACCCCGCCAACGCTCATCAAAAACCATCCGGATGTGCAGCGCATGTTGTATTTTCAGAAGGCCGTGGTTGAAGGCTCTATGGGCTTGCTTTTTCAGTGTTTTCTTTGGGATGATTTGTCCAAATGTTTGGAGGGTGATGAAAAAAAGGAGGCTCAATGGCTCCTAGACTTGATGACGCCTGTGGCGAAAACCTATCCAGCGGAAATGGGAATATTAGCTGTTAATCAAGGCCTTCAAGTACTTGGCGGCTACGGTTACACCGAAGATTTCCCCTTAGAACAAATGGCCCGGGACGTTCGGATTATGTCCATCTACGAGGGCACGACAGGTATTCATGGCTTGACATTATTAGGTCGAGGGATTCCGAGCGAGCAGGGGAAGGCGGTTCAAGCCTTGGTCAAATTGATTCAAGCCGATATTAAACTTGGACTGGAACATGAAACCACGAAACCCTATGCAGAGATGTTGGCCGCTGAATTATCCAGCCTTAATAAGGTCACAATGCATAAATTGAGTAAGGCTAATCAGCCAGATGTATTCTTGGCTGACTCGACTTTATACATGGAATTGTTTGGTTTAATTGTCGTTGCCTGGCAATGGTTGAAACAAGGGAATGTAGCCACAGTGGCGATGGAGAAGAATTTAAGTGAGCAGGCATTTTATCAGGATAAGATTCATACGATGAAGTTTTTCTACCATTACGAAGTTCCAAAGGCATTGGGATTGACAAAACGCTTGCTTGACGACGAGATTTTGACCATTTTTGAATAATATTTGACTTTAAACTTCATCACTATGCTTAAAAAGCTTTTTGCCATTGGCTTCACGTTTTGCTCAATGCAAGCCGTAGCGCAATACAATGCCTACGAATTATTTCATCCCTTGTGGAATTATGGTCCCGTTTCTCCGGCACGTTCGGCGGCGGGTGTACCGGGTCCAGCTTATTGGCAGAATGCCGCGGATTATAAAATTTCGGCAACCTTGGACGATGCAAATCGGAAGATTACGGGGGATGTGGAAATTAGCTACAAGAATTATTCGCCGGATAAATTGCCATTTCTTTGGTTGCAATTAGACCAAAATTCATTTAACACGAATTCCCGCGGAGGCAAAACAACACCCGTTATGGGTGGCCGATTTGGCAACGTGGCCTTTGATGGGGGATATCAAATTTCAAGTGTCTCGGTAGATGGGAAACCGGCCACATTTATTGTGGAGGATACCCGGATGCAAATTCGATTAGCCACTCCCTTAGCCGAGAAAACAGGCATGGCGAAAATCAAAATCGTTTATTCGTTTACATCTCCTAAGAATGGTTCCGACCGCATGGGTATTCAGGAAACGAAAAACGGAGATATATTTACGGTTGCTCAGTGGTTTCCACGGATGTGTGTGTATGACGATATCGAAGGTTGGAATGTCTTGCCCTATTTAGGAGCAGGAGAATTCTACCTGGAATATGGGAATTTCGAATATTCCATCAACGTTCCTGCCTCGCATATTGTGGTGGGTTCGGGAGAATTATTGAACCCTTCTGAGGTTTATACCTCGGAACAAATGAAGCGTTGGGCTACTGCAAAAGCGTCCGAGAAAACGGTGATTATTCGTTCTGCTGCAGAAGTGACCGATGTGGCATCTCGTCCTGCCAAAGATCGTTTGACGTGGAAGTTTGCATGTAAAAATGCGCGTGATGTGGCTTTTGCAACATCCAAAGCATTCATTCAAGATGCAGCGATGATCAATTTGCCCAGCGGCAAAAAGGCGACAGCTGTATCGGTTTATCCCGTTGAATCCGATGGTGAGAAAGCATGGGCACGTTCAACAGAATATGTGAAAGCATCGATCGAACATTATTCGAATTGGCTCTATGAATATACCTATCCGGTTGCAACAAATGTGGCTGGAATTGTTTCCGGCATGGAATATCCTGGAATTATTTTCTGTGGCTTCCGTGATCAAACGGCCTCTTTGTGGGGAGTGACAGATCACGAATTTGGGCACAACTGGTTCCCAATGATCATTGGAAATAACGAGCGTAAATTCGCTTGGATGGACGAAGGCTTTAATACGTTCATCAATTTCTATTCAACGGATGCATTTAACAAAGGAGAATACAAGAATCAAAAATTTGATATGCATCAAATCGCTCCACGCATGTTCCGTGCGGAGGCTGATCCGATTATGTCAATTCCTGATGTTATTCAGCCACGTAATCTAGGTTGGGAAGCCTACAATAAACCCGGATTTGGCTTACGCATCTTGCGTGAAAATATCCTTGGACCCGATCGTTTTGATTATGCTTTCCGTCACTACATCAAAAACTGGGCGTTTAAACACCCTACGCCACGTGATTTCTTCCGTGCGATGGAAGATGGTGCGGGTGAGGATTTGGGCTGGTTCTGGAAAGCCTGGTTCTATGAATTGTGGAAGCTAGATCAATCCGTCAAAGATGTGGATTACATTGAGCAAGATCCTGCCAAAGGGGCTTTGGTAACCATTGAAAACTTGGACAAAATGGCGATGCCAGCGATTGTTGAAGTGGAAGTAGCTGGTGGTGCGAAAGAACGCTTCACCTTCCCTGTGGAAATTTGGCAACGTGGCGGTACTTGGACGTTCAAGACTTCGACTAATTTGCCTATTAAGTCGGTGACCATCGACCCGGATCATGTCTTCCCCGACATCAATGGGAAGAACAATACTTGGAAGCCCGTGGCTTACAAGGCGCCGAAAGGAAACTAAATGAAAATGGCTCACTAAACAGTGAGCCATTTTTGTTATTTAGCAATACTTCCCCAGACAAGATGTCTGAATTTGTTATTATGTCCCGTGGGTTCAGGGGCAATTTGCATGAATACCATGGAGAACATATCTTCTTTTCTGTCGATCCAATACTGCGTGCCAAAATAGCCTAGCCAAAAATAAGATCCGGAAGAAATAGTTTCAAATTTTGCTTGCTCCTCTGGATAAACATAGACCGTTATACCTGCTTTGAATCGAGATCTTCCTGTAACTCCATACGCAACGCCATCATTTGTTTCTAAATCAAAGAGGGGTTTTTCAATCATCTCAACAGTTTTTTTGCTCAAGATTTGAGCGCCATCCAACTGTCCATAATTCAATAACATTTGGAAAAATCGAGCATAGTCGTCCACATTACTCATGATATCTGTTCCTCCCATGGCTAATTGCGTATTCGTATCTTTCCAAAAATCCATAGAGGTCTCTGTCGAAAATCCCATCAATTTACGTCCAATTTGGTCTGTATAAATACCCAATTGGCCATCGCTTTTTCGGGTATAAACTTGAGTTACATTTTTCCACTCTTCCTTTGGAACACCTATAAAAGTGCGTGTCATTTTGAGTGGAGAGAAGATTTCTTGACGTAGAAAATCTGGAAAGCTTCGTCCATCTAATTTCTCAATAACACGTCCTAATACCTCAAGATTCATTCCATAAGTCCAGCTTTCGCCTGGCTCATGCGTTAGCGGTAATTTTGCTACCTGTTGAATGATTTCCGAAAGTTTAAGTCCACTATTTACTTTGGGGAAAGCAAATGTGATGTTTGCTTTCACATAAGCTTCGTGTCCTAAGGTCGCGAAAGGAGGATAGGCGATCCCAGAGGTATGTGTGAATACATGCTTCATCAAAATCTTGTATTTCGCCGGACGCGTGATGAATTGATGCTTAAGGGTGTCGTATCCCACGAGGACTTGCATATTCGCAAACTCAGGAAGAATTTCCTCCAATGGCGTATCCATTGTAAACAGTCCACGTTCATATAATTTTAAGCCAGCGACAGCCGTAATAATTTTAGACATGCTGGCCATACGGAAAAGATGATCTGTCCGCATGGCTTCTCCTGTTTCAAGGTTCGCTTTGCCAAATGCCTTTTTATAAACTACTTTTCCATGGCGAACAATCATTCCAATGGTTCCCGGAATTAGTTGTTGGTCCGTTTGTGAAGCTAAAAAAGTATCCACACGTTTTATTCCGTCTTTGGATAGTCCAGATAACAAAGGATCTCCCGTAGGCAATGCCGTTTGCGCGAAGGAATTAAAAGCAGAAAGAGCAAGTAGTAAATAGATGATTTTTTTCATAATGATTTGATTTATTTATCAGCTTTATGACCCTGTCCTAAAGAGCGATTCACGGGTAATCCATAAAAGAAATAAAGAATGCGTCCTGTTAATGCTCCGATTTCAGAAGTGTGACTTTCATTTTCAAATACGTGATGTTGTACTTGTAGGCCTGGATAATTTCTGCTTTTTAGAACAGTTGCTAAATTCTTAGCCCTTTTTTCGAACAGATTCTTGCCTTCTAGCGAGGATGCAGAGATGAAAATTTTGCCAGACAAGGTTTTCTTAGATTCGAAAAAGACTTTCTCCAAGCGCATTGTTTCGTCATCATTCACAAATAAGGGTGCGCTGTTGATTCCAACTTTGGAGAAATATCCAGGATCCTTAAATAGCACATGGCTCGCAAATAATGAGCTTAATGAGTGACCAGTCAAACCACGATCAGCTGATGTCTTGTAATTCGCTTCTATGAATGGAATAACTTCCCTTTTAATCGCATCATAATAAATGGCGCCATCACCTGAATGCAATTTAACCGGAGCACCGCCTAATAAGGATGCCACATGAAAGGAATCTTCATATGCCACATTATCATAACTTAAGATGGGATAACGGGAGATTATCCATTCCGGCAAACTCATGCGGTCATCTCCTATGCCTACAATAATGGCTGGCTCGATTTCCATACTCATCATCTTGTGCATTTCGTGCATGAGCGGAAAGGAATAATAAGCATCTAACACATATAAAACGGGATATTTCTTGTCCGATTTTGCATCATATCCTACTGGCACTGAAACGGAAACTCGGATATTGTTTTTCAATATTTTGGATGAGATGTCGTAGGAAACCGCACCAAACAAGGTTGCAGGTTGCGGGCTTTGTGCGAATGTGCTACTTGTTAGCAGCACAAATAAAATGGTAATTAGTCTTTTCATTGGAGTTGTTATTTAACAAGGAATTGGCCTAGTTGTTGATTATACGAGAGGTTGTCATCAAAATCCTGTTCTTCGATGATTTTCCCATCCTTCATTTTTACGAGTGTTACCCCAGAGAGATTCATGGACTTCCCAGTCTGGGTGTGTTTGCCTTGAAAATTCCAATGCTTGACTAATTTGTCTCCGTGTCCCCATAGATCAATGAATGTAAATTTGATATCGGAGAAAGTGGTTAAATAGTAATTGAAATGTTTTTTGAATGATTCGATGCCCTCGCCACCAATCTTTTCTTTCTGAGTTAACCATGTCACATGCGTGTCAAAGTTTTTCTCATTTACTTGGTCGATGTCGCGCTGATTAAAGATCTTGTCCCAAGTCTCTTTGTACATGTTGATATTGGCCGCGACCTGTTTTTCAGCTTTGGCTAAATCTTCACAATCTTGCATGCCTTGGGCATTCGCATTTAATGCACTCAGGGCAAAAATTAAATAGAATAGTTTTTTCATGTGGATTTGTTTTTGGTGTTCACCAAATTTAGACCAAACCCTAATTAACAGGATGGATTTCCCTGACGAAATCGTTCCCATTTGTGTAAATAGGAACATGTTCTAAGGTTAATACACGCAAACATAATTAGTCAGAAAATGTATCTCCTGACATCAATGGGAAGAACAATAATGGGAAGCCCGTGGCTTACAAGGCGCCGAAAGGAAAGAAACAAAAATGGCTCACTGTTTGAGTGAGCCATTTTTGTTAATGTTTATTCAAGATCCGACCGATGTCATTGGCCTTTCCCAATTCTTCTTTCAATTTCTCATAACTTCCGGATAGCATCAGCCCCTTGTATTTCAAGAGTGTGTTGATGTATTCATCCAAGACATCCATTAAGTTGTCCTGGTTTTGGTGAAAAATCTGACTCCAGGTTTCAGGAGATGATTTTGCCAAACGGACCGTCGATTCAAAACCAGTAGATGCTAATTCAAAGATGCGTTCTTCGTTTTTCTCTTTTTCCAAAACGGTATTGGCCAAGGCAAACGAGCAAATGTGGGATATGTGTGAAATATAGGCCGTATGCACATCATGGTCAATTGAATCCATGTAAATGAGATTCATGCCCAAACCGTCGCGATATAAACTTTCGATGGTCTTCACCGCCTCGATTGAACTCAATTCCTTGTCGCAAATCACACCACGTTTTCCAGAGAAAAGTCCTTCTACGGCCGCCTCGGGACCCGAAAATTCCGTTCCGGCCATTGGGTGAGTGGAAACAAATTGATCCCGTTTGGGATGGTTTTTAAGGGCTTCGTAAATGGGTGTCTTTGTCGAACCTACCTCGATGACGATTTGACCAGGTTTTAATTGGTCTAATACATTGGGGATAATTTGGACCAAAATATCCACCGGTGTTGCGCAAACAAATACGTCGACGCGTTCGATGGCTGCCTCCAATGGCAATATTTCATCCACTAATCGCAAGGAAAGCGCCTTGACAGCATGTGCAGGATTTGCCTCAATACCTATTAATTCAGAAGCCCAGCCAGATTTCCGCAAGGCTTTCGCGATGGATCCACCGATTAACCCAATTCCAATTATACCTACTTTTTTAGATTCCATTGCTGTGATTTTTAATGCGATCAATCGCCGTTTGAAATACCTCTTCTTTCGCACACAAGGAAATTCGCACATAGCCATTCCCCTGAGATCCGAAAATTCCTCCCGGTGTGATAAACACCGCATTTTCATCCAAAATTTTATCGGACAGCACATAACCCGATTCAAAGGTTGCAGGAATACGTGCCCAAACAAACATGCCCGTTTGCGCTGGATCATACACACAAGCTAATAAATCCAATAATTCGAATACCTTCTGCTGGCGGGAGAGGTAGATTTCATTTTGCCGAGCAAACCAAGCAGCATCTGCCGACAAAGCTTTCACCGCTGCTTCTTGCAAAGGCAAAAACATCCCCGAATCCATGTTGGATTTAAATTTCAAAACAGGTCCTAATAATTCCGCACGTCCGAATGCCGCCCCAATTCTCCAGCCTGCCATGTTGTGGGATTTAGACAAGGAATTCAATTCGATGGCAACATCTTTCATACCCGGGACAGCGAGCATGCTGATGGGATTTTCATTTAATATAAAGCTATAGGGATTGTCATTCACGAGTAAGATCGAATGACGCACGGCAAAGTCGCGCAATTTGGAGAAAAAATCCAAATCTGCCTTTGCCCCCGTAGGCATGTGTGGGTAATTCACCCACATGATTTTCACCTTCGATAAATCTTGCTTGTCCAAAGCATCTAAATCTGGTAACCAAGCATTCGCTTCACTTAATTCATAGGCCTGAACTGTCGCACCGGCAAGCGAGCAGGCCGCCTGATACGTTGGGTAGCCAGGATTGGGAATCAGTGTCACGTCTCCAGCCTCCAAATAAGCCATGGCGATGTGCATGATACCTTCTTTGGAACCGATGAGCGGTAATATTTCATGGGTCGGATCTACCGTTACCCCATAATGCTTCGCATAAAATGCCGCAAATGCCTCCCGTAAAGCAGGTATTCCCTGATAACCCTGATAGGCGTGGTTCGCAGGATTCGCTGCTGATAAGGTCAAGGCTTCGATCGTTTCTGAAGAAGGAGCGAGGTCTGGACTACCAATACCTAAATTGATTACGGGAATGCCGGCGGCTCGTAAAGAAGCTATTTGCTTCAATTTCGTGGAGAAATAGTATTCCTCGACGGTCTTTAAACGAGAAGCGGGTGAAATGGAAAAGCTCATAAAATAAAAATGCCGACTCACAGGCCGGCGAAAATAAGTTAACATCAAAAACCTATCAAACCGGTTACGCGCAGACGTAATATCCTGCGTAATAATAACCTGCG
>JACCDU010023671.1_pt1 | contig 14531 bp, 6 predicted proteins | sample 7446081 | NCBI WGS metagenome assembly JACCDU01 (sample SAMN15323447, study PRJNA562643) | freshwater metagenome | isolation source: river surface water | place: USA:Blue River Watershed | collected 2017-08-17
CAAAAGGTTTTATAGATTTTTCTACTGGTGAGACAACATTTACTAATATTGATCTTACTAATGCTGCTTATTTATGGTCAAAAAAGACTGGTAATGCTGCTTCAGAAATTACTGCTATTGCTTCGTTCAATGACAAGATATTAATCGCAGCAAATCATAAAATGTTTGTCTACAAGAGTGGTGAAGTTTATGAAATATTAAATGAATCTCTTGTAGCTGAAAAATATCAAATTACTTGTATCCATGTATTTAATGGAAGAGCATACGCAGGTTCTAATTATGGTCTGGTCTTCACTTCTTTCAATGGTGAATTTTGGAGTGTATTAAACGCAAAAGACCCACTTTCTACCACAAATTATAAGTTATTAAAGCCTATAATTTCGATGACTTCTTTGGGCAATAATCTTTTTATGGGGTCTACAAAGGGTGCTACTAGTTCCTGTTCAGTTTATCAATACAATGGAAAGGCTATTACAGAACTCAAGACTTTTACCTCATATGATCAAGTTTCTGCCTTAACTGCTAAAGAATTTACTCTTTATGTTGGTGTTGGAGGAGATTATGGTAGTAGAGCTTCAGCAATATATAAATACTATAATGCTGAATGGGTTCAAACATTATCATCTAACTTTGACAATGTTGAGTGTATAGCTAAATCATCCACTAGAAATTCTGTTTTAGTAGGATTTAGAGGTGGACAAATCTGGGAGTTATCTTTTACAAATGCAACAGCTAATTCTTGGGCTAAACTTTATGACACATATGCTGATCATATTTTCAGTATTTACGATGATTCAAATGCTAATTATATTTATATTAGCGCTGACAATGGAACTTATGGATATTTTAAGTCAATAAATGGCTTCAAGAAAATTGTTTCCTATTCATATGGCACCAATTTGTTAAACTCAACTTGGAGATCTTACACTGGTTCTGGCATCACTTGGACAGATCTTGGAGACATTGAAAGCTATAACTTTATTGCTTATAGAGGACAAACCCAGGCAATAAATTACACAGGTGCAATTGGTAGCTCATTCGTTCCACCTACTGGATTTACAAATAGCTCTGTTACTTTTGAAGGCGCAGTTTTAGCTTCAAAAGATGGTGCTTTATCATTCAGAATCGATAGTAGTGTTGGATATAATTTATTTGTCAATGATACTTTGCAAATAGGAAATTACAACCAATCCACAACACTGTCAACACTTTATTCCGCAAACGCTTTCAATGTTCTTGAGGGTGATATTTTAAAAATTAAGCTACAAACCACTAACAATGTTGGTTCTGGTACCACTTTTAAATTCTTATGGCAAAAGAACACCGGAGAAACTTTTGAAGCAGTTCCAGCTTCACAATTTTACGGGTCAAGCAAAATTAAATCAGTGACAGCAATTGGAAATACATTCTATGGAGCTGGTATGGATGGCGGTGTTTATGAATTTACTACCACTCCTTATGAAAACAATAACAGATTTATTTATGCAAGATTCAAGGATCAAGCTGGAAACATTCAAGGTGTATCTTTGCCAGCAAATGCAAGTGGATTCCCTGTCATTAGCGACAAAATGATACAAGTAGCTAACACTGCAAATAATACAAGTTCATTCATTCAGTACACAAATACTACTGTTGTTTCTAATACCAACACAACAATCAACCCTGTAACTGGAAATACACAAAACAATCAAACTAACAATCCGACACAAGGGCAAGTAAATGCTGGGACTGGATCGACAACAACAACGAATACTAATACTAATAACCAGAATTTATCTACAACTAATAATTCAGGCGTTATCTATCAAATTCAAAAGAATGCTGACAACTCGCTATCTAGGAAGGGGATTTATGTTCCCCCTTCAAGAACTTACCCAGTTTACGCTCCTGACCGTAAAATCAGAGAGTATGGCATTTATGAAGTTCAGCCAATATATGTACCAACACTTATTACTTGGACACAGATTGTTGCCTTAATCTTAAATAAATATCCATCTACTCCAGATACAACTTTGGATAATGGAACACAAGTTAAGATTTATGTAAAGACTGGAAATACAAGAGCAGAATGTATTGCAGCGTCTTATGGTGATGCTCAATCATTGTCAAACATAAATGATAGTTTGGCTCCAACAACGGCACAATCTTTGGCTGTAGATCTTTCAGCATATTCTGGAAAATGGTTGCAATACAAGGTTGAGCTTATAACAGCAACACCTAACATCACTCCAGAATTGCTATCATTGACTCTTTCATACACATCATCGTCAGGCAGTTATTTCTTTACTAGAATGTTCGATACTGCCAATTACGACACTGATGCTCCAATGATTAAAAGAGGTTTACTTACTTCTAACGAATTAAAAAACAATGGTAGCATCGTGTACGGATATACAACATCTGATGACACGAATGAAACATTCAATTTTGCTAACTTCACAGTAATTGATCCGAACCAAACCTTTGAATTACCAGAAGCATCAAGCAAAATAAGATTCGGAATTTTCCTTACAAGCGTAGGATCAACTCCATCTATGGTGTATGATTTTGCCGTACAACTTGATATAGGAGATGCTAGCATTAAATTTAATCCAACTCCGTAGGTAGTAATGGCTAATCGTACATCAATTTACAAGTTTTTATATTCACAATTTGGCGATATTTGGTATCCAGGTTATGACTATGAAAATATGCTTACAGCTGAATCTAATTTTTCAGGCATATACTCTTTTTTTGGTCCTGGAGTTATAAATGGCTGGGATGTATCTAAATTAGCAGATAATAGAGCTGATCAAATATTACTCCTAGATGGATATAACACAAGTGCCACAAGTGAATATGGACAGAAATTATCATTACTAGATCTTGATTTCACTGTATCTTGTTTAGCAGCTACCACCGCAAATATCACTCTTTCTGGTTCACAAACAATTGATGGAATTTCTGTTGTTGCTGGTGATCTTGTATTAGTAAAAGATCAATCTACAGCATCACAAAATGGCGTTTATACTGTAGCCTCTTCAACTTGGACCAGACATTCAAGCCTCAATACAACATCTGATTATTCCGATAATTTTGTTGTTTATGTAAGTTCTGGATCAACCAATGAAAAAACACTTTGGATTGGCGCAGTATCATCAACAAACTTTACTTTAGGCTCATCAAATATTTATTTCCAAGATGCTTTCAAACAATGTATCAAAGTTAGCGCAGGTGATGGAATTATTGATAAATATGCTGCCAAAACTGAAAAACCACGCTATTTCAGACAAACAATAGCAAACACTTTTTATGCCTGGGCAGAGTCTGGAATATCAACCTTATCTGATGAAATTTGCAATATTTCTTTTCCATCACTTCCAGATTCAAAATATAACACCTATTCCAATGCGGTATATTTAGCAACTGTAATTTACAAAGCAGATACTACTTACACTGATTTCAATACTGTTTCAGAAATCGTCTACGAAGAAAGAAGAAATCAAATAAATGAAACTGCTGGAGAATTTCAAAGACAACTTCAATTATCTTATTTAAAACATAAGCATCTTGGTGAAATAAATACTGCGGACAAGATAGATCTTGGTAATTATTTGGTATTAACAGCTTCTTCTAATGATGGAAGTTCTAGTTATGAGAATAATTCTATTTTTATATTGAAGAATGCTGATGGCACATTATTTAACGACACCATTTCATCTTACGGCACACCAATTGTAAAACTTGATGGTATTTCTCTTTCCAGTTTAGATTACACAATAAGTGAATCAGGCAGCCCATATAAGATTTATTTAAACCAAAGTATTAAAACAACATCCAAGCTTGAAGTGTATTTACCATACGCTGTTGACAAGACTTTGATTGCAGTAAATGCAAGTCAACAAATATTATCTACAGCTTTAACATTCAATACATACATAAAGTTAAGCGATGGAACAATTTACCAATTTACTGACGCTACTGGCTTAACTACTGACCTTTATACCCTATTCGCTTGGACAGATTTTCAATATGACACTGCTGAAGTTTATTTAGCAGAAACATTGATAGACCCAGTCCACTATACAATTAATCCTTATTCTGGTTGTATTTTGCTCAAGAATACAATTCCAAATTATGCTCAATATACTTACCTTGATTTGTCTGTTGTAATCAAAGCACGTAAAACTGAAATTAAGAATGATCTTACAAACGACTATATCAAAAATATGTCTGCCAACAGCGTATCTACAGGCAAGATATCTATAAATAATTTAAAGATCAATCATTACAGCGAGAATAGATATAAGCAATCTTTGACCTTCACTCCAGATAAATTTTTAACCACTGGAATTGGTAAGTCATATTTACACCCTCAAAACATAAATTCTTACATCCAATACAATGATAATATTAGCGCTTTCTACAAGAGTGCAAATATTATCACTAGCTTGAATTTGATTTATGCTGCGTCTTCAAGAGGATTGTTCAGCTTCAATTTGGGTAGTAATACAGCACAAACAACTAACTGGCAAAATGATTATGGAAAAATTTTATCGCTTCAAGATAACATAATTTATCCAACAAATGAAAATTATTTTAAAAATGTTTATGCTTTTACTTCATTAGGCAAAGTTTATTATAATAATACAAGTAATGTTTGGGAAGATTTGAAATTACCAAGGGATGCTAGTGGAATTGCAAAAACATTAGTTGGTTTCAAGATTTCTTCTGATAAATTAGCTGACGGAACATATCAAACCTATCAATATGGTTTGACATCGGATAAAGCTTACTATGCTATTATTCCTGACAATTCAGCATATCAAAACTGGGATTGGAATGAAATTTCTACATTCTACAATTCTTCTGGTGTGGCAATAACAAATATTTATAATCTTTCTGGAATTGAAGAAGTATCAACACACAAGACTACATTTGTTGCTGGTGAGACTGATGACGTTACAATCCAAAGAGCATTGTATGTTGGAGCAATTGGAACTAGTACTAAAGGCTTGTACTATGGAGATTTCAGCCAATTATCACAAATATTTAACGAGCCAGTAAAGGGAATTTATTGGATCAAAGATGGCGCATACAAAAATAATATTATTTGGTGGAATGATTATCAGGCATTTATCACTCACACAGCAAAGTATTATGAAGACACTACAGGTAAGTATTGGTCTCTTCCATTCTCGCAATCTACAACATCTTTCTCAAATGCTTTATGTGCCACTACAGAAGACATAGATCTCACTGGTACACAAACTATTGATGGTATTGCTGTTAGTGCTGGTAATATTGTTCTAGTAAAAAATCAAACCAACAAAGCAGAAAATGGAATTTATGTTGCAGCTTCTGGAAGTTGGACTAGATCTACTGAACTTGATGTAAATGCTGAATTTATTAATTGGAAAACAGTTTATGTGTCAAGTGGAACTGTAAATGGCGACAGTACTTGGTATCTTGTAGTCGAAGATGCATTTGATTTTGGCACTTCTGATGTCCTATGGGAAGTTCAAAGACTAAAGATTTATCAAAACTCAACACCTTCTGGAGCTGGTGCAAGTAGTGTAATTAATTGTGTTGCTCAAAGAAATTCAACAACATTCCCAACAGATTACTTCATCGGACACTCTAATGGTATTGCAAGAGTTCAAGAATCATCGTTAGGAACATCTGTATCCTATTCTGAACTTTTCTGGGAGCCTGTTTTCCAAGGTTCAGCAAATGCACTTTACAGTTTTGATGATGGTAGTAATTTTGGCAAGTTGTATGCTGGAACAAGTAATGGTATCTTTGTCAGCACTGAACTTTTATGGCAAGATGTAAACGTATCTAGCACAGTTTCTTTGAATTACAGATGGAAGAGACCTAACGATACATTCTCTGAAAATGAAACAGAATTCGCAGTATTTGATAAAGATTACAACCAAATCACCAATTTTACCTTAAACTATCCTTATCAAATGGTAGCTATGGGATCTTCTTATGTTCCTGGTGATCAAGTTTATTATGAGAAGAGTTTCAATACATTTACCACTGACCCTTGGAATGACACACAAACAGATAGCACTAGACTTTTCACTTATATCAACAATGAGCCAAGCACTATTCCATTTTATTCCAGCCCGTCAGAAGGCAAAATTACTTTCACACAGTCAGTATTGAAGAGTGATATTGACAATGTTAAGATATCTGTAGTAAATGATTTCCCAACATTATCTGATGCTGGAACAAAGCCTCATTCTTCCACTTATGTACCCTTATATAAGACGAAAACACCTATTGCTTTATTAGCGAAGGCAAACTCTAACACAGATACTAAAATCTTCATAAATCAAAGAATTAGCGATTATTCTTTAATTGAATTGAAGGCTGGTAATAAGTATGAGATAGCAGTGGTAAAATCTGTTGACAATACTGTTTATCCTATCGAAATCACCTTATCAGTAGCAAGACTTACTAGCACAACTACTTATGATGTTGGCGCTGAAGTTTATGGAATCAAGAATGAGATTGTATCTGGATTGGAAGATGATTTATACCTTGCTATATCTAACCAAACTTATAATTTAGCATCAGAGAACAATTCTAACATCCAAGAATTAGCAAGAAAGATCAAATCATTAAATTCAACTATTTTTGATTTCACTACACCAACAATTTCACAGACAGACACAAGAGGTTTGAAAAATACATTACTAGTTGATAATTTTTCAAGTAATGCTAAATTTGATAGCTTGAATTCATCATTCAAAAATAGAACTCAACTAATTCCTACTGTAAATGATTTTGAAAGTGATCCAATCCAAGTAAAGGGAATAGTTGGTCTTACAAAAGATGGCACTGGAACAAGAATCATCACAGAGAAGGGTGTTTGGAAATATACTGGATATTGGGAACTTGAAAGCACATTAGATGGCGCTTTTGATTCTGGTTATATTGCACTTAATCCTAATCTAGAAGTAATTGCTGGTGCTTCTAATGGTCTTTGGAAATATGATGGTTCTTGGGTAAAACAAACATCATCAGCAAGACAAAATGCCTATCTCACTGGTTTCTGGAATGGCACTTTATTTGAAGCATTTGCAACAAGTGATGGATTGAGTGTCAAGTTAGGAACAACCAATTTCTTATCTGATTTCTTGAAGCTCACCACCAATAATGTAAATGGAATTTTCAAAGGCACATATATCAAGAATAGTTTAGGCAATGTCCAAGAATTTGAAAGTTTACACGCAGCAGGAGACGATGGTTATTATGTAATGGGCAATGACACTCAATATGCATCATTCTCATCATTCCTCGTTCCTAGAAAAATGTTTACTGCTGGCAATCCTGAAGGTGTAAACAAGTATTACAAATCTTTTCAAGCATATAGCGTTCCTTCTTCAACAAATAAGACTACCTATGCAAATCCATTATTTATCCTTACAAATGATGGAATTTTGAAGGTTAGAAACTGGAAATATTCTTATCCTGACGATGTAAATTCTTCTGACTTCATTGTTGATAGTAGATTCTTAAGAGGGCTTCACTGTTTCTCTTATGCTATTGACACTGAAGCTGCTGTTGGAAATACTCCTGGCAAATCCAAAATTTACATCGGAACAAGTGATGGAGTTTACAGATCTTTTGATGAGGGTAATACTTTTGAAAGATCTGATTATATTGGCACACTTCCCACTTGTGTTTATGATCTACAAGTATTTTCTTCAACATTCAACAGCATAACTCAAAATGTTTTAGTGGCTTGTACTAATAATGGAATTTGGTACACACTTGATGATGGTGATTGCTGGTATAGAACTGGTGAGAATACAAGTGAAGGATATAGCCCAGTTTTATTCGCATCCAAGCCTTCAAATGACATAAGATTTATTGCAAGTGATAGTGGCTCTGTAGGATATTTAGCTCAAACATTCACCACATCATCAACAGCAAACACAATATCTAAAGTTTCTGCATTCTTATCAATTAGAGAACAAGATGGACTTTCCAATTCTTCTTACAATGATAGTTTAGCAAATACAACTCTCACTGCTTATGTTTATTCTGTTGACGTTAATGTAAAGCCACAAACTCAACTAGCTGCTTCAAGTCCTATCACTTCATCCAGTGTTAATGTTGGTGGCTTTACAAGTTTCAATCTTACAAGCGCATTAGATATTCCAGGGACAGGGTCAACCACTTTAGCACTTGTTATCAAAGAAACTGCAAGTTCTGTTCCTTTATTCAAGTGGAAAAAAGCATCTACAAGCAATCCATTTTCAGGATTAGGATATTCAAGCTCAAATGCTATTAGCTGGTCTGGAATAAGCACAAGTTATGACTTCTTTTTCCAAGCACACTATGACAATGCATATGCTCCAACAGAAACTATCATACCTATTGGTAATTATAATAACACCGAAGTAAATTGGAATAGTGGTGCTGGTAAAGGTGTTACTGCTAAAAATGACGGTTACTTATATCTAGAACCAAAATTTGTTATTTCTACTGTTTTTGATAATTCTGCTTCTATGCAAATGTCATCAGGATTTGTAAGTGGTTTCAATAATCTTTTCACAAATATTCTCAACAGAACAAATCATCCTTCAAATGGCCAGTTGTCTTTTGTTGATTTGTGGACTTTTGGTACTTCTATCAAGCACGAAACTGGAAGTGGTTTTACAACTTCAGGCACAGCAATCACATCAATTATTGGTTCTTTGAAGCTAGATGGTCAAAATAGTAATCTTTATGACTGTCTTGAATACGCTTTGATTGGACAGCAACCAGCAGCAATACCAACTAGTTCTATTGATACAAAACAAGAAATGGATATATTGTCAAGTTCTTATATTCCATTGACATTCATTATTTCTGATACTGATAATAATACCACGGTTTCTTTTAAGAGCATTGAAGACAACATAAATTATAGTTGGAATAATCGTGGTACAAAGTTAGTTGCATTTGGTGTTGATGATAAGACAAACACTGGAAGCTTGAGACAATTAGTTCAAAATACAGATGGATTGTATTTTGATGCTTCTAGTTCATATTGGTCAGGAATCACCACTGCTTTATTGCACGGTGGATCTAACACATTATTTGCTGGTTCTTGGACTAAATCTGTAGAGTTTGACACTTCAAAATTTATAAAATCAATCACTACAGCATACACAGTTTCTACAGGTCAAAGTGTAGATAGTTCTTGCACTGTCAAATACAAATATTCCACAGATAAAAAGAACTACAGCGATTGGATTACATTGACATCTACATCTACTCTCAATAAGGAAATTACAAATTTAAGTTTTCAAATTGATATGACAGAAGGATGGAATAACGCTACAAGTCTCCCAATTACTCCTTATGTTTCTCAATTGTATTACACAGAAGTAACTCCAGCTGTCAATTATTTATTTACAACTGCCCTTACTTCCACAGATGATATTTTTGAATATATCCTTTCGACAGACTATTCTGATACTGATAAGGCAAAGCTAACTTGGGGTATTTGTAAGGGCAACAGTACCAATTGGAATGATTACGAAGAGCTTATAAAAAATAAAAATGGAATAATTTCTTCAAGGCAAAGATCATACAAATTTACAAATGCTCTTTTTTATGACAAACTGACTTCTATTAAATCAGTAAATAATAATTTCACTTACTTTGTCTACTATGATAATGCTAGATTTACTTGGCTTCTTACTGATACTGTTGAAGTTTATTTAAATTCTGTTCTTGTTGCCACCAATCTTTACACAATAGACAATGTAAATGGAACTATTACATTTAGACAAGAGGTACCATCAGGAAACGTTGTTCAAGTTTCAATTAGTAGAACTGGTTCAAGATACGAAGCTTATGGTGAAGGCACAGTTTCTACAGATTACAAGAACTATTATGCTGTAAATGGAAGATGGCCTGAAGATAGTAAGGTTGTTGTTCTTGTAAATAATGAGATAGTTCGTGGTGGATATAAACTAGACAGATACGATGGCAGAATTATATTTGATACTAATAAATCTGCATCCGATATCATTACTGTATTCATTCTTCAAAATTTAACATATAGATTGGGATTGAAAGTAGAAACATATTCTTCTACTGCATCAACAACTTACAATTTTGAATTTACTCACAATACAGTGCCAAATTCGAATGTTTATTCACACTACTTAAATACCAATATTCCATCATTAAAAGCTGGAAGTTTGGTTCTTAATTCAGATGTTTCTTATTCTTCAGTTGGATCTACAAAACAAATTGCCAGTGCTTCAAGAATGTATGTTGATTATAATTATATTTCTGATAATCAACAATATAAACCAAGAACAAGATGGTATAGAATAAGAACATCTGGTGGTGGAACAACTACCATAGAATTAGATTCTACACCTAACTACAGGGATAGATTAGTCCAAAGAAAAGCAGATTTAAGTGCTACTAATGGATATTTCAATGTAAATGATCAAGTTTATGTGACTCTAGAACCTAATGATAATTTTGACTATGGAATTACCTACACTTCACAGCCAATAATTGTCAAGAATTTATCTGCACCTTATGTTTATGATGTTCAGATCAAATCCATAAATACTATAATTGATAATAAAATTTCAGCAAATAGTGTTCTTCAGGCATTCTATAATTTCAATGGTTCTTCAGATTTATCTACTATTGAATGGTACGAATGGACCAATGGTGTGTCAAACAAAATAGCTGAAGGAAGTTTACTAAATCCTGCTGTCGTTTTAAGAAATATGGCAATTTCATTTATTGTCAAACCTTATGATGGTACCACTTACGGAACACCAATAGAAAGTCAAGTTCTTTATATTGTGTAAAGGAATAAGGAAAATTATATAAAGAATAATATACTTGTATCGAGGTGAAAAAATGCAAGATAAAATTCAATTTATTCCTGAAGAAGACTTAAAAGTTGTATCGGTTCCGTTTGCAGCATTATCGCAGACTCAAAACTGGGGTATGGCTATTGCAAACATTCAAGATGTTTGGGAAGTTTCTAAACAAGGTGAAGGTATCAAAGTTGCAATTCTTGATACCGGATTTTCAGAACACGCAGATTTAGCTGAAGCTTGGAAGGCAGATGAAGCTGTAAACTGCACAGGCGAAGCAAGTGTCAATGATGCAGGTAGTGGTCATGGTGTTCACGTTGCTGGAATTATTGCTGGTTCTGATAATGATTTTGGTGTAGTAGGTGTAGCACCAAAAGCAAAATGTTATTGTATTAGAGTTCTGGACAATAGTGGTGGTGGAAGCTATGACACAATTGCTGCAGGTTTAAGAAAAGCAATTGATTTGGATGTTGACATTATCAATATGTCATTAGGAGCACCATCTGCACCGCCATCATTTATTCACGATTTAATTAAAGAAGCAGTTTCCAAAGGAATTGTAGTTATTGCAGCTGCCGGAAACGACTCACACGCAGTAAATTATCCAGCAAGATACGATGAAGTTATTGCTGTTGCTGCATTAGATGAAAATGGAAGTTTAGCCACTTTCACTTCAAGGGATTTTACAGTGGACATTGTTGCTCCAGGCACAAATATTTATTCAACTCACTTGAATAATAACTACTGTAAAATGTCAGGCACAAGTCAAGCAGCACCATTTGTTGCTGGTATTTGCGCATTGATAAAAGCTGCATTGAAAAATCAGAATCTTCTTCCAGAATTTGGAAATCAATTTTGTCAAGAAGATATGATAATTGCATTGAGAAATATTTCAAGTTTACAAAATGTAAATGTTCAACCTGGAGAAGAACAAAATTGGGGTCCTGGTGTTCCTAAACTTGCAAATATTGATTGGTCAACTATCACTGTTAAAAAATCTTAACTACGAGCAAAAAGCTAAAAAAAAGAAATGTCTTCAGCTCCTTTTATTACAAGAGGTGAAGCATGAAAAAGAGATTGATAGTTTCTTTGGTAATTGGTTGTATCTTGTTGTTATTGGCATATTTACAACCTTACAAATTAGTCGTTGTAGTTGGAGAATCTATGTTTCCAACTTATAAGAATGGACAGATTTTGTTAGCTAAAAGAACAAAAAATTTCAAAAAGAGTGATGTTGTAGTTGCTTATAGTGATGATAGAACTCTTATCGTTAAAAGAATATTGTATACTCCAGAAGAATATTATTATTATATGATGAAAAAAGATGGTGTTTATGATCTTATTTTAGATAATTCATACCATTCTATTTTGGAAATAAAAAATATAGACGATGCTTATATGATGGAATTAAAAGTTCCTAAAAATCATTATTATCTTGTTGGTGATAACTTGCCAAAGTCAGATGATAGCAGAAGATTTGGAACTGTTGATGAAAATGAGATTTTGTACAAAGTAATACAATGAATTTTAAATTAGATGTAAACTATTTGGATAGTTTGATAAAGACTAGCCAAAGCGCAGAAAAGCTTGAAGATCCAATTAAAAAAACAATACAATTGGGCCTTCAAGCTTCTTGTTCTATTTATGTAAGATCTGGAAAGAAAAATTGGTCAGGTAGTGGGTTTCATATTGGAAATAATATTATTATTACTGCAGGACATGTTGTTCCCTCTGATGAAACTTTGACAGAAATACTCATTTCATTTGATAATAAGAATTTTATTCCAGCCGCTTTTATGATTTCCGATCCAACAATTGATTCTGGAGCTATAAAAGCAGAAAGAATACCGGCAAACATCCCTACTTTACAATTTACAAATAGCGACACAGTAGAAGTTGGAGATATTGTAGCTGTTATAGGCTCTCCAGAAGGCTTTCACGACACTGCAACAGTTGGAAGAATTTCTAATGTACATCAAAGCATTAATGATGTAAATATGCCAGCATGGAACGATATTATATTTGTGGATGCTGATATTCTTGAAGGTTCTTCTGGTGGCATGGTAATTGGAACAGACAATTTAGTTTATGGCACAATCATGGGAGTTACAGGCCAACATGCTGATATTGGCGTTGGTGAAAATGCTGTTTGTCCAGCAAACAAAATTACTAATATGCTTTCCAAATTAGTATAATGACTTTATGCCAAATCCATATGATGTTTTAGGTCTGCCACATAATGCCTCGGTAGATGATGCAAAAAAAGCTTACAGAAAATTAGCCAAACAATATCATCCTGATGTAAATAAAGAAACTGGTGCAGAAGAAAAATTTAAACAAATATCTCAAGCTTATGAAGATATTTTAAATCCTCCACCTCCACAACATCATTTTGAACCTCCCGTAAATCCATTTAGAGATACTCCTCACAATCCTTTTAGAAAAAATCTAAATACTCCAATTACCGTAACTATCGAATTGGAATTAGAAGAAGTTTACAAAAATGTGGTTAAAACTCTTAATTATGAACGGTTGACTCCATGTGGTGCTTGTTCTGGAATTGGTGGTAGCGGAAATAAAAGTATTTGTATGAGCTGCATGGGATCTGGTGAACATTATATAATACAAAATTTGGGTTTCATGCACGTTAGAAATTATGCTGGCCCCTGTGGTAGTTGTTATGGTAGAGGTGAAAAGTTTGAATCTTTTTGTAATTACTGCAATGGTTCTGGCTTTACAAGAATGTATGAAAATTTTGATCTCACTATAAACAAAGGACACGTTTTTAGATCATCAATGATTCAAGGAAGAGGAAATCATGGGGATATTCATCAAGCTCCTGGTCCTCTTATCGTAGAAGTTATTACTAAAGCAAGAGATAAATACGAAATAGATGCTAATTTAAATCTCGTTCATGAATTTGAAATTGATCCTGTAATGGCCTTAATTGATCCAGAATTTAAATATCAACATGTAAATGGAAACAAATTAAATTTCAAGTTCAACAACAGCGTAAAGAATGGCTACGTACATATAGTTAAAAATAAAGGTATCCCAACATCAAACGATACATTTTCTGATTTGCACCTCAAAATAATGTATAAAATTCCTAAAGAAATTTCTGATGAAGAATCACAATTTTTAAAATCATATGTCGAATCTAGAAAAAGGAGGCAAATGTTATGAGTATGGTAAAAAGAGCTACAGGCAAGATTGAAAAGTTCACTAACGCAGAAGGCGAAGAAGTAATGGCTGACAATCTCGTTTGGGCAGATGAAAAGAAAGATGAAACTGTCACCGCACAAATCAAAGATGAATTAGTTATTCCTTTGACTACAGATATGGATTTAGATCCTAACGCATCTGATGAAGACGATTCTGTTATCGCTAAGGATTGTTAATTATGGAATTAGTAAGTAATTTTCTAAAGTCAACACAGAATGAAATTATTGTTTATGTAATTTGTTTCATTCTTGGAAGTGTAGTCTTCTTTTTCTTAGCAAAATCAAAAACTGAAAGTTCTGCAGCTTTACAAACACTTGAAGTAATCAAGCTTGTTCTTCGTAGCAAGCTTGGTGAGAAAGCTGATGGTATTTTGGACATTTGGATTGAAGGTTTGAAGAAGATTCAAGATGGAGAATTTTCACAAGACGATGCAGTTGATCAATTTGTGAGATATATTCGTTTAGGATG
>JACCDU010144650.1_pt1 | contig 14530 bp, 5 predicted proteins | sample 7446081 | NCBI WGS metagenome assembly JACCDU01 (sample SAMN15323447, study PRJNA562643) | freshwater metagenome | isolation source: river surface water | place: USA:Blue River Watershed | collected 2017-08-17
AGATAAAAAAATGTTTAATAACCCCCCACAAAGAGAAGAACTGCAAAATAAAAAAACTCAAGTTCTAACTCTACTTAATTGGATTAAACTAGAATATCAGAAAAATGAAGATTAATCTCTGGTATTGTGAATCTATGAAGCAGTGGAGATGGACTCTCATAGATGACCATCGCCCAATTGTCAAAATGGAATCAGGACAGCAACCAAATCTTCGTGATGCGATGAATGATGTTGCAAATACTGTAGAATATATGATGAAATCCTAACAAAAATGAGTAAAAATACTCAGTTTTTTATAGATAAAGTAAGTAAAGAAGAGATCAAAAATCTTCTTTACAATTTTCATTATCTAAAAGACGAATCAAAGGATTTTAAAAGTGGATATAACTACGGTTTATTCAAATCCAGTGTTTGTGATGTGTTGCATATCGGCAACTGTCTCGCTGCTTGTGTCTTTACTAAGATCCCCGTCCCAGAAATAGCAGTTGGAGCATTTGGGTTACAAAGGCACGAACAAGAAGGTCTTTATGAACTTTCAAGATTATGCGTGCATCCAGATATTCAAAAAACAGAATATAATATTACTTCTTGGTTCGTTAGTCGTTGTATAAGGAGGTTTAGGAAAGATGCCCGCGTTCGTTGTATTCTTAGTTACGCTGATGCTAATCACCACTCTGGAGTTATATACAGAGCTTGCAATTTTACTTACTACGGTTTAACTCACCCCAAAAAAGATTTCTATTATGCTGATGGAACCAAGCATTCAAGAGGTTCTGTAAAGGGTGCTGAAGGTGAGTGGAGAGAAAGAAGTCGAAAGCATAGATACCTGATGATATTCGATAAAGATTTAAAAAAAAGGTTGACTTGGAAAGAAGAAAAGTGGTATAATAAACAAGACGATACTGAATCGTTACAGTGACCCAAAACGTGTGACTTCAGAACCACCTTCGGGTGGTTTTGTTGTTTAATAAATAACTTATAACGGAAACTATAAGTATTAATAAGATGGGTCTTTCACGCCTGGAAAATTTTCTGAAGTCTGTTCGTGGTACAATTCTTTATGTAGATCCCAACAGTCTTGACGCTACTGATAGTATTGAAAACCAAGGAAATAGTTTAACAAGACCTTTTAAAACTATTCAAAGGGCACTAATAGAGGCAGCAAGATTTTCATACCAAAGAGGACTGAATAACGATAGATTTGGTAAAACAACTATTCTTGTTTATCCTGGAGATCATATAGTTGATAACCGTCCAGGTTGGATTCCTGACGGATCAAATAATTTTAGATTGAGAAACGGTCAAACTTCAAATGATTTTCCTCCATTTGAACTCAGCACCAACTTTGACCTTTCTGATCCAGAAAATGCTCTTTATAAGTTGAATAGTATACACGGTGGCGTTATAATACCAAGAGGAACTTCGATTGTTGGTTTGGATCTTCGTAAAACCAAGATTCGTCCTAAGTATGTTCCTAATCCAACAAATGATAGTATTGAAAGAAGTGCAATTTTCCGCGTAACTGGTGGTTGCTATTTCTGGCAGTTCTCTATGTTTGATGCTGATCCAAACGGTCAGTGCTATATTGATTATACAAATAATTTATTTGTTCCTAATTTTTCTCATCACAAACTAACTTGTTTTGAATATGCTGATGGAACAAATAATGTCAGTATTACTGATGAATTTTATCCATCTGGGTTAAATTATGATCGTACCGATCTTGATATGTATTATGAAAAAGTTGGTCTTGCATATGGACCAGCTTCTGGTCGTACAATTGAACCAGATTATCCATCAGCTTCACTTGATATTGAACCAAAGATTGATGAATATCGTATTGTAGGTTCTACTGGTCTTTCTGTAGGAATTTCAAGTATTCGTGCTGGTAACGGTTCTACACCAACCACAACGATTACTGTAGACATAGAGTCCACAGTTGCTGGTTTAGAAGTTGATACTCCAATTCGTATTAATGGTGTATCTTCTGATGGATATAATGGTAATTATGTAGTAGTAGAAAAAATAAGTGATACTAGAGTTACCTATAAAGTTCAAAATGCCCCATTAGTTGCTCTTCCATCTCCAATAGGATCTACATTATCATTAGCATCTGATACCGTAACTTCAGCATCTCCATATATCTTTAATATTTCGTTGAGATCTGTATATGGAATGTGTGGTGTTCTTGCTGATGGAGACAAGGCATCTGGATTCAAATCAATGGTTGTTGCCCAATTTACTGGAATTGGTCTTCAGAAGGATGATAATGCTTTCGTTCTTTATAATGAAGGAACTGGCACTTATGAAGATAATACTAGTTCTGGAAATGAAACAATCAGCACAAATTCTAGAGCAGTATTTAAACCATCTTATAAAAACTTCCACATAAAGTGTATTAATGATGCGTTTATTCAGAACGTTTCTATATTTGCGATTGGATATGCTGAACACTTTAGTGTAGAGTCTGGTGGCGATCAATCAATTACCAACTCCAACTCAAACTTTGGAGCAAAGGCTCTTGTTGCGTCTGGATTTAGAAGGAATGCATTCTCTCAAGATGACCAAGGATATATTACGCATATTATCCCACCAAAAGAACTCCCAAATGATGAAGTATCAATTGAATTTAATGCAATAGATGTCGCTTCTACCGTTGGAGTTGGAACAACAAATGAGAGATTATATCTCTATGGAGAGACGAACCAAGATATTCCTCCCGAACACGTTCTTGATGGATATAGAGTAGGTGCTAGACAAAATGATGCTCTGAAAGTTTTAATCTCTGTTGGTGGAGCAACTACAGAATATAGTTCTAGAATTGTAATGACCAATTCTCAAACTAGTTCTGAGAAATCTTTCAATGTAAATAGGAGTTCCATTGGAATTAACTCCATCGGTTCTTCCAGTCAAGGTGGGACTGCGAATGTTATTACATTAACTGCACCTCATACTTTTGAAAATGGAGAATCTGTTCGTGTTATAAGTGCGACTGGACAACTTCCAGATGGTTTGACTCCAAATACTGTTTACTATGCAATTACTAGTGGTCTTTCCACAAACGTAAATATTAAACTTGCCAAAACTCTAAATGATGCTAAAAATTTATCAGCAGTTTCTATCAATAATAGTGGTGGTAGTTTAAGTATTGTAAGTAGAGTATCTGATAAAGCACCTGGAGAACTTGGGCATCCTATTCAATATGATACCTCTGCTGGTCAGTGGTATATTAAGGTTTCTACTTCATCTACAGACAATACCATTCATCCAAGAGTTGTTGGGTTGGGTACAACTTCTCTTGGTTCAGCAACAGCAAGAACTTATATCAATCGTAGAAAATATAACAGAAATGCTAATGATAGCATTTATAGAATTCGTTATGTGCTTCCTGCATTTACCGGTGGTAGTTATGCAAGACCACCTAGTGATGGATTTATTCTTCAGGAATCAAATACTACTAGCGGAGCATCAAACACAGAAATTCAAAAATACTTTGGAAGTTCTGGTACTTTGAATGATATTAGTGAACTTAGAAACTTTAGGTTTATTGCAGATGCAAACTGGAATGGATCATCAGCATCTATTGTTACGGAACTTCCTCATAATTTGCGAGTAGGTTCAGAGGTTGAGATTGCTAATATTACTAGCACCTTGAATACTTCTGGTGTTGGAAATTCTGGTTTCAACGGAACTTATACAGTTTCTGGTATTACAAGTGCAAGACAATTTTCTTTTGACCTGGACAATAACCCCGGAACATTTACTAATGATATAAACGTAAGAACCACTTCATTACCATATTTTAAGAGAAAGAGATATAATACTACTTATTATATTCAAAGGAATCAGGAAGCTCAAAAGTATGTTCCTGGAAAGCAGGATGGAGTTTATTACTTAACAATACTAAATTCTTCAAATTCCCCTGCCGTTGCTCCATTTACTGACGAAAAATATTCTCAGCCAGTTAAAGAACTCTATCCTCAAGTTAATCGTGATAATCCAGTATCTGATCCAGAGGAAACAAAATCTTTTGCTTCATCATCTCTGATTGGAGAAGTCGTTGTAAGTGACGTAAGAAATAGTATTACCAAAGAGACGATTAATAAAGTTCTTTCTGATACTGATGTTGGTGTAGGAGTCACTAATATTATTTCATCATCGAATTCAAGTCATACTGTTTATACTTCAATTGATCATGGTTTAAACAGAGTTACTAAGGTTAATATTACTTATGGTGGTGTTGGTTATGGTTATGGTTCTGCTGGAACTTTCTATAATGCAAAACTTGTAGGTATTGCTGGATCCACGACTGGTTATAATGCTACTGCAAAAGTTTCGGTTAATTCCTCTGGTAATATTACCGATGTTAAGATTATGGATGGCGGTAGTTCTTATGCTGTCGGAAATGTTCTTAATGTTGTTGGTATCGCAACTACAACTGGTTTTATTCGTGCAACGGTTCAAGTTACTTCAATATATGATAATGTAGGAGATACTGTAAGAGTTTCTGGAGTTTCTTCTGATTCCTTTGGTGGATATAATAATCTTTATAGAATTACCAGCGTTCCTACTGGAAGTTCTAAGAGTTTTGTAGTTTCTTCTTCAACAGCAGTATCTAATCATACTACTGCTGGAATTGGTATTACTGCTTCTCAAAATGCCTTTGTTTATTTGATTGGAAACTCTCTAGGAGTAAGCAGCCTTGTTTACAATAATGTAACAGGACTTGCCACGGTTACTACATCATCTAATCACGGTTTATCTGTTGGTAATAAAATTAGATTATCTGGTGCCACTCAAAATCTTTACAATGGAGATTTTGTTGTTACAAAAAATGTTGGATTAACTACTTTTATTGCTAATATTGGAATCTCCACCAATATTCCTTCAACATCAGGAACCATTTATGCTTATAGGCAAGGTTTCAGTTCTAATGATGGAGTAATTTCTGGAGATACTGAAAATATTTCGGGCAGAATGGTTGCATCCTATGCTGGAATCACAACAACACTTTCTGCTGGTATTGAGAATGAAACTACAGATCAAATCACGATTCGTCGTATTAATACTCTTGATATTAATATTGGCGACTATCTGCAAATTGATGAAGAAATTGTAAGAGTTAAGACCGTAGTTCCAAATAATATTATCGCTGGAACTCCAATTTCGGTTTTTCGTGGAGTTCTTGGAACAAAATCTACAAAGCACTCTATTAATTCTGTAGTTAGAAGAATATCTGTACTTCCTATTGAATTTAGAAGACATTCTATTATTCGTGCTTCTGGACATACATTTGAATATGTTGGATTTGGTCCTGGTAATTATTCCACTGCATTCCCAGATAAACAAGATAGGCAAATTTCTGCTCAGGAAGAACTTCTTTCCCAGTCAACCAGAAAAGAGGGTGGAATCAACTTCTATACTGGAATGAATGATAAGGGTATTTCATACTCTGGCAATAAGAAACTGAGCACTGTTACTGGACAGGAAGAAATTTTTGATACTCCGATTCAGACTATTACTGGAGAAGATATTGGAAATGAACCTGCTATTAATGTTGTCAACCCAGTTGAAGGAAACTTTAGTCGTTCTATTAGGGTTGAAGGTGGTTCTGATGGAAAAGCAACTTCCGAATTTAATGGTCCAGTAATTTTTAATGAGAAAGTAACTTCCACTGCATCAAAAGGATTTGAAGTTAATTCTTTATTCTTGCAGGGTAATGAAAAAGTTTCCAGAAAATATACAATCGGAGAAACTTCTCCAACGATTGCAGGAAATCCAGGAGACGTTCAGTACAATTCAAACCCATCTAGTAGCGACTATTTTGGATGGGCCTATACCAATAATAGTGGTTGGGTTCCTTTTGGTAAACTTGGATCAATTGAAAGTCAAACTGGTGTAGGTGTAGGTACTACTGGCGGAAGCGTAGGATTTTCTACTTTAATTAATTTTGTTGGAACGAATATTAGTATTATCCCTCAATACAACTCTCTTGCTCAAATTTCTACATTAAACTTTGTTGGTCCTTCAGTTTCTCAGATTTTAAACGGTTCAAATGTGGGAAGTTCTTCTACAAATCGTTGGGGAATAATACCAACTGTTGAGAATGATGGTGCAATGGATATTGGTAGATATATTGATTTCCATAATGCTGATGTTGATGCGTCTGATTATACCTACCGTCTTGATAATAGTTCAAATGGTGTACTACAAACATCTGGTGCATTAACTGTCAACTCCAATATTAGTTTAACAGGTGAACTCAATTTTAATGGAGCAAGTGACAAGTACGTTGATTTCTACACAAATGATGGAGTATCTAACTATACAGTATATCTGAGATTACTGAATAATGCCAATAGTCAGTTTGATAGTGGAATTACTCTCACCAAAGGAGGGGCAGTTACTTTATTCCATAATAATGTATCAAAACTTGCAACATCTTCCGTTGGTATTACTGTTACTGGCGATGTTTCTGCAACAACAGGTACTTTTAGTGGAACCGTAAGTGCTTCTGCAATCTCAGCTACTAATGGAAACTTTACTGGAATTATAACTTCAGTAAATGGAAACTTTACTGGAAATATAACTTCAGTAAATGGAAACTTTACTGGAATTGTAACCGCAACTGACTTTGCATCTTCCTCTGACATATCTCTCAAGACTAATATTCAAGAGATTGATAATGCTTTAGATAAAGTAACTCAAATTCGTGGAGTTAAATTTGAATGGAAGGAAAACAATAGACCTTCTGCTGGTGTTATTGCTCAAGATATTGAAAAGGTATTACCCGAACTTGTTACTGGTGATGAAACTAAAGTTGTCAATTATAATGGACTTATTGGTCTATTAATTGAGGCAATTAAGGAGCAGCAGGAGCAAATTGATATTTTAAAAAGTCAGATTGATAAATAGATAATAATAGGAAGGGGTGGAGAGTGAAACCCGATGTCAATCAATAAAAATTTCGTTGTAAAGCACGGATTAGAGGTTGATAAAAATTTAATAGTTGCTGATGCAGATATTAATAAGGTTGGTATTGGAACCACAGTTCCGATTTACACTCTCCACGTAAATGGTGGTATTGGTGCTACTTCTTTATATGTAAGTGGAATTTCTACTGTTAAGAATTTAGTTCTTGGTGGATCTGTTAGTGCTGGTGGCACTACTGGAAAAGCACGTTTTTATCTGACATCTACAGGAGCTGGTGTTACTTGGTCTTCTCTTACTAAGAACTCTATATTTACTGAAGCTTTTGCTGGACAAACTACTTTTAATCTTAATTATCAATTAAACACCGTAGAAGTTTATATAAACGGTGTTCGTTTAGCTCCTAATGAATTTGAAGCTATTGATGGAACTACGGTTGTATTATATGCTCCTTGTTTTGGTGGAGAGATTGTAGAAATACTTGCAAATGATGTAGTTCCGCTGGCAGATGTTGGAATTGGAATATCAGTAAGTTATAATGATGTTTTAGTTAATGCTCCTGCAGCAACAACTTTAGTTAATTTTACTGGCACAGGAGTTACTGTAACTAGTGCGTCTGCAAGTGCGGTTGATGTTACAATTAATAAAACATCAAATCCGCCAGGAAAAACAATATATGTTGCAAAAAATGGAAACAACTCTAATGATGGATTAACATTAGAATTTCCAAAACAAACTCTTAAAGCAGCTGCAGCAATTGCTTTAGCAGGAGATACGATAAAAGTTTCTCCAGGAACTTATATTGAAGATAATCCAATCACTCTTGCTGCAGATGTTTCTGTTGAGGGTGCAGAGTTAAGAAACTGTATTATAACCCCACAAACTCCAGGTTTGGACTTATTCTGGGTTTCTAATGGAAACCATATTACAGATTTATCTTTCCAAGGACAAACGGCAACTTCTGGAGCAGCAGTTGTTGCATTTAAACCTCTTGTTGGTGTTGCAAGCGATCGTTTCTTTGATGCTGCAAGAATGATTCGTTATAATTTAGATTTTATTGCAGCAGAAGCAGTTGGATATCTGACAAGCACTGACTATAGATCTCCTGCATTTACTATGACTGGGGGAGATTATACATCTTGTAAAGATGACATTAAAGATATTTTTAGAGCAGTTTGTCACGATATAACAAGAGGTGGAAACTCTAAATGTGTAGGTGCGGGTCTTTCTTATTATGATGAAAATCTTCTTCAGCATATTGTTGGTGTAAAAACAGAAACAATAGACACAATTAAATATGCTGCTGGAATAACCAGATCTATTATCAATAACTCTACTTGGGGTGGAAAAACTGTAGGTATCGCAACAACTGTTGTTTCTGCTCTTTATAATAATATTACTGGAATTGTAACTATTACCGCAACAAATCATGGACTTGGTGATCATGAACCAGTAAAAATTGTTGGTTTAGGATTTACATGTCCTTCAGGTCCAGGAATTGTAACTTATCCTTCTGGAAACTTGGGATATGTTTTCCCAGTTGATAGAGTAATAAATGCAAATACTTTTGAGGTTATTGTAGGACAGTCTACACTTCCACACACTTATGTTTCGGGTGGAACAGTTCAAAAGTGCGAAAACTACCAAAGCACTTTTACGCAAATAAAAGATTTGTCGATGCAATATGATCCAACAACTGGAACTAATGAAGCAGTAAACGGTTGTGCAAATGTAGTTTCTGCAATCTACTCTTGTGTTGGTATTGTCACTACCATTATTGATCAGGGACCTAGTGCAGTAGGAACACTTTTCAACTTAATGTATCCAGGAAATGCTGGAATTGGAACAACAAATCCAGATCATATTCCTTCTCAGGGAGTCGGACTTGTAACAAAAGGTCCTTATGTTCGTAACTGTACAAACTTCATTCCTAATAGTATTGGAATGAAAGTTGATGGTTTTCATGCCGAACCTGGTGATAAGGATGATATGGGCATCACTGGTATGATGAGTGTTGATTCTTATACACAGTATAACCAAGGTGGTATTGGCGTAGAAATTACTAATGGTGCATATGCTCAGTTGGTTTCAATATTTACGATTTGTACAGATCAAGCTATTGTAACTGGAAGTGGTGGTCAGTGCGATGTAACCAACTCAAACTCTTCTTTCGGTACATATGGTTTAGTTTCTAATAGTTTGAGTCTTCCAAGCACAAAATCAAGTTATCATTATACAGGACATATTGGGGCAAATGCTTCTGAGGGTGATTTTGATGTAGTTATTAGTGGAATAGGTAATGAGAGACCTTATTCTGGACAAGCATTATATTTTAATGAGTTGTATTATGAGGTTGACAACATTACTATTCGTGATGGTGGTTCTGGGTATACAGAAGCTCCTACTATTATTTTCCAAACTACATTAGATCCTGTTACTGGAGAACCTTCAGGACCATCTGGAATCAAAGCAGAGGCATCTGCACAGATTACTGATGGAAGAGTAACTGGAATAACTATTATTGGTAGAGGAAGAAATTATCGCTTATCTGATTCTACAGGAGTTACCGTTACTGGTCCAACTGGAGTAGGAGGTTCTTCTGCAATTCTTGATTTGAATATGAGACCTATTTACTATCAAGTTCGTTCTGCAACTCTTCCTGCTGCTGGAGTTTCTACAGTAACTTTTGCAAATCCATTAAATAATGATGTTGGAATTGGAAGTACTGCCTTCTTGTTCAGACAAAGTTTGCAAATTGTATCATCACATTCTTTTGAGTATATCGGTGCAGGAAATACAATTGAAATCGCAAGACCATCAAAAGGTGGAGTTACTATTCAGGCAAATGAAGTAGTTAAGAATTCTGGCGGTGAAGTTGTTTATACAAGCACAGATCAAGACGGTAACTTTGCAATTGGTGATGATTTGATTATCGACCAAGCAACTGGAACGATTCGCGGAAGATCATTCGAGCGTAGTCTTCTAAATACTGTAACACCGTTTATTATCGCATTAGGAGCAAAATAAAAAAATGGCTGGAGCACTAGCACTTAACACATATAAATCGGTTGTTGGTTTAGCAGTTACGACCGGTATTACAACTGCATATACTGTTCCTAATGGGGTTTCTTCCATTCATCTATTTTCTGCAGTAGCAAATATTTCTTCTGGAATTGCTACGGTTACTGTCTATCATAACCGAAGTGGTGTTTCTTATGAATTGATTAAAAATGCAAGAATTCCAACTACAGACGTATTGAATCCTATTAGTGGAAGTCTAGTTTTGGAAGTAGGAGATAGAATTGAAGTACAAGGGGCGGCAAATAATACGCTGAGATTTACATTAAGTGTTTTAGAATCTGCGAAGTAAGAAATGGCAACGTTAAATAGCGGACAGGTTGTAGGTGCTGATGGTCAGTTTATCTCTCTAGATCAAACAGAGAGATATCTTGGACTTCCTGATACTAACGCAAAAATATTAGCATCAAATACTGATGGTACAAGATATTGGACTGACAATGGTACTCAAGGATCTCAAGGACCGCAAGGTGTTCAAGGATCTGATGGTGCTCAAGGTTCTCCAGGACCACAAGGATCTCCAGGACCACAAGGTGCACAAGGTGTTCAAGGTGCAACAGGAATAGGTGCTCAAGGTTCTGCAGGATCTCAAGGTGTTCAGGGTGCCGTAGGTGCTCAAGGTTTACAAGGACCTCAAGGCATCCAAGGTTCTCAAGGACCTCAAGGCATCCAAGGTTCCGCAGGACCTCAAGGTGCTCAAGGGGAACAAGGTTCTCCCGGAACTACAGGTGCTCAAGGTTCTGCAGGATCTCAAGGTGTTCAGGGTGCAGTAGGTGCTCAAGGTTTACAAGGACCTCAAGGTGCTCAAGGTCGTCAAGGTTCCACAGGACCTCAAGGTGTTCAAGGTGCTGCAGGTCCTCAAGGAGTTCAAGGTTCTGCTGGAACAACGGGTGTTCAAGGAGAACCAGGTGCTCAGGGTGTTCAAGGTGATGTAGGTGCTCAAGGTTTACAAGGACCACAAGGTGTTCAAGGACGTGCAGGTGCTCAAGGTGTTCAAGGTGATGCAGGTCCTCAAGGTGATGCAGGTCCTCAAGGTAGTCCAGGAGACGTTGGATCGCAGGGATCTGCAGGTGCTCAAGGTGTTCAAGGTGATGTAGGACCTCAAGGTGCTCAAGGTGTCCAAGGTGCTTCAGGTTCTGCAGGAGCACAGGGGGTACAAGGTGGACCAGGACCTCAAGGTGCTCAAGGTCGTCAAGGTGCAACAGGACCTCAAGGTGCTCAAGGTACGTCAGGTCCTCAAGGTGTCCAAGGTGAAGCAGGAGCACAAGGTTTAACAGGTTCTCAGGGTGCCCAAGGTCGTCAGGGTGCTGTCGGTGCACAAGGTGTTCAAGGTGCTGCAGGTCCTCAAGGTGTTCAAGGATCCGTAGGCGGTACAGGTGCTCAAGGTGCTGTAGGTGCTCAAGGTGCCGCAGGATCACAAGGTGCTCAAGGATCTAGTGGAAGTGCAGGTGCTCAAGGAGTTCAAGGTTCTTCAGGTCCTCAGGGTGTTCAAGGTGCTGCGGGACATCAAGGTTTGCAGGGACCTCAAGGTGTTCAAGGTGCTGAAGGTCCTCAGGGTGTTCAAGGTGATGTAGGTGCTCAAGGTGTTCAAGGTGCTCAAGGATCTGCTGGTGGTACGGGTGCTCAAGGTGCTGTAGGTGCTCAAGGTGCCGCAGGATCACAAGGTGCTCAAGGATCTAGTGGAAGTGCAGGTGCTCAAGGTGTTCAGGGTGCTGCAGGTCCTCAAGGTGTCCAAGGTGCCGCAGGTGCTCAAGGTGTTCAAGGTGCTGCAGGTCCTCAAGGTACTCAGGGTTCAGCTGGAACATCCATATCTATTGTTGGATCTGTACCTTCAGTTACTACATCAAGTCCTAATACAACATTAACAGCAAATGATACTGGTTTTGTTTGGTATCCCCCAGCGACTGGTGATGGTGTAATTGCTGAAGATAGTGGAGATTTGTGGATTTATAATGGTACTGATTGGGATAATGTTGGACAAATTGTAGGACCTCAAGGACCTCAAGGTGTTCAAGGTTCCGCAGGACCTCAAGGTGCTGCAGGTGCACAAGGTGTTCAGGGTGCTCAAGGTTCCATAGGTGCTCAAGGAGTTCAAGGTTCTGTAGGTGCACAAGGTGCTGGTGGAGGTGCCGGTGCTCAAGGTGTTCAGGGTGCCGTAGGTGCTCAAGGTGTTCAGGGTGCCGTAGGTGCTCAAGGTGTTCAGGGTCGTCAAGGTGCAGCAGGAGCTCAAGGTGCTGGTGGCGGTGCTGGTGCTCAAGGTGTTCAAGGTGCTGTAGGTGCTCAGGGTGCCCAAGGTGCCCAAGGTGCTCTAGGTGCTCAGGGTGTCCAAGGTGCACAGGGTGCTGGCGGTGGATCTGGTGCACAAGGTGTTCAAGGTTCTGCAGGTCCTCAAGGTGCTCAAGGTGTTCAAGGTGCACCAGGAATTCAAGGTGCTCAAGGTCGTCAAGGTGCTCCGGGTGCTCAAGGTGCTGGTGGAGGAACTGGTGCTCAAGGTGTTCAAGGTTCGGTAGGACCTCAAGGACATCAGGGTGTTCAGGGTGCCGTAGGTGCTCAAGGTGTTCAAGGTGCTCCAGGAATTCAAGGTGCTCAAGGTGTCCAAGGTGCTCCAGGATCTCAGGGTGCTGGTGGTGGTACTGGTGCTCAAGGTGTTCAAGGTGCTGCAGGCGCACAAGGTGTTCAGGGTGCTCAAGGACTTCCTGGTGTTCAAGGTGCTCAGGGTCGTCAAGGTGCTGTAGGTGCACAAGGTGCTGGTGGTGGTGCCGGTGTACAAGGAGCTCAGGGTTTACAGGGTCCTCAAGGTGTTCAAGGATCACCAGGTCTTCAAGGTGCTCAAGGTGTTCAGGGTGCACCAGGAATTCAAGGTTCTCAAGGTGTTCAAGGTGCACTTGGTGCTCAGGGTCTTGCTGGTCCTCAAGGTGTTCAGGGTGCTGGTGGTGGATCTGGTGCTCAAGGTGTCCAAGGTGTTGCAGGTCCTCAAGGTGCTCAAGGTGTTCAAGGTGCTCCAGGAATTCAAGGTGCCCAGGGTCGTCAAGGACTTCCTGGTGCTCAAGGTGTTCAAGGTTCTGTAGGTGCTCAAGGTTCTGGCGGTGGATCTGGTGCACAAGGTGTTCAAGGTGCTGCAGGTCCTCAAGGTGCTCAAGGTGTCCAAGGTGCTCCAGGAATTCAGGGTGCTCAAGGTGTTCAAGGTGGACCAGGAGCTCAAGGTGCTGGAGGTGGTGTTGGTGCTCAAGGTGCACCAGGTCCTCAAGGTGTTCCAGGTCCTCAAGGTGTTCAAGGTGCACCAGGAGCTCAAGGTGGTCCAGGTTCTCAGGGTTCTAATGGTTCTCCAGGTCCTCAAGGGGTCCAAGGGGTTGCAGGACCTCAAGGTGTCCAAGGTGCTCCAGGAATTCAAGGTGCTCAGGGTGTTCAGGGTTCTGCTGGAGCTCAGGGTTCTGGTGGTCCATCTAATGTGGTTAATACTTCAGATAATTCTGGAGCTCAAGCAGTACACTATCCTATATTTGTACCTGGAGTTGGAAATCAATCTCCTCTAATAAGAAGTACTGCAACTGCATTCAGTTTTGTACCATTTACTGGCACTTTAACTGTCGGTGGTGATATTAACTCTGGTTCCGACATAAACTTGAAGAAGAATATTGAACAGATTCAAAATGCTCTTCATACTATTGGCAGTATACGTGGAGTTAAGTTTGAATGGAAGAAAACTGGAATTCCATCTATTGGTGTTATAGCTCAAGAAGTAGAACAGTTTTTACCTGAACTTGTAAAAGGATCTGAAAGTAAAACAGTTAATTATAGTGGTCTAATTGCGGTACTAATAGAAGCAGTTAAAGAATTGAGAATGAGAGTTGAGATATTAGAGTCAAATTCTAAATAATAATATAAGGAGAATCCGATGTCCATAACAAGAAACAGAGAACTTTCACAATTTGGTTCTTTTCTTTATATTGATGACACCACTCAAAGTATTGCTATTACTGAGGGTTCTTCTGGTTTTGTAGGAATAGGATCGACTATTCCTACTGCAAAATTAGATGTTTTTGGTAATATAAATGTTTCTGGAGTCATAACTGCTTCTTCTTTTATTGGATCTATATCAAACTCAACAAATTCTTTTTATGCCGAGACCTCAGGTATTTCTACAGTATCCTCAGGTCTTAGTACTTTAAGTAGTGTTAATACTTCTGGTATTATTACTGCATCTGCATTTTATGTGAATGATGTTTTACTCATTAACCCAGAATTTTCAACCTGGACTTATACTGGTGCTGCTGGTGTTGGGAATACAATATATCGTTTGGGTAATGTTGGAATAGGAACATCTATTGGCATTACAGAAAGACTTGTTGTAAGTGGCAATGTTTCTGCAAGTGGCAATGTTTCTGGAAGTCGTTTTATATCTACAATTACTTCAGGAACTTCTCCACTTCAAGTTTTATCAAGCACACTTGTTACTAATTTAAATGCTGACTTTTTGAGAGGTAAAGTACCACCATCCGGAGATATTGTTGGTAGTACAGAC
>JACCDU010614160.1_pt1 | contig 14523 bp, 26 predicted proteins | sample 7446081 | NCBI WGS metagenome assembly JACCDU01 (sample SAMN15323447, study PRJNA562643) | freshwater metagenome | isolation source: river surface water | place: USA:Blue River Watershed | collected 2017-08-17
GAAACGCCTTACAATTTCGCAAAGGCGAATTGTCAATCCTGCTGTGGCTGAGAAATCTCAAGCAGATCAGCGAACGAGCATACGAGGACTTGCGTGCCGAAACGAATATATGAATTCGTCTGCGAATGCGGACAAAGAATTGAACGTCTGACCGATTATGAGACGGCCAGTGTTCAATGTGCGTGTGGCAAAAACGCCACGCGCATTATGAGCGCACCTACTTTCAGACTTGAAGGGTGGTCTGGGCACTTTCCGAGCGAACACGGTCGGTTCGAGCGCAAGCACATCGAAAAGCTAAAAGCAGAGCGCAAAGCCAACTCATAAGCGAACGCCGAGTTGAATCTCCTACAACCAAGATTGGCAGGAACCCAATATGTTGATTGACAAAGAAACTGAGTTGCCCAGCGAAATCGAAGCTGAAGAAGCGAAACAAGAAGCCCCTGCGGCCCCTGAGATTCCCGAGAAGTATCGGGCTAAAAGTCTTGAAGAGGTCATTCGCATGCACCAAGAAGCTGAAAAGCTCATTGGCAAGCAGGCGCAAGAGGTGGGCGAAGTTCGCAAGCTGGCCGATGAGCTGCTCAAGCAAAACCTCAGTTCCAAGCAACAACCTATTCAAGAAGATGAGCCGGAAGTAGATTTCTTTGAGGATCCTCGAAAGGCTATTCAAAAGACCGTCGAGAAGCACCCGGATGTGATGGCAGCGCGTCAAGCTGCTGCCGAACTTAAACGGATGCAGACTCAGCAAAAGCTCTCGCAAGAGCACCCTGACTACGCCCAGCTAGTCCAAGACCCCGAGTTCGTGAACTGGGTCAAAGGCTCTCCGGTGCGTCTGGGCCTCTACGCAAAAGCTGATGGTGAGTTCGACTTCGACTCGGCCAATGAATTGCTGTCAACCTACAAACAGATTCGCGGCGTTAAGAGTAAGCAGACTGAAGAGGCAGGCGATGCCGTCAGGAAGCAAAATCTGAAAACCGCGCAGGTGGATGTGGGTGGCTCTGGAGAGAGTTCCAAGCGAGTCTATCGCCGTGCTGACCTTATCAGGCTCAAGATGACCGATCCTTCCCGCTACGAAGCGCTTTCTGACGAGATCATGAAGGCGTACGCAGAGGGCCGGGTCAAGTAATCACCCTTTCTTTTTTCTGGAGATTTGAACCATGGCAAACACCGCCTTTAACCCGACCAATAGCGTCACCGTCACCTCCGCAGCGAACTTCATCCCCGAGATTTGGTCGGATGAAATTGTTGCCGCCTACAAGAAGAACCTCGTTCTGGCGAACCTCGTCAAGCGCATGAACTTCAAGGGCAAGAAGGGCGACACCGTCAACATCCCTAGCCCGGCTCGTGGCACCGCCAACGCCAAGGCTGCGACCGACGCCGTCACCCTGATCGCTGAGTCTGACAGCAACATCCAAGTGCTGATCAACAAGCACTACGAGTACAGCCGCCTGATCGAAGACATCGTCGAAGTCCAGGCCCTGACCTCGCTGCGCTCGTTCTACACCGAGGACGCTGGTTACGCTCTGGCTCGTCGTATCGACACCGATCTGGTTCAACTGGGCCGCGCTTTCAACGGCGCTACCGTTGGCACCGACGACTACGCCACTGCTGCTGCCTCTACCAAAGCTTATGTCGGCTCTGACGGCACCACCGCCTATAACAGCTCGACCTCTAACGCTGCCGCTCTGACTGATGCTGCTATCCGCCGCACCATCCAGCGCCTGGACGACAACGATGTCCCGATGGACAACCGTTTCTTCCTGATCCCCCCGTCTAGCCGTAACACCCTGATGGGGCTGGCCCGCTACACCGAGCACGCCTTCATCGGCAACGGCGACGCGATCCGCAACGGCGAAATCGGTCAACTGTACGGCATGGCCGTCTTCGCCTCCACCAACGCCGACTTCGGCGCGGGCAACGCTGGCGCTGACCGCATCTGCCTGATGGGCCACCGTGACGCGATGGTGCTGATCGAGCAACTGGGCATCCGTTCGCAGACTCAGTACAAGCAGGAATACCTGGGCACGCTGTTCACCGCCGACACCATCTACGGTGTCAAGGCGCTGCGCACCGCCGCCTCGCCCTCTGCTTCTAACGCTTCTGCCGCCTTCGCTCTGGCCGTTCCGGCCTAATGAACTGCCCCCTGGCCACAAGCCGGGGGGCGTCTTTTAAAGGAGATTGAAATGGCTGCTGCTACCGCTGTTGTCTCGCGTCGTGGTAACGACCAGTTTCGGGGTATCTTCTCCGACACTTGGGCCGTCACCTGCACGCTGAACTCTGCCTCGGTCGCTGACCAAGGCGCTGCTACCGATACCGTTACCGTTCCGGGCGTTGCTCTGGGCGATATGGTCATCGGCATGTCCGCTAGCGTTGACGAGGCTGGCCTCGTGCGCCGCGCGTACGTTTCGGCGGCTAACACCGTCACCATCGCTACCACCAACACCACTGGCGGCGCGGTCGATCTCGCATCGGCTACGGTCAAGCTGGTTGTGGCCCGGATGGTCTAATCAAGCGGGGGCTTCGGCCCCCGTTTTCATAAGGAACACACATGGCGACGTTTCGCTGTCTCCAGAGTGGCAATACGGTAACGTTCACTCTTCAGCACGACATTGACTCCATGAAGGGGCACCCCGGCTACGTCCAAGTGGATGAGCCCGCTCCTGAGCAAGCGCAGTATGACCCCAACGCGGAGCGCACTGACACCGCGTTTACCGCCCCAGTTCAAGTCGCAAGGCCCCGTGGCCGTCCTCGTAAAGTATGAAAGGACTAACCATGTACGGAAAAGCACCCAAAATGGCTAACAAGCAGCCCAAAATGCCGGTCGCTAAGAAGCCCGCCGCCCCCAAGCTGCCGGTTCGCGGCCAGCGTACCATGACCAACAAGATGAACCGGGGCAAGAAATGAAGAAGACCAAGGCCGAGAAGAAGATCAGCAAGGTCATGCGCGAGTACAAGTCCGGAACCTTGCACTCGGGCAAGGGCGGCCCGGTCGTCAAGTCCCAAAAACAGGCGGTGGCGATCGCGTTGTCGCAAGCTGGCAAGGCGAAGAAAAAATGAAGCCCGGCCTCTACGCCAACATCAACGCCAAGCGCAAGCGCATTGAGGCCGGTTCTGGCGAGAAGATGCGCAAGCCCGGCACCAAAGGCGCGCCCACTAACGCGGACTTCAAGAAAGCCGCCAAGACGGCCAAGAAGAAGCCATGAAGACGCCCGCTTGGACGCGAAAAGAAGGAAAAGCGCCCTCTGGCGGCTTGAACGCCAAGGGACGGGCGTCCTATAATGCTGCAACTGGGGGCAATTTGAAGCCTCCGGTAAAGTCAGGCGACAACCCTCGACGGGCCTCCTTTTTAGCGCGGATGGGCAACATGCCCGGGCCCGAGTATGAAAATGGCAAGCCCACTCGGCTGCTGTTGTCGCTCAAGGCTTGGGGTGCGTCATCCAAGGCAGATGCTCGGGCGAAAGCCAAGGCGATCTCAGCAAGGAATAAGAAATGACGTACCTTGAGATGATCAACGACGTTCTCACGCGCTTGCGTGAGACGCCCGTGTCCACGAACAGTGAGACCACGTACTCGGCGTTGATCGGCAAGTTCGTTAACGACGCCAAGCGTCAAGTCGAAGACGCCTACACCTGGAACGCGCTGGAGCAAGTCATCCAGGTGAACACGGTGGCGAATACCTACGTCTATTCGTTGACGGGCGCAGGCCAGAAGTTCCGTCTGGAAGACGCGATCAACGTCACTTCCAACGTGACGCTGCGTAACATCTCTTACGAGTGGATGAACCGCCGCCAGAACTTTGCGACACCGGTCTACGGCATCCCGTCTGAGTTCATTTTTGACGGCGTCGATGGTAACGGCGACGCCAAGGTGACGCTGTACTCGCGCCCGGATGGCGTTTACAACCTGCAATTTACGCTCAACATCCCGCAAGCCACGCTGACTTCTGACAACACTTCGGTATTGGCGCCGGACGTGCTGATTGTCCAGAACGCCTACGCTCGCGCCTTGGCCGAGCGCGGCGAGGACGGGGGGCTGACCTCTTCGGAAGCCTACCAGCTTTACCGCCTGGTGCTGGCCGACTATATCGCTCTGGAAGCCTCGCGCTTTCCTGACTACGACGCCTTCCAAGCCGTATGAGCGAACCAATCTCCACCTACAGCATTTCAGCCCCGGGCTTCTACGGGCTGAACACTCAAGACTCGCCTCTTGATCTGAATGCTGGCTTTGCGCTGGTTGCCAACAACTGCATCATCGATCAGTATGGCCGTATCGGCTCGCGCAAAGGGTGGACTCGCGTCAACTCATCGTCGGGCAACCTAGGCGCTAACCCCGTCGGCGTCATTGCCGAACTGATCCAGACGGATGGCACGATCACCATCCTGTTTGCGGGCAATAACAAGCTATTCAAGCTAGACGGCTCCAACGCCGTGGTTGAACTGACCTACGGGGGCGGGGGTTCCGCGCCGACGATCACGGCGAGCAACTGGTCGTGCGCGGCGCTTAACGGCATCATGTACTTCTTCCAAGAAGGCCACGATCCGCTGATCTATGACCCTGCGGTGAGCACGACGACGTACCGCCGCGTGAGCGAGAAGACGGGCTACGCGGGCACGGTTCCGGCGGGCAATATCGCGATCTCGGCTTACGGTCGTCTGTGGGTAGCAGATACGACCTCGGACAACACGACCGTCACATTCTCGGATCTGCTTTCGGGCCATGTCTGGACGGGCGGCACCTCGGGGTCGCTGGACATCAATAAGGTCTGGCCTTCTGGCGCTGACAACATCACGGGCCTTGCGGCGCACAACAACTTCCTAATCATCTTCGGGACGCGCCAGATTCTGGTCTATTCAAACGCGATCGTGCCAGCTTCGATCACGCTGTACGACACCGTGGGCGGCATCGGCTGCATCGCCCGCGACTCCATCCAGAACACGGGCAAAGATGTCCTGTTCCTCTCCAACTCGGGCATCCGCTCGTTCGCCCGCACGATCGTGGAGAAGTCGGCCCCGCTGGGCGATCTGTCCAAGAACGTGCGTAACGACCTGATGAACATCATCAGCGGCGAGACGCTGACCAACATCAAGTCGGTCTACTCCGAAAAAGAAGCCTTCTACCTGCTGACGTTGCCGTCGGTCAAGCAGGTGTTTTGCTTTGACACCCGCGTGCAGTTGCAAGACGGGTCTTTCCGCGTCACGACCTGGGACTCGATCGAGCCGACGGCGCTGCTCTCGCGCAAGAACGGCGACGTGCTGATCGGCAAGACGGGCTATATCGGCAAGTACTTCGGCTACCAAGACTACACATCCGCGTATCGGATGCAGTACTTCACGAACCACGCCGACTTGGGCAACCAGAACGTCACGTCGATCCTGAAGCGCCTGAAGGTTATCGTGATCGGCGGCTCTAACCAGTTCGTCACGGCCAAGTGGGGGTTTGACTTCTCGGCCAACTACCTGTCGGCCAACATGTCGATCCCGACGCAAGGCGAGTCGGAGTACGGCGTCGCCGAGTACGGCGCAAACGGCGTCCCGGTGGCGCAGTACGCGGACGGTGTTGCGCTGCAACAACTTCAGACCCCGGCCAGCGGCAGCGGCAAAGTTGTGCAGACTGGCTACGAATCGAACATTAACGGCGCTGCGATGTCGATCCAGAAGATCGAGATTCAGGCTAAGGAAGGAAAAGTATCGTGAGCAACTACGTTCAGAGCACTAACTTTGCGACCAAGGATGCGCTGCCTTCTGGCGATCCGCTCAAGATCGTCAAAGGCACGGAAATCAACACCGAGTTTGCCAACATCGCTATCGCCGTAGCGACCAAGGCCGATCTGGCCTCGCCGACGTTTACTGGCACGCCCGCTGCGCCTACGGCGTCGGCCAGCACCAACACGACGCAACTTGCTACGACGGCGTTTGTTCAGTCGGCTATCACGCTAGGTTTGCAGGCGCTGCACCCTGTCGGCTCGATCTATATCAACGCTACCAACAGCACTAACCCTGGCACGCTGCTGGGCTTTGGTACTTGGGTCGCTTTCGGGGCAGGGCGCGTCCCGGTCGGCTTTGACGCCGGTAATGCGCTCTTTGACACCGCAGAAGAGACCGGCGGTAGCGCGGACGCCATTACGGTCAGCCACACCCACACGGCTAGTGTGACCGATAGCGGCCACCGCCACGAACTGGCGGCGAACGTCTCTACCGGCTCCGTGTACCCGAGCACCACGGTAACTTCATCCAACCAAATCGTCGCGAACGCATGGGCGTCCAACAGCGAAAGCTACATTTTTGCGGGCACTTCTACCGACGCCACGATTGGCCGCAGCAGCAACGAGACGACTGGCATCAGCGTGTCTAACAGCACGACTGGCTCGTCTGGCACCAACGCCAACTACCAGCCGTACATCACGGTATATATGTGGAAAAGGGTTTCGTGAAAACGCCAGTTGTCGTAAATGACGACTACACTTTGTATCTTGAAGAATACAACGGGTTTTGGTTCATACACTGCGACTGCCAGCGTTGGACGAACACAGTAAGGAAGCGGATGCTGAGAGACCTTGTGGATTTGCAGCAAGATGATTTGTACGCCATCCACGAGATTGAAGACCGCAAACACGAGAAGTTTTTAAAGTTGTTCGGGTTTAAGTTTCTAGAAGATTTTGTCGGCGCTGACGGTAAAGCCCGACAGACCTATGTCAGGAGAGCATGATGGGCATTGAAGCAGCAATCATTGGTGGGGGCCTCCTCGGGGGCGCAATGCAAGGCAGCGCTGCCCGCCGTGCGGCGCAGATTCAAGCGGACGCGCAACGCGAAGCCGCGCAAATCGCCGCTGAAGAGTCGCGTTTTCGCCCTGTAGGCATCACGACGCGCTTTGGTCAGTCGGCGTTTGAGTACGGGCCGGACGGCCGCGTCTCGGGCGCTTCCTACGCGCTTCGCCCTGAGTTCGCGGCGGTGCAAGACCGCTTGCTGGGCCTCGCTGGCCAAGGGCTAGAGCAAGCCGAGATGGCTCCGCAGCAGTTCGCCCCGCTGGCTAGTGCGGGCGCAGGGCTTTTCAACCTTGGTCAGCGCTATCTGGCCCAGACGCCCGAGCAGGTTGCGGCTCAGTACATGGCCCGTCAGCAAGACCTGCTGGCCCCCAGCCGTGAGCGTCAAATGGCGCAACTGCAAAACCAGCTATTTCAGACTGGCCGTGGTGGGCTGGCTGTCGGCGCTACGGGCACCCGCCCGGGCGGCGGCGCGGGTCTGGGCGCGGCCAATCCTGAGTTGGAAGCCTACTACAACGCTATCGCCCAGCAGGACGCTCAGTTGGCGGCGCAGGCTCAAGAGGCCGGGCAGCGCCAACTGGCGTTCGGCACAGGGCTCTTCGGCACGGGCGCGCAAATGTACGATCTGTACGGTCGCGGACAAGTCGGCGCGCTGGCTCCGTTCAGCGCATTCCTGGGTGGCGCAACGGGCCTGGAGCAGCTTGGCCAGCAGCCGCTGGATCTGGGCGCGGCGCTGGGCGGGCGGATTGCCAACCCGACGGGCGCAAACGCTCTCTTCCAGGGCGGCATGGGCGCAGCGCAGACGATGTACGGCGCAAATGCCTACAACCCGTTTGCTACCGCGCTGTCGTCCTTCGCTTCCAGCCCCGCCGCGTCGCGGGGGCTGCGCAGCCTGTTTGGTGGGACGCCGATCGTCAGCGGGTTTGGCGCGGGCGGTTATGGCGCGGGCGTAAACCCGTTCTCGGGCGAGTTCATGGGTTCTCTGGAGTTCTGACATGGCAACTGACATCGTCCAATCCCTGTTTGGCGTGACGCCAGAGATGTACCAGCAGCGCCAAGCTGCTGCGGCGGATGAGCGCGCGCTGGCTTTGGCGCAGCTCAACCCAATGCAGCGTGCTGAATTCAACATCGGCCGCAACGCCTATCAGCTGGCTGGTGCGCTGGGCGGCACGGATCCGCAACTGCAACTGATCAGCAATCGGCAGTCTATCGCCCGTCAGGTGGACTTCAGCAACCCGCTGTCTATCCAGCAAGCCGCGCGTTTGCTCACGCAAGCGGGCGACACTCAAGGCGCAATGATGCTGGCCGATGCAGCGCGCAAGGCGCAAAGCGAGATGGCTCTGGCGCAACAACGCGGCGCGGAGAAGATGACGCCTGAGCAGCGTAACGCACTGGCGTACGCCGCCGGGCTAGGGCTAGACCCGAACACCAAGGAGTTCCGCGACGCCTATATAGCCAAGTTTGAGGAGCTGACCTCCAAACCGGGGCGCACTGAGACGTTCGGCGTGGATCGAGAGGCGGCGGCGCGAGAGCTTTACGGCAAACCTTTCAGCCAGCTTACTAAGGATGAGGCCGCCGCCGTCAACAAGCGCGTCGAGGGCGCGACTAAGCCCCCGTCGGTTGGCTCCGACCGCGAGGCTATCTCGCTAGAGCGCTTCAACAAGCCTTTCGCGCAACTTACGCAGCCTGAGCGCGCGGAAGTTAACCGGCTAGCGGAAGCCGCCGCCACCAACCGCGCGCGAGCGGGGGCAGCGGTATCTCCTATCGCTGTCGTTGGGCCTACGGGCGCGCCTATGTTCGTAAGCCGCGAGCAGGCCGTCGCCCAAGGTATGACGCCCGCCAGCGAAGCGCGTCAATTCTTGCCGCCATCGCTGCAAAAAGAAGAGTCTAGGGATCTTGAGCTTATCGATTCGCTGGCTATGCGCGAAGAGTCACTCAAAGCCCCGCTTCAGCTTCTTACCCCCGACCCCGCCACTAAGAAGCCCCCGCTGGAGCTTGGCCCGGTTAAGAACGCGAGCTACTTGGCGCGCAATGCCTCTGGCAATTCCACGCCGGAGAGCCGGGCGTTTGCTGCACTGCAACGTGCGGTTCAAGAGGCGACTAACTTGAAGACCGACGCGGCTAAAGGCGTGCAAACCGACAAAGACGTGTTGCGTTTTGCCAACGAACTTATCGCGGCCTTTGGGAAGTACGATACGCAGACCACGCTGGAAGCGCTCACAAACTTCAACAAAGCTACGCAAAGTGCGAAGGAAAAAGCTCAAGCCCGTGTTGACGCGCGCCGTAAGGGCCAAGGTGTTACGCCGCTTTACGGCGGCGCGCAAACTGCGCCTGCTGGAACTCCTCAAAACCCTATTAAACTGGACTGATCATGCCGACTGTCTACGAATATAAAGGCGTCTCTTACGAGCTGCCTGACGGCCTGACCAACGAACAGGCCATCGCGCGCATCAAGTCCAGCTTAGGAGAGGCTGCGCCGCCCGCTGCGGCCCCGGCCTCCGCTACCCCGGCCCCCCAAGGCCGTGGTGCGGGCCAGGAATTGGCGCGGCAAGCGGGGCTGGCTGCGCGCGCTGCGTATCAGGGCTTCACCGCGCCGGCTACGGCGGCGCTGGATTTTCTGAGCAGCGCATATAACCTAGGCGCAGGCGCATTGGGGTCCGAAAGCCGTTTGCCTTTGGCATCGCAGCGCGAAGCGCAAATGCTGTCGCGCGTGCTGCCCACGCCCGAAACCGGCGTAGAGCGCGCCGCTCAGGCCGGAATGCAAGCCCTCACCTCTACGGCAGGGCTAGCGCGTATGGCCCCCGCCGCTTTCGGCCAGGATTTGGCCCGCCAACTGCCTGCGGCAGCAGCGGGCGGTGCGGCGGCGCAGCCTGCCGCTGAAGTCACCAAAGAGATCACGGGAAGTGACTTGGGTGCCGTTGTGGCGGGACTGCTGGCAGGCGGTCTTGCCGGAAAAGCTGCGGGCGATCTGGCTGGCCGACTGACGACCGCTAAACAACCCGTTATGACGATGGAAGACGTGCGCCGCCGCGCGGAGCGCTCCTACACCGCTGTGACCGACGCGGGCATTCAGCTTAACCAGCCCGCAGGCCAAACGCTGGCCACCAACTTGGCAAAGAAGCTGGAAGACGCGCGGTACCTCCCTGAGAACGCGCCGCCGGTCAAAGTGGCGCTGGACAAGATCAACTCCGTCGTGGCGCGGGGCCCGGTCAGCTTTGACGAAGTTAGCCAACTGCGCCAGTTAGCCAACGATCTTAAAAGCAGCCAAGACCGCAACGTGCAGCGTCTTGCGGGCGTAATGGTCAACGAGATCGACGATTTTGTTGCCCGCCTTACGCCCCGGGACGTGACCGCAGGTGCGGGTAAGCTGGACGAAGCAGTCAAGACGCTAGCAAGCGCGCGCAAAGACTGGCGCAACTTGAGCCGCGCTAACATGCTGGACGACATTCTCAACACGGCGGAAGCTCGTGCTATGGCCCCTACAGCATCCGAAAGCGAACTGATCCGACGCGGATTCATCAATTTGGCGGCGGATAAGAACAAGATGCGCCTGTTTAACGAGGCCGAGCAAAACGCTATCAAAGCTGTCGCTAAAGGCAGCTCACTTGACCCTTTGCTGTCGCTGATCGCGCGCTTTAACCCTGAGCGTAGCCAACTTATCGCGGGCGGCGCTCTCGGCTACGGAGCCACCAGCCCCGAGTCGCTGGCGGTCACTGCTCCGATTATGGCGGCGGGCTACGGAGCGGATAAACTGCTTAGCGCCCAGCGTCAGCGGGCCGCTCAACAAGCTGTTAGTGGGCTTTTGTCGGGCACGACGCCCCCTCCTCGGCCTTCCACTTACAACACGGGTTTGCTGGGCGGCGCGCTAATTTTGTCCCCCGAAGAGCTTAGCCGAGCGGCTGAGACGTACTAAGTTGATTTAGTTGAGAGCACGTTATGGCAACAGAACACTCCATCGACGCAGCGTTGGCTGCTGCTGGCAGCAAAGCGACCTATACGGGTGCGGGCGCGAGTATTCTGGGCTGGATGATGTCATCCCAAGCGGGTATCCTGTTCGGTATTGTGCTAGGCGTGGGCGGCTTCATCATCAACTGGTACTACCGGCACAAAGAAGATAAGCGCCAGCAAGCCGAACACGAGCGACGGATGCGGGGACTGTAATGAACCGAATGCAGCTTGCGGGGCTTTCACTCTCAGCGGCTGCATTGGTTAGCCTCGCTGTGTACGAGGACTACCGGGAAGAAGCGTACATACCCGTTCCGGGCGACGTGCCAACCATAGGGTTTGGCGAGACGCAGGGCGTCAAGCTAGGCGACAAGACCACGCCTGTACGTGCGCTGGTTCAGCTCATGCAATCTGCCGATGCGCACGCACGCGGCGTCAAGAAGTGCCTGGGCGAGGACACCGCGCTCTATCAGCACGAGTTCGACGCCTACGTGTCGCTGACGTACAACATCGGCGTCGGCGCGTTTTGCCGCTCCAGCATCCCGGTCAAGGTCAAGGCGGGGCGCTACGAAGATGCGTGCAAAACGATCCTTTTGTACAACCGCGCTGGCGGTAAGGTGCTGCGCGGGCTGGTCAACCGGCGGGAGAAGGAGTACGCGCAATGCATTGGCTCTTAAACGCCCGCCTGCTTGGCGGGATGGCTCTCGTAGCCGCGCTGGCGTTCTCGCACATGTTTGCCTACCGCACCGGGCGCGCCGTCGTGCGCGCGCAGTGGGACAAAGACATCGCCGTTCGTACGCAGGCGGCGCTTGCCGCCGAACAAGCCGCACGGCAGCGCGAGCAGGACTTGGTGATCGCACGGAACCGATCGGAGGAACGATATGCGCAGGAAAAACGCAAGGCCGCTAGCAGTGCTAGCAGTGCTAACAGCGAGCTTGGCCGGTTGCGCGACCAGCTCGCCGCCCGCAATAGTACAGGCCCCCAAGATTCCGCCGCCAATGCCCGACCTAATGGAGCCGCCGGACTTGAGCGAGAGCTACTCGGACATTGTGCGGCGGCTCTTGTTGGATTGGCGGCAGAGGCTGACCGATTGGAAGCGACAGTCGTAGGACTACAAAGCTACGTCAAGGATGTATGCCAAAAGCCATGAACAGGCCGAGCGCAGCGCAGGCCAAAGAATTTGACGCGCATGTCCGATACTGGCAACAGGTTCTGAACCTGGGCGACTGGCGCATGGAGCGCGGCAGCAAGCCCGCCGCCGGTTCGGCGATGGCGGACGTAGACTGCGACTCCGCCGCCCGGCTGGCGATCTACCGCCTAGGCAACTTCGGCGCGGCCGAGATCAACACCCGCAGCCTAAGCGAGACGGCGCTGCATGAGTGCCTGCACGTTTTCCTCTACGACCTGATCACCACTGCACAGGAGCCGCGCTCAACGCCCGAACAGTTGGAGGTTGCAGAACACCGCGTAATCAACGTGCTTGAGCGCGTTCTAGGAGAGATGAATGCCCAACAAGACTGTCAGCGATGAGGAATTCATCGAACTGTGGAGAACGACGAAGTCCGCGCTAGCGCTCGCCCGTAGGCTAGACATTAGCGAGCGTTCGGTGCACGCCCGCAGGCGTCGGATCGAGCAGCGGCTTGCGATCAAGCTGGACGCCAGCGACCAAAAGGGCAAGCTATGGGAGCATCGTCAGACAGCCCACGAGCACGCCGCCCGGCACCATCTGGGCATTGAAGACGGCGTAGTGCTGGTCTTTAGCGACGCCCACTTCTGGCCCGGCATCCGTACGACGGCGTTCAAGGGGCTGCTCTGGGCCATTAGCACTCTAAAACCCAAAGCTGTAATAAATAATGGCGACGCTTTTGACGGCGCCTCGATCAGTAGATTTCCCCGCGTGGGGTGGGATAGCAAGCCGTCGGTGATCGAAGAGCTTAAGGCGTGCGAGATGTACTTAGGCGAGATTGAAGACGCCGCCCGCAAGGCCCGCCACAACGCCAAGCTGGTCTGGGCGCTGGGCAACCACGACGCGCGCTTCGAGAACCGCCTAGCCAATACCGTGCCAGAGTTCATGGCCGTGGGCGGGTTCAAGCTCAAAGACCATTTCCCGGCTTGGATCCCTTGCTGGTCGTGCTGGCCGACGGAGCACGTAGTGGTCAAGCATCGCATGAAAGGCGGCGTTCACGCCACGCACAACAACACGGTCAACTCAGGCAAGACGATCGTGACGGGGCACCTGCACTCACTTAAGGTAACACCTTATTCTGACTACAACGGCGAACGTTTTGGCGTGGACACTGGAACGCTGGCCGAGCCCAGCGGCCCGCAGTTCGTGGACTACCTAGAGGACAACCCGACCAACTGGCGCTCGGGCTTTGCCGTCCTGACCTTCTACAAGGGGCGGCTGCTCTGGCCCGAGCTTATCCATGCAATTCATCCAGACGCAGTCCAATTTCGCGGGGCTGTGATCGACGTGAGCAAGTTATAGAGACGCGCTAACTTCGATAACTTAGCTATATGAGTTCCGCTTTCCTGTTTATTCTGATACCTACAGGTTGCTACGCCGCCGCCATGGCGGTCTACCTCTTTCGAGGCGACCTGCCAATGGCGATCGTGTACTCCGGCTATGCGTGGGCCAACGTCGGCTTGCTCTGGCTGGAGCTACTGCGTTCTTGACCCATGTGCTGTAGCGCCTGATAGATCAGCCGGGCTTCGGCGATCGCCGTCAGGGCGTGCTCTTTGGCGTCGTCAAGCCGCCCTTCGATGGCAGCGTTGTGGAGGTCTTTGAGGGCCTTCTCGGCCATCATGCAGGGGTAAGAGTAGTCGATCATGCGCGGGAATAGTAGTGAAAGACGCGGACTTTGGTGCTGACGCCAGGGATGTGGCCGATGTCACGGCCCTGTTGGCGGGCGTTTTCGACGACCTCGCTCTGGCGCATGGATAGTAGCGCGCCGTTGTCTTTGGCGAAGATGGAGGGTCGTTTCTCGTCTTGCCAGTGAAACGGACTACCGGGCGGGCATTTACATTTCATTTTTACGGGGTCTTCCTCGTTTAAGTGCGGGGCGATTTCGGGTAGGTTCAGGACGCGGGCAGTGCGGCGGCGGGATGACGACGCTCCATATCGCGGCGTAAGTCCCCCCGCTCTTGCCGGTGCTGACCCAGCGGTCGATGAAAGCGTCAGGCATGCGTTTCAAGATGCGCCAGACGTGGACGCGGTTGGCGTCAAGCTGTTGGGAGATGGCCTCTATGGTGAGCCCGTCGGGGCTAACGCGCAGCAGCTCGCGCACAGCAAACTCTCGGTGTTTTTTCATGCAAGCAGGAAATAGATGGCAACCCCGGCCAGCGCGGGTACGCCCCAGAATTTCATATTTTCACGCAACTCTTCGTCCAACGCCAGGGGTACGATTGCCAGCATCGAGACGAAGAGAATCAGGAGGGTGAAGACGAGGATCATTGCTGCCCCCTTGCGCGGATGTCGGCGATCTCGCGCACGCAGTCCTCGAACGGGTCTTCGTTACGCATAGCCCAGCCCTTCTTCGCGGCCTCGGCCACCATCGCCTCACGCTCGGCTGCGGCGACAAGGGCGGCGAAGCGTTCAAGCGACGCATCACCAAACAGCGCCCACTCGCCGCCGTGAAGATTGCCAGCACCAGACTCCCGCGCTATGAGGATAAGGTCGTCGCGGGTCATTTCATCTCCTTCGCTGCGGCGATGGCGGCGCGGATCACGGGAAGCGGTTTTGCTGCCCTGCGCTCGCACCACTCAAGGTCATCGCCGGGTTCTCGATCAGCGTCACCAATGTCTGCAAGCCCGGCCTCGGCC
>JACCDU010679814.1_pt1 | contig 14522 bp, 20 predicted proteins | sample 7446081 | NCBI WGS metagenome assembly JACCDU01 (sample SAMN15323447, study PRJNA562643) | freshwater metagenome | isolation source: river surface water | place: USA:Blue River Watershed | collected 2017-08-17
CTTTTTTTTTTTTTTTCTCGCATCAGTAATTCCACCGGAGTTTATCACTAATTTCTACAAATAGAGTTTTAAAGTACCAGTTAAAATTAATATTATTAATTATCGTTACAATTACTTGACAACGCTAAAAATAAGCGTTTATATTAATAATAATTCTTCCGCCTATGCTCCAGAAGAAATATGATAGGGGTGGGTAGGGCTTCGCCAGGGGAATAAAGTAATATATAAAAACTTTAATTTATTTACTTACTTAGTGCTTATACCAAAAGTGTGACACGAAAGTGTGTCACACTTTTCTATATACATACTTACTCAGTTAAAACTTGATTCAATTCTTCCTTTGTCTCAACAATCTCTTGTTGTATCTGTTCAATATTCTGTATTTCAGGTACAGACTCTACTTTTTCAAAAGCAGCCGACAGTTTCTTATCTTCTCCTACCCTATCCAAGGATTGTTCGTAAGCAGCCTGTAGCTGTTTATAAGCCTCATCTTTTTGTTTAATAGCGTGACTTTGTTCGTCTAGCTTCCTAGCTAATTCATTTAGCTTGTCTGCACTGCTACCAACTATCAACTGAGTATTAGCAATCTTAAGACCAATATCAGGCGCACGAGCTACGCGAATACCTAAACAAACGATAAATAAAAAAACTCCCCCAGAAATGAGATTTAAACTCACTGGGGGTAATCCATATTGATACTTGTAATTCATAATCTTATAAATAATTGATATTCGTCTTCCCTTCTAGCTACTAACCCAGGTAGTACTTGCTTGCCAGCGTGTACCCACTTAGCAAACTGAGTAGCAGCATTAGCATAATTACCAGCGTTAAGCAGCTTCAATAAAGTACTCTTCTCAAAAGCACCTATACCGACATTAAAAGTAAAACTGACCAAAGCGTCAAACTGGTTTTGATTCAAAGGGACTGTAACCAGCCTTCTTACTGCTGTCTCAAATCCTTTTAAATCTTCTATCAATAACTTGTCAGCCTCAAGATGACTAATCACCATACCCTTAGTAACGCCTTTAGTATGACCATAGCCAATAGTCCAAACGTTGGCAGGACATAAATAGGCATTAGTCCTACAACCTTCCCAGCGTTTGATTAGGTCAATACCAGCTTGCGAAATCTTGCCCACAGGTGCTTTGCTTTTAGCGTTACCAACCATCCAACTAACGTAAGGCAGGGTGCTTTGAGGACGTTCAGGTAAACCCAATATCTGTCTACATTGAGAATCGATGTAATAGTCAATTAACAAATACTCATTAGTAGTGCAACCGTCTGCTAATATCCTAATTGCCCTCTGTCTTTGTTCGTTAGCTGAATGGTTCATTTGTTTAACTTACTAAAAATTAAGCAACAAAAATTTCAAAAATAGTTAGCAGGCAGAGACAAATTGACTTAGCTGCAACCGTATCGCTTTGATTGATTTCAGGAGTAGTTACTGAATAAGCTTGCCATCCAGCTTCTACAGGCATCAAGGCAATCTGATTAGCCTTAGCCAAATCTAAAGCATGAGCAATTGAATGACAATAATCTGCCATGTAGCAGTAATTACCTTGGCTATCTTGATAAACAATGCCGTCTACGTGAGTCCAGCCGTTTATCTGAGTAGCAATCGTGTGATTAATTTCTTGTTCTGTCATGTTATTACACCATCTCCCTAATCAAAGCAGCACCAGTACCAGTAGCACCCCAAATACCAGAAACAACGCCTGTATAACCTTGGAGTTCATAAGTAGCAATAAAGCCGTTAGCCGTAACTCTAGGAATTTTGATGCAGTGGTCGGCAACTGATGCAGCAGCATCAAAGTCAATATAAAGGTCTTGGTTACTGTTATTAGCAATCACTAACTTTTTACGGTTGGCATTAGCTGCAAGTAGGCTTACAGAAGCAGCAGAAATAGGAACAGTGGTACTAGTAGCTGAACTAGCATTAGTATTAGGGACATTAACAACGGGTTCAAAGTTTAAAGGCATAGAATCTTCAAAGATAGTAAGAATTAGTGAATCAATCCAATCAGCACGAATAAACCTAAGCGTGTAACTGGGTTTAAATATTTCAGGAACAAATAAAATTGCTTCTCTAGTTGAAATGTTGATTTTTCTATCAATACGAGTCAAGCCGATTGGCGCAATATCTAAGTACTGATAAAAAAAACCTGCCCAATTCCAATTAGGTCTTAAATTAGCAACTTCTGACACCTTGACTATCAGCCTTGACGTAAAATTAACCGACAACAGTGTTTCGTAGTCAACAATAGTCCATGAGCCTACCTCAGTCCAGGTCATTGTCAATTAATTAATTTAATTGCTGTGTTTAATTGTTAGTCATTCTTAAAAGTGACTAATTTTTGGTTACGCTCCTAACCGCCTTAGAGTTAAATCCAAATCGTCTAAATAGCTATCTGTATGAACGCCTAAATCAGAAAATTCATCAACAATTTGTTCAAGAGAAATTTCTCCGTCGCAAAAATCAAGAATTAAACCGTTAGCTTTAGTTACGTCCGCTACCGCCTCATCGTCTTCGACCATGTAAGACGGTAGCCATAACATCATTGACTGTGACAAATTAGTCATTAAACCCTGTGTTTAACTACACTTTAATTTTTTCAGGGGTAAAAGTAATCAAGTTAATTGCGCTATTAATACTCTGAACTTCAGTTTTAATTTCTTGCTGACGTTCTGCCTGTGTATCCGTTGCTAGTTTTTTCCCAAAAGGCGCGCTATAACCTTGGTCTGATTCTTGGTAGTAACTTTTGTATTTTTTACCAGTAATACGACTAGTTCTAGTTACGGCTGATGTTGCTGCACCTGTACGAGCGTAAACTCTAGCAGGTTTAAAGCTACCTAACCGATAAGCTACTTCAGTACCAGTTCCGTCAATAAGCTCGATTCCTAAACCTGCATATTTAGGTTTATAAAACTCATCACTCCTTTTGGATATAGTTACTTTAGCAAGCATATTTTCGCCCATTTCAATCCCAAAAGGAGTGATGGCTATGTCATCTAATTTTCTGCCAGTAGATCTTTCAGAAGCAGTAGGTAAATTATGGCTAGGGGCTGTAGGGTTTATTCTCCACTTCCAATAGCTAGCTAGTTCTTGGTCTTGACTAGCAGCAGGGTCGCCACCGCCAGCCAAGACAGCAATAGCGCGTTTTTCCAAATCCGAATAGGGTTTTCCCATGTTTTTAAAAAAATAATTAGTTACTACAGCATTGATAGCCTAAGTTTTAAACAACTAGTGTGTTCAATCAAAAGTAGCGACTCATAGGGTGTAAAGTTTTTCAAGCATACTCTAATGCTCCAACCTTGCTGCCTGTTCTATCTATCAAAACAATCGGCTTAACTACTCCTGGGATAAACAATTCTGCATAGGCAAATTTAACTGTTCCCGTAGGTCTTTTTCTGGGCTTACGCTTAGTCTCGCCCATTACTCTAACCGTACCAGGGGTAGTGTAATTAACGTTGTCTTTATGCTCTCTTAGCTTATTATCCCAGTCAGGAGTACCTGTATCTTGAATACCGATTACTTGACTAATAATCTTTTTAGCCTCGGTTTCGTTTAAAACATAAACCGTAAACCGATATCCTTTTTGGTCATCCCAATATGTCCAGCACTCTCTTCCTCTACCGAAGCCAAAAGGTGGATTAACAAAGTCTGCTTTGATTTTATTCTTCAAAGCGGTAACGCTAGCAGTATCGTAGTCATCTGAACGCCATCTAAAACCAATTTCACTTCTAATCGGTATTCTGTCATTATCCGCAGCGTCATACCTGTCTTCTCGAAAATGTAGCTTCACCTGTGGGTAGTAAGTGTATTTAATCTCAAAGTCAGTTGAAGGAATACCATAAATATACTCATCAAATAAACCTTTAGCTTCTACCCACCAAATAAGCAGTCTACCAATAGTTAAAGTAAGTGGGTCATTATCCTTGTGTAGGCAGATTCTTTTAATCAAAGGGCGTGGGCTAGAACGACTTAAGTCATCGGGGTTATCTCCTGATACATCTTTAAAATGTTCTCTAACTAACTTGTTTACATACCTTTGACAAAAACTTTGAAATAATTCTACGTCGTTACTTGCCACGATTATCACCTCTCGTTATTATTAATCAATACAAGTATACTAAGTAAACATTCCTCAACAAACATAAAACTAAGGCAATGACTCAATCTTTAGCTCAGTTATTCGGTGCGACTGCTAGTAAAACAGGAACTTCTATAACTATTAATCTCAATGATTTTGATGATGACTCTAATAACAATTTATTAGCTGATGCTACTACAGCAACCCCTGCCCAAGCGGTAGCAGCGTGGTTGTCTTGGTTACATAGAACCCAAACCCCAGCTACCGACGCTAACGGAATAGCAGTTGTGGATAAAACTAATGCTTTAGTTCCTCAAAGCAGTTTTTCCCCTAAGACGTTTGAAGTCAGAGAGAATGTAAGTCAAATAAGAAATGAGTTTAATTTTGCTATTTATACAGTTGACGCTACAACTTTTGACCCAGATAACGCGGTTTAAATTTAATCATGCCTTTATGCCCTGACAACAATCTCATAATTGAATGGCAGTATCCAGGAAAAGAAAAAAACAAACTTATTGGTGCTGATGATTATTCTGTAGTAAAACCTTGGAAATATGACACCACAAGCGACTTTAATTATACTTTTACAGCCAAGGCTAGATGTAGTACTAGTTCTCCTCCTCCTGGAGTAGCTCCAAGTCTACCTCGAAACTTTGTAGCAGGACAAGAAATAGTAGTTTTTACTACAGGAATATGGTCAGGTCCGATTCTTGGTTTTGAGAAATTTGTTAATGGCACTAACGTTAACGGTATGCTTAGTTACACAAACCGCACTGGTGGTAATGCTACTAGCGGTTTTTGCGCTCCTAGAACAATTGAAGTAATTTTGTCTACTACAAGTCCTAGTGGCGGTGGCAGTGTCAGGCTTAAAAGTGTATCTGGTAGTTTTAATGAACCTGTTGTATACGGGGATATTTACGACGTTCAATTTATTCCTACAACTACCCCACCTAGAACTTGTATTGATGCAATTACTAATCAGTGTACGTTTACAGTAACCAAAAACGGACAGGTAGTTTACCAAAAAACTGATTCTGTTTGTCCTGTAGTTAATTATTTTTGTGGTGAAGAATGCCCAGCAGGAACTTGTGAGTGCCAAAACGGTTCAACCGTTTGTTGTTATGACACAAATACGGGAAAAGTAGTTAAAAGTTTCACGAGGTAGAGATGGGAAATTGTAATGATTTAGCCACTAAAGCAGACGTAGAACGGCTAGAGGCATTAGTAGAGAGTAAAATCGATAAAACTCAAGAGGCATCGATTGTTCAACAAGCCGTTGGTATATCAGGACAAGCGATACAGGCAGGACTAGCCTTACAAGCAGGAAGAATCGCCAATGCACTAGATACAGCACAAAGCGCAAAGCAGGCAGCTTTAGGCGTGCGTACTATAGCCCAAAACGCTGCTACAGCAGCAGGAGCAGCTAACAGTGCAGCTTTAAATGCTAGCCAAGCTGCCAGAAAAGCAAGTTTTGATGCTCTTTATGCACAATCAAGGGCATCATCAGCAGCTTCGGCAGCCAGTAGGGCAGCTTCCGTAGGTACGAGAGCCTTGAGTACGGCTTTGAATGCTATTAGTATTATTAGTACTTTAGCTACAATAGCCTTTGTAGCAGCATTAGCTAAACAAGTAAGTGATGTAATTCAACGGGTTAATGAGCTTGAGCAGGAAGTAAAGAGAATTAAAGTTGATGCCGAATATGCTGTTCGCAACGCCTTAGTTGCAGTTGACAAAGCTAATGAAGCTACAACTAAGGCGTTAGAGGCAATAGCTAATGCCAATAATCTCGCTTTACAAGTTGAAGGAATAATCAGGGAAGTTGAACAAGTTAAAGAAAAAGCCGACAATGCAATTTCTAGAGCTAATGAAGCAGCAGCAAAAGCCAATACTGCCATAGAACTTGCTAATGCTACTACCGTCAAAGCTGACAGGGCTATAGCAGAAGCTAACGAGGCAACCAATAAATCCAATACTGCTAAAACAACAGCCGATTTAGCTCTCGAAAAAGTTAACAGTTTAGAAAGTAAATTAAACCAGTCGCAGGTAGACAACCAGCAATTAAAAATACAAATAGGGCAATTAGATTCTGATAACGATGCTCTAAAAGCTTTAATATCTTCAACAGTATTAAGAAGTGAAGAAAAAACAAGCGATTATATTGTTAGAACAGTCAAGGAAGCTACTGTTACTACGGCTTCTAGCATAACAGGTCTAGATGGGAAGCTTGTAGGACTAGAATCAAAAATCAGTCAAACAGCAGACAATCTAACGCAGACGTTTGACCAGAAACTAGCAAACAGCATTAATCAAGCAACTAACAGTTTAAAAGCCGAGCTTGGAGCTTCTAACAACCTTAACGAACCAACTAAAGCAGCAGTTGAAAACTTAGTTAAGCAAGAAATAACTAACAGTACATTAACCAAAGAACAAATTGAAACTAAAATTAAAACCGACCTTGACCTCAAAGTAAAGGACTACGAAAAATTGAATAACGACCAATACAGCAAACTTGACCAAAAGCTTACTGATGCCAATAATAAAATTGACAATCAGAATTTTCCTTCGGTAGCAGAAATCGCCCTGGGAGTAGCAGGAATAGATATTCTGAAAAATATATTTACTAACACTAACAATCCACCAAGGCTAACTTGTCAAGCACCTACTTTAGTCCCTCCTGTTAGTGCCAAAGTTAGTGCTGTTAATACCGCAGTTGTAGGATTGCAAGGCGTTACAATCGCTCAGTCTACTGCAATTAAAACAGCAGTAACTCAAAACTTTAATTTGTTATCTCATTCTGAACATGGGTTACGGGCTATTCAAGACTTTTCGTCTAAGGCTTGGAAAGCTACAAAAGCAGACAAAATCATGAACGCTCTTACTACTGCGGTAGTTATTCATAACGCTATAATGCTTTCTAATAATTTAGCGACAACTATCTCAGAAGCAACTAATCTTGCTTTAGATGCCTTGGGAATTAAAGATGAGTCAGATAATCTTATTGATATTGGTGCAGCCGTCAGAGAAAAAATAGATGCTGTACTAAGTAATCTTATAGGGGAAGCAAGCTATAAAGCTTTGACTACAAGACTTGCAGCAGCTAGCAGAGTCTATCAAGCTTCTGCTAACGTGTATAACCTGGTTAGAGAAATAGGTGATACAACCAGGTCTATTACCGAGGTAGCTTGTGAGAACACAGGTAAAATAGGTAACGCTTTACTTGAGTCGGGGGCAGTTTATGAGGATGCTTACGACAAAATGATTGACTCGGTTAATCCTCAAAGCAAAGCTCAGTTAAAACTAGAGAAGTTCAGAAACGGTACTGAAATCCTAGAAAATGCAGCCGAGGCTATATCTTCTATTAGTTCTGACGTAATTGAACTACAAGAGCTTAGAACAGAGATAGGAGAAGGCAAGGCAAAGTTAGACACAGCTAGACAAGAGTTTAGAACCGCGATGGAAACCGAGAAAACCCAGAAGAAAGCAGAGTCTCAAGCTGATACTGATGTTAATAAGCCTGACTTTGGCAGAGATGAATCAGAAGTGAATTAGTACACTTGAGCTATTATAGTCATAGTAAATAATGAATCAGAACACAGTAACGCCTGATAGGTTTTTATTTTTAGCATGAGGGTGCTTATACCAAAAAGTGTGACACGAAAGTGTGTCACACTTTTCTAGACACATACACTAGGCTCGTTTACACCATCTACCATCTTCGAGTTTTATTCCTTCTAAAGCCTTTAGTATCCTTTCTCCTCTAGGCTTTCTTAGTCCGTGTCTCCATTCCCAGACTGTTTGTACCCTTTGACCTGTTATTGCTGCTACTCTGTCATCTGAGTACTCTATAGGATATGTTTGTTTTATCTGTTGCTTGTACCTGTCAAACTCTTCCTGCAAACAACATATTTGATATTCTAGTTTCTCTGCTTTCTCACTGCTTTTAAACATAAGCGTTACAGCTTCATCAGTTGTTTTTTCAAGCCTATGTACCCTTTCCTCTAAGACGGTTGTGTATACCATCTCCTCTGGTGTCTCACCACCTTCTGATAGTCCTTTCTTAACTAAAGCTTCTAAAGCCTTTGACGCTGTTAGTCTGTGCTTATCTGCGTACCGCCTAATTGCCGTCTCTTCTGCCTCTGCAAAGTAACCCTGAATCTTAGCTCTATCTGTAACCATAGTCATCCTCTAACTATTTGTGCATAAGTAATTATGTACTGTTTAAGTTAGTATGTCACCGTAATAAAACTAATAGTAGAAATAAGTTACAAAGCTTAAAAATAACAGACAGTGAACCTTATCAGTGATGGCTAAAAAATGAGTCGAAACGAGAGGATGTCAAGGGCTTGAATCGAAGATTTTTTACGTAGTAAAACCCTTGAAAGCCGAAAGTAAAGACGTATAATAGCCGAGCTACTGATAAGGGAATAAACAGCAAAAAAGCCAGTAGATAGGAGTGTTACTGACTTTAAGTGTTCTAGATCAATTACAGTGTCAAGTTTATTCTAACAATTATTCCCATTAAAAAAGGCTCTTACCGAAGAGCCTTAAGTCTAGAGGATTGACCATCAAAGCAATATGTTTGATGACTGCAAAACTATAATAGCTTGCTAATTTCTTTTTCGTTTTTCTGGTAAATAATCGACAGTAAACGGGCTATTATTTCCTTGTCTGATTCATTTTCCCTAACCAACTTTTTCGCCTCTGCTAGAGCCGTTACAAAGTCAATTGCTTGAGTATTTGAGTTTAGCAGTAGGTCAATGGTTGTCTGGGTAGACTGACGCTTTTTGTATACACTTTCATTCATCTGTACTGTATGCCCTAGTGATTGCGCCCTGACTTCCTGGGGTATACCAGCTTGTATACCGTTAATGTTGGCTAGATGGCGCAAAGCGTGAGTTTGAGTAAAAGGGGCATTCCAGTTTACTAGTCTTTGTCTAGCCATTCTAGTATAAAATTTATTAGTCCTCAAAGGATTGTTGCTAGTAGGTCTGTTATCAGGGAGGGAGCAATTTTTTATATCAAGCCGTTCCATGAGGTCGGGATATTTAGGTGGGATATTAGGTCTTGACATCCTAAATCCTGTTTTAACAGTGGTGTTTAGATTAGTCTTGTCTTTGATAAATATAATGTTCTCAGTATTGTTAGGGTCATTCAATGCTGGGATAGGCACGCCGTCGTCTGATAGCATAGGCTCGGTTAAATTAGCAATCGCAAAAACCTCGCTTATCCTTAAGCCATAGACTACTTGCATAGAGAACGCCCACATCCATCTTTGTCGCCCGTCTGTGTTCCAGGTTTCTTTAGTTTCAGTGCTTACGCCTAATACCTTGTCCCTCCAATTTAAAAACTGTTCAGTCGTTATAGTCTGTAATTTAGTATTTTCAGTTTGTGTAGTATTGATATCTCCTAAAACGTCTAGAATATCTTGTCTTTTGATAGTTCTTGCTAATTTTTTCATAGCTGATACGACATACTTAAAATTTCGTGTACCTCTTTTTTGTTGGTTGATTACTTTCTGAATATTAATCAAGTTAACCGTTTCTCCTTTTGGCAAACGTTCGTAAAAGCATCCATAAGTTCTATGCCAACTAGATAAATCACTATGATTTGACTTATCTCTTTTCCGCTTGGTCCTGCTCGGTCTTGACCAAAAGTCATCCTCTACCTTGGTAATCGCTTCACCAAAGGTAATTACATCATCCTGTAATTGACTTTCTTGTTTAATTTCCTTGTCGTACCACTGCCAAAATTCAGTTTCAGAGGTAAATGACTTTAGAGCTTCAGCTACTTTGTTAGTTTTCCTGAGAGCTTCAACCATGCCGTCAAGGGTAAACGAACATCCACAGGCATACTGTTTTCTAGCCGTGTTAGGCGTTTTAAACTGCAAATAGATGTTCTGTCCCTTCTTAGCCATACCTACGCCTCTAGGCGTTTGTTTTTGGTATCTCTTGAAATCGGATAGTAAAGTTTCGTAACCAATTTCGTTTGTGTAATCCTTACTCACTTTTTACTCACTTAGCTTTAAAACGTTAGTGAGTAAGTGTTTGAGATAACGCGCTAGCGTTAAGACTTGTCGTGAAGAGGGTTCGAATCCCTCCCTCTCCGCTTCACGCTAGCGCGTTCAGCCTGTGGATTCTAGCCTCGAACAAGTTACCGCATCACAGCATTTCTACTCAAGACTTACTCAAAACTGAATATAAGCCAACCCGACAGGGAAGTAAACTAGAGCATACGTACCCCGTACAACCTAAGCGGTTAAATAGATACACATAAAAAAAGACGGGTATTATCCCATCTTTTAGTCAATTAGTCAAATCGTTAATTTTGCTCTTCACACTCGATAAACGCTTGCTAAACGTCATTAAAATAAGTAGGTGATTACTTATTTTTAGGAGATTCAGTAAGATTAATAAGTGATTCTTCCTCCTGTTCCCTAACAGACTCTAGTCCTTTGACAATTAGCATTGCTAACGCTTGACCAAGTGAAATATCTTCTTTATTGGAGATTTCGCAAACAGCTTGAAACTCGTTGTCGGTAAGGTTAAAGTACATACTGCCCTCTTCTCTATTCATAATTTAATCCTTTGTTAGTTAACGAATCTAGAAAAGTGTGACACGAAAGTGTGTCACACTTTTACTAATACCTACGCTTATCTCTTCTAGACCGAGTTCTTAGTTTTTGCGTACTATTCCTTCTAGAAGGAAGACTTCTAAGGTGTTCTAAGAAATGTAGTAACTGCTCATCAGTCATAGTTAGTCTAGAACGGGCATGGTAACGCTGTTTGATGTAAACAATACATTTTTCCTTCGACCAGCCTACACGGGCTACCTCATCATCTATAGCGTGCTTAGTAGCCCAAAAATCAAAGCTACTCATCTTCGTCTTTAATTGCAGCTATCACGTTTTGAAGTGCCTTTAAACTCTCTTCAATGATTTTTTGATTTTCCCTAATCTCAGCATCTCTTTCTTCCCAGTCTTGGTCACATTCCATTGAAGTATGCATCTTGAGCATTAGCGCGTTACCGAACTTCAAGTCTTCAAGCATCAACAAAAAGTCATCTACAAATAAAGAAACCTTTGACGGGTAGTCAATCACAATCCTACGTGCGCTATGAAACTTTTCTGTAATGCAGTCAGTATGACTAACCACAGAATTATGTAAATAAACTAACTCTTCCTGTGTGAATTCCATAATATTCCTATTCTTTAATCCATTTGCCTTGCTGTAATCTCATGCCCAAGTCGAGCATAATTTCTTTAATCTCTCTAGCTCGTGGCTTTTCCATCAACCAGCCTTGAGCTACCCAGATATCTATTTTGGCTCTAATCTGGGGTGTATATATTTCTAAAGGCAGATTACCTGCCTTAGCGTTAGTTTGTTCTATCTTTATGTACTGTTCTAATAGACCGCTTAATTCTGCACTTCTGCCTGTTTCATTACTGAACCAATTCCAGTAAGCTTTTAAACAGCCTACTGCTTCTGCCTCATCATTCCAGATACCACAAGATAAACCAGTAGCTAACAGGTCTAAAGATATTGCCCTTTGTTGAGAGGACAAGCCTTTAACAGAAGCTCCTAATGCTTTTCTGGTTGTCAAAAATACAGATGCCATCTCAACATCCCAGAAATCATCAAACACTTTGTTAAAGCCTTTCCAGTCATAAGCACCGATATCTAGTAACTTATCTTGCCAAGTATTCAAGGTTACTCCTAATTCGGATTGTCTTGTCTCTGGTAACTCTTCAATCCTTTTGCAAGGAATGACTATTAGTCTACGTTTTAGCTCTCTAAAGTTATCGTTTAGATGTAAAGGTGATACACTACTAAATACCTTGGGACAAAAGCATCTAAACTCTAGATTTTCCCCAACCTCTTTGGAAGACAGAATGATTTTATCTGTACTTCTGTCATATCCGAATTTAAACAATCGATAGAGGTCAGGGTTGTTACTAAAAACACTACTGTCTATGTCATCCCAAACCATGCAAGTATTGCGTTCTACATTTTTCCAAGCAGTAGGATACTTGGGGTCGGTTGATGGTATCTCAATTATTGCGGTACGTCTTTCATTAAGACTGTTTCTTATCCCAGCAAAAGTATCACTTGAACTGTTAATATCAACACCATGCAGATAACTACTAATCTTAGCTAGCGTACTTTTTCCACTTCCTGATTGACCGTGCAAAAAGAGATAAGGAACAACCCGACATAAAGCACTAGGAAGCAAAAAGTAAGCAGCAATGATGTCATAAAAATCATAAGGCAAGAATATTGTTCGTTTGAGAATAGAAAGCAGGTTGTCTGGGAGGGACAAGAAGTCATTGTAAATATCCTCCCAGCTATCAACGCAACTATCCTCACCTTTGAATAACTGTGAGTAGTCGTGAGGCATAATTAACGCACAATCGCCATAAGCATATCAAAGTAAATCTCTAGGAAACGGTCGTCATTCTGATGTTCAAGAATCATTTGTTCAGTAAGTACTGCTAAAGAATTTTCAGTAGTAAAACCGATGGCTGCTACAGAACAAATTAATTCCTTTTTAATAAACTCTAGCTTTTCGTCTAGTGAAACACCTTTGCTACCACTCCAGCCCTTTTTCTGACCGTTACTTGACGGTGGCGTGTACGGGGGTAGCTTTCCAGTTAAAGTTACCGTCTCAACTTTACAACTATCTTTGATAAACTGCTTTAATATTGGTTCATCAAAGGCTTGCAATTGAGCGTCAGGACTAAAGCTTATTTCTCCACCTATGCCCATGTTGTCAACTAAAAAAGTACTCTTGTGAGTATCTATTAATTGACAGATAGTAGACTCGGCTAATGACGGTTGATATTTAACACCCTGCCAATTACCATCTTTATCCTTTTCTCTTATCTCATATCCCTTGTTATATATTGGTACTGCACACAATCCAGGGGTAAGCGGTTCGCTAGCTTTGAAGCTCCTAACTACGCCAGCATAACCAGTAACAAAGCCAGCAAGAATGTAACCAGTATCGATAGGGTAAAGCCTTGCTTCATCGAAGTTAATCTTAAACCAACAATCGGCTTTATCGCCTTTTAATTTACCGTAGGGGTCATCTTTGTAAGGGTCTAGATAAGCAACAGTCATATTTTTTTTTACTTGTAAGTATTTACTTGAAGGAATTAACCAAGAGATTCAATTAAAAGTGGATAAGCTTTTTTGACAGTCATTAAAGGAGCTTCCTCACCTCTTTGAAGTATTCTCTTAGTTTCTCTATAAAGATGTTCAGCTAATACCAAGCTCGGGTCTTGGTCTTTTTCTAGGGCTAAACTTTCACTGAGAGTAGCAACAGTGTTTAGCAGCACAACAAGTCTGCAATCATAAATTGATTCTATTGGAGTCATGGCAAAATATTTAATTGTCTAAGTTCTGGTAAAGTCAATAGCATATTTCGATGTTTTGAACGAAACAAGGTTTTTACCAAGGTACAGTCAGTAGGAATTGCTCTAGGAAAAACCATAGAAAGCCTCTCAAAAGCCTCGAAGTTATTTTGCTCTAAGCAAGCTAATGTACCCCTAAACTCACGCATCATTACACCTTTAGCTTCAACAAAATTAGTAAAAACAAAAGGAGGTGTCTTAGCAATGATTGCAAAGTCTACTTTCCAAGTTTTACCTCGTGGATAGCAGACGCTAGCAGGAAAAATTTCTAGAGGATACTGTCTGACTATCCTGTGGTGTCCGTATATCCTTGAAAGCTCCAGGTAAACAGTAAACTCGTGAGTAGAATCAAATCTAACAATATGGCTCGGAAGCTTATTATTGTTCTCAAAACGATATTCGTCTGCCCTTTCTTTACTAATTACAACCAGCTTATTCAAGTCCCAAAAAACAGCTTTAGACTTGTACTTTAAACCAGGAGCAGCTAGTCCATTTCGTGATTGATAAAGTGAGGCTTCAGGCATTCTTTTTCATAAAGGTTATAAGCATCGTCAAACATATTTATTAAGCCAATTTTGCCTAATCCAGATAAAGGCTTGACCAATCTCCTAGTAATAAATTCAAGAACGTAATCCTTGTCGTAAATGACGTTAAATATATCAGGAACGGGGTCGCCTGTACGTCTAATCTTTTGGATAGACGCGTAGCCTTTATCAGTAAGCATTGCAGGATGTAACGCCTTGGAGAATTTATTGCCCGTTAATTCCCTCCAAGAAATTGTTTTTATATCTGTCATTTTTAGTCAGAATAATTTTGCTTATTGTTTTACAGTCTTACCTCTAGAGCCTTAATTTAAGGGTAAAAGTACTTGACTTTTAAAACTTAAATTAGTATCCTTTTTTTTTTTTTTTCTCGCATCAGTAATTCCACCGGAGTTTATCACTAATTTCTACAAATAGAGTTTTAAAGTACCAGTTAAAATTAATATTATTAATTATCGTTACAATTACTTGACAACGCTA
>JACCDU010246723.1_pt1 | contig 14521 bp, 13 predicted proteins | sample 7446081 | NCBI WGS metagenome assembly JACCDU01 (sample SAMN15323447, study PRJNA562643) | freshwater metagenome | isolation source: river surface water | place: USA:Blue River Watershed | collected 2017-08-17
TGCAATTGGAGAGTTTGCCGCTCACGCCCAATGGCAAGCTCGATCGCAAAGCGTTGCCCGATCCGGACTTTGGCGCCGATCAGAGTACGTACCGTGCGCCAGTCAGCGAGCACGAGATCATGTTGTGCGGATTGTTCGCCGAGGTGACGGGCGCGAGCCGCGTGGGCTTGGACGACAGTTTCTTTGCGATCGGCGGGCATTCACTGCTTGCGATGCGGTTGATAGCCAGAATTAATAAGCAAGCTCAAAGTGCTTTGACTTTACGCGACTTGTTTAAACAACCAACACCGGCTGGACTAGCCTTGGCGCTCGTTGAGTCTGCATCTGTGCTTGAACACGTGCCTGTTCCTCAAGTGCCGCGAAATCCAAATGGTCTTGTGAGTCTGTCATATGGTCAAAATCGTCTTTGGTTCCTTGATCAGATAGAAGGCGCTTCAGCTACCTATAACATGCCTTTAGCATATCGCCTTAAAGGAGATTTAAAGGTTGATGCACTAAAGAGTGCTCTTCAATCAGTCATTGAGCGTCATGAATCGCTTAGAACACTATTGAAAAAAAATGAGACATACCAGGCGGTTGGAGTGATGAGCCCGACCCCAAGTGTGGATTTGTTGCTAAGAACTATACATCTTGATCAAGTGCAAGATAGCGAAAGGGAAACCGAGCTACAGAAGTTTATACAACATGAATCCAGTCATCCCTTTAATCTTGCTGAAGATATACCAATACGGGGGCACTTGATTTGTTTTGCTCAGAATGAGCATATTCTTGTATTGACCATGCATCACCATGCAAGTGATGGACTTTCGCTCACTATTTTTACTCGCGAGCTTGGCATTGCTTATGCTGCTTACTGCGACGGATCTCTACCAAATTTTATGCCGTTGCCTATTCAATACTCAGATTGGGCAGCATGGCAACAAAGCTCTTTTCAAAAAGATGTAGATAGTGAACAAAGTTTGACGGCTAAGTTGGAAAGAGCCAAAAAGCGGTTGGCCGGTTGTCCTGATTTATTAACGTTGGAAACGGATTTCCCAAGACTGGCTAATCGTAATAAAAGTGCTGGCAACTACTTATTCAAACTATCTAGTGAGTTAACGAGCAAATTAGTGAGCTTGGCTCAAGAGAGTCGAGTGACCTTATATACCGTCATCATGACTGCTTACGGGACATTGTTATCTCGCCTCGCTAATCAGCGACAAGTTGTGATTGGATCGCCTGTCGCTGGAAGGATGCATCCAGATACCGAAGGACTGATTGGTTTTTTTGTCAATACGCTAGTGATTCCATTTACTCTGGATCCAGCTCGAAGCGTAATGGATACGATTGCTGAAGTGAATCATTTTGTGCAAGATGCAATCGCAGATCAGGATCTTCCCTTTGAACGTATTGTCGAAGAACTTGATGTATCTAGATCGCTCTCACACAACCCTTTATTTCAAGCGATGCTCAGTTATGAAAGCATTAGCAATAACGAAGCCAACCTAATACTCAAAGGGCTGCAAGTTGAGGATGTCATTATTTCTTCGGCAAAGAGTAAATTTGATCTCAACCTTTTCATAGGTATCGATGCCACGGGGGTGCTTGCGGGAGGTTTTGAATATGATGCAGATCTTTTCAGCGAGCAAACGATCCAAAGATGGACGACGGTATTTACCTGTTTGTTAGAGGGCCTTGCGGAGTATCCTCTTCAAGCTTTAGGAAACCTGTCTTTACTGAATGCTGATCAAAAAAAGACGAGCCTGACTATTTCCGAGGGGCGAGAATTTCATACAAGAACTCCTGATAGTGAAACTTTGCTTGATCTGTTTAACCGTCAAGTTAAACAATATCCTCTTGCCATTGCTCTTCACTATGAAGGGCTTACGTTGACATACGAGGAGTTGGATAAGCGCTCGAATCGGTTGGCACGCTATCTGATCAGTCAAGGAGTGAAGCCAGACAGCATCGTTGCTATAGCAATGAATCATTCAACTGAGTTGATTGTCAGCATGTTAGCGGTGATGAAGGCTGGAGGGGCATATTTATCGCTCGACCCGAGTCACCCGATTGCACGTCAGCAGTTTATGTTGTCTGATAGTCGTGTCAAATTGCTTTTAACGAATTTCGCATTATCTGAAGTATTGAGAGAGAGTGTCTCGTTATTACCAAATAATCACTCTTTGAAAATTTGGCTAACAGAAAATCAGAGCGATCTCGAGGAGTTTTCGGATAGTCTTATTGTGCAATCAGAGCGTCATGCTTTACTTCATCCTGATCATCTCGCATACGTGATATATACCTCGGGTAGTACGGGTCAACCGAAACCTGTCGGTAATACGCATCGAAATGTTGTGCGTCTTTTGAAGAAAACTGATGCGCAGTTCGGTTTTAACGAGAACGATGTTTGGAGTCTTTTACATTCGAGCGCCTTTGATTTTTCTGTTTGGGAAATATGGGGAGCCATAGGGTATGGAGGCTCATTAGTCATCGCCCCAGAGTCTGTTCGGCGATCGCTGCCCGAACTCGCCGCGTTTCTAGTTCAACATGGCGTGACGGTTCTTAATCAAACTCCTGGTGCATTTGAAGTGCTGTCTCAATATGTGATTGAACAGCGTCATATCGCTCAAAAACTGTCATTGCGTTATGTGATATTTGGAGGTGCCGCGCTCAATCCAAGCAAGCTGGCCAATTGGTGGGGCGTTTTTCCAAAAACACCGCAGTTGGTCAATATGTATGGCATCACTGAAACTACGGTTCATGTCACATATTACCCATTAGATCCCAAAGACGCCGAAAGTGATCAAAGTATTGTAGGAACTGGAATACCGGACTTGGCGACTTACATTTTGAATACGAGTTTGGAGTTAGTCCCTGCAGGTGTGATCGGTGAGATTTACGTGGCGGGTCCTGGGCTGGCTCGAGGCTACCTCAATCGAAGCGGTCTGACGGCCGAGCGATTTATCGCGAGTCCTTTTGAGTATGGTGCTCGCATGTATAGGACTGGAGATTTAGGTCGTTGGCATGTTGACGGCCAGATTGAATTCATCGGACGGGTAGATGAACAAGTAAAAATTCGTGGATATAGAATCGAGTTGGGTGAGATCGAGTCGACGCTCCTTCAAGAGTTGGGAGAGAATTTGTCCCAAGTTGCGGTGATACCGCGAGAGCGATCAACTGCTCAGGATGAGAATGACACTTATCTGGTCGCGTATCTGGTTGAACGAGTAGATATCAAATCAGATCTCTCTGACACTAGCGGCTCAGCGAGCTCATTACCTAGTGACGTCCATATCAAAAGTCTGTTGGCTCGCAGCCTACCCGATTACATGGTGCCATCAGCTTTTGTGCGTTTACCCAGTTTGCCTCTGACAGTGAATGGAAAACTGGATCGCAAGTCATTACCTGATCCTCAGTTGAGTGTTGATACCAGCACATATATTGAACCTGTTACTGATATTCAAAAATTGTTATGTTCCCTTTATGCCGAGGTCACAGGTGTCAGCCGTGTCGGCTTGGATGATAATTTTTTTGAAATAGGTGGTCACTCTTTGCTAGCGATGCGCTTGATCGCAAGAGTTAAACAGCTCACTTCATTCGAGTTGCCTTTGCGTGCATTGTTTGAATCACCAACTGTTCGTGCCTTGGCTCAAGTGATTCAAGAGCAGAAACCATTGACTTATAGTCCGTTATTGCCTCTTCGAAAAACAGGTAGTCGTCCACCATTATTTTGTATTCATCCGGGCGGTGGTAGCGGAGCAGTCTACAAGAAACTGACTGACGCCTTCTCGATCGAGCAGCCTGTTTGGGCGTTGCAAGCTCGTGGTATTGAAGCGCATGAGACTTATCATGAATCTCTCGATGAGATGGTGAAAGATTATGTTGCCGCCTTGAGAGAAGTCCAGCCAACAGGTCCATACAATATTTTGGGGTATTCGTTTGGCGGTATCGTTGCGCACGAAATGACGTGTTTGCTTGAGGCGCAAGGGGAAGTTGTTTCTTCGCTCATATTGTTGGACGTACAAACAGTTTTTGCTGAGTTTGGTCATAAACAAGATCTTGAAAAGCAGCTTTTAAGAAACTTGGCTAATGATTTGTGTCTGGACTTTGAAACCTGCTCGATTGATGATGATTTATTTTTAGCCAAGGTCAAAGAGCATTTAGTCGATGTAGGAATGACGCCTGAGTCCACACCGATTAGTATGATCAAACGAATGCTGATTCAGTCTATTAATTGTCAAGTTTTGACCAACGGTCATAGCATTAAAAGATGTCATGCGCCAATTCTCCTTTTTAGAGCGAATGAAGAATTGGTTGCCAGCGATCCTCACGCCTTTGATTGGGCGCAACATACAACGTCAGAGGTTGAGATCGTTGGTGTTGAAGCCAAACATACAGATATGCTTTGGCGCTCGTCATCGGTGCCTACTTTGGCTGGCACAATTGACAGTTACCTCGATAAAGTGAATCTGACTCGACTTTGAAACTACCCGTGTTTAACTTCGCCGGTCAAATTATTTTTAGATAATCGCTTTGAACTTAAGTTATTTCTAAAGGTTTATGCTAATTTGTAATCAAGTAACTTTCCCATAATAATAAATTCGGAGACTACTAAAATGAAGCGTAAATTATCGCAAAGTTGGGTGACTTTTTTATTGTTGGCTTTACTATCAGGTGCGCCTCTGCTATCGCACGCGCAAGCTGATTATCCTAATAAACCCATACGCCTAATCATTGGCTTTCCTGCTGGAGGATCCACCGACATTGTGGGACGTGTCGTTGCACAAAAATTGGGTGAGCGTTTGGGTCAGACAATCGTTGTTGAAAACAGAGGCGGAGCAGGTGGCACGATCGGTACTGATGCTGCCGCCAAGGCGGCACCTGACGGTTACACGCTGACGTTAGGAACCACAAGCACCATGGCTGTAGCGCCTGGCGCATATTCCAAACTTGGCTATGATCCGATCAAGAGCTTTTCCCCAATTTCATTAGTGGCTGTCACACCATATCTTTTGGTTGTGAATCCACAAGTGCCTGCAAAGTCTTTGGCTGAGCTGGTTGCGTTAGCTAAATCTCAACCCGGCAAATTGAACTACGCATCGGCAGGAAATGGCTCGACAACCCAGCTGGCGATGGAAATGCTGAATGATGTGACTGGCATGAAAATGACACACGTCCCATACAAAGGCAATGCCGCAGCAGACTTGGCCATACTCTCCAATCAGGTGCAGGTGCTCTTTGGATCAATGCCTGCGTTATTGCAGCACGCTAAGACTGATAAATTGCGCGCTCTTGCAGTGGGTAGCTCGACGCGATCACCAGCACTTCCGAACGTTCCTACAGTTGCAGAGTTGGGTTATCCGGGATTCGAAGCAGCTTTATGGTTAGGTGTACTCGCACCAGCTGGCACGCCCAAGCCGATTATCGATAAATTGAATAAAGAGCTTGTTGCCATCACAGCTACGCCAGATTTCAAAGCTGCAATGGACAGAAATGGGGCTGACGCAGCCAGTAATACGCCCGAACAGTTCGCGAGCTTAATTCAAAATGAAGTTGGAAAATACGGCAGCATTACTAAAAAGTTAGGGATCAAACTCGATTAGTAAAAAAGTAAAGTTTGACCGGCAATACTAAAACCCCAGCTCAGAGGCTGGGGTTTTTATCAATGGCTTGTCACTGAAAAAATTACACAGTTTTAATGTTCAGAAGATTGATGTTTTTGGACAGCTCCACTCTTTGCTCATCAGAGAGGTCATCGCATCGGCTGGAATGATCTGGCATGCGGAGATAATTTTCACCACGTTTGCCGTAAGGAGATTGTCGGCTGCGGTAGGTGCGAAACGTCCACCAAGTCATGAATGCCATTGTGATGAGTAACACATGACCGATCATGTTGTAAACAATATATAACGTTGACTGCACGTTGATGCGAGCGGTCAAACAAAACGTTTAAGGAGCGCAAACGCCATTATTTGATAGCCAAGAACAAGTGCCTAGAATTTTTTTGAATTATTGAGGCGATAATCATTCGTTTCGCCGGGATAGACGAATAAAGACAGATTATTTTCAGCGCAGAGATTTGTGGCTGGTGTCAGAGGGCGACAGAATAAATCAATGATTTTGAATTAATACAATCCGACTTTTCCAAGTAACTGATTATTTTAAAAGTGGTATTGATCTTAGACTTTTGCTGTTCATATCGGCCTCAGAAAAAGCGACTGTCAATACACCAGGGTTTTCAAAGGATCGGATGTTATATGTTTTTGTTTTAAGATTCGCGACTACAGCCCATTCGGTGTATTCGTATGAATTCTCCCCACCGCCGTAGCCACTTGAACTGTCCAGTTGAACCGCACCGTAGGGGATGTCAAAGTTGTTCGTGATGTGCCAAGCTCTAAGCTCTTGGATATCAGTGGTTGCAGGTGGTGTATTCATCACCCACATGGAGACGCGAATAAAACGATCAGGACTTAAAAAGCTCCCAGGTAATCCGTGCAAACCATTTCCTGAACTTGCAGCCATGAACTTCTGACCATTGAACTCCATCGGCTTTTTATCCGTACCACTGAGATTTGCGTAATTTCCAATATTTTGTAAATGCCATGAGAATGCGGGATCATTGGTCATCGTACCGATGGTATTGTCCGTCATCACGAGCTTGCCATCTAGATACTCAACCACCAAACTTGCACCAGATGTGTCATGCAAAGTCATGCGTGATTTGGCGACGCCTCCCCATTCTTTAAGGGGTGAGCTATTAACGAATATTGTCGGAAGCGCGTTTTTGACTTCATCAACATTTGCAAAATTTGTGAGTACATAAACTAGCAGTTGTTGAGAGGCGATACTGTTAGCAGATTGTTCTTGTGTAGGATTTTGATAAAGAGCAGTGTTCGGTGCGTTGAGTAGTCCGCCAGCAAGACCAGCGTCATTCAAACCATCAACGTAAATAGGTAATCCGAAAGCGTTTGCGCCAATCACTGCGTATTTTGAAGTCCAATTCTTGCCAGAACCAGGCGATCCATCGATCCCGACACCCTTAAAGTCATAACCCCTTGGTGTGATTAGGATGGCTGATTTTAAGGGGATCCCGAACTCCATGGTGCGGCCATATACGCATCCATCATCACTACCTTTTAACAAAAAACTTGTGCACATTATGATCTCTTAATTAGTGTGGGATACGTGAATCAGCGCTAACTTTTTTTCCAGCGAAAATGGAATGAATCTTTTGGGGACCAACAGTAAGAATTAAACAACGATAAACCATGTAGGGCATGATAATTAGCCAAAACAAAATCCAAATGGATAAGATATGTTTGAAATCACCACCACCAAAACTGCGCATGGACTCAATGAAACCCTGATTATTGAATACGCCCTCAATCCCTGCAAAAATATATCTGAGAAATAATGCGATCATCGTATCGAAGGTAGTGCGACGAATGATCAGCCAGTAAAGGGAGGAACCATCCTTTACTGCAAGTGGTGCAATTTCTTGTCCAGCGATCATAAATTTAGCCAATATCCCTGCTAGAAATATTGAATATAAGTAAGCTATGTGGGGCATCGCTCCAGCATGCAATACCGCCACTGCGTAAAAATTAATTGCACAAAACCATACCGCAAGGTAAAGGGTCAAGATCAAGGTTTTTTTGAATACATGGAAAAATTTATTTGTGAGTAAATAATTCATTTAAAGTCCAATAGCTGAATTATTTGGCTGGTAACTGTTTCGTGACTTCCATTGTTTTATTAATCGACAGATAGCAAGGCTTTGATATTTCCACTCACTCTTTTTAGGATGGGTATCCTTGGACTTTGGTCGACACAGGACCACACACAGCTAAGCTAACCGACCAAAGCTTTCTTCTGTATGAATATTGCCTGGAATAATTCAAGCTAATAAATCTTCGAGGTGAGTCTCTTCGGTATCAGTGATAGCCAGGTGCGGAATCGAAACACCGACACTTGGATTTTCAATCCTATGCCCAGAATTCCTTGATCTTTTGAGCCTCTAATTTTGACCGCTCATATCCAACGCGCAACGCGCCATTAATCTGTTTTGGGTCAACTAGACTGATGCCAGGGGGCGTACCCGCAATAATCCACTTTACCTTGGTACCTGTTGACTCTAAATCTTTAATATTTTGTGCAATTGGATGCGGAATTGTTGTCAAGATCGCGCCAGAAACGCCATCTGTCAACGTAATGACTAATGCCCTCTTTGATCCTGCAACGATATCCACATGAGCTGGGTTCGAGCAAATACCGCCATCCATGACATATCGTTGACCGAGCAATGTTGGACCAACGATACCTGGTAAAGAACTGCTAGCGGCGGCACCATGCGCCAATGGAATATTATTTTTTCTGGCGGTTTCCTGACCTACGATCAGGCGCTCTCCGGTATAACAGTCGATCCCGGTCGTGAACATCTTAGAACTTGGCCAATCTGTTTTGCTATCGCCAGTTAATAATGCCGCTAATTTTTCGACTTTTTCTCCGCTGACCTTGTTATCTGTGGCTAAGGCGGCGGCACCAATCACTCTTAGAGTTTCAATGCTGCCATCAGTAGCACTCATATTAATTTTGTCAGCCCGGATTTGACTAATATTGGGATTCGTTATTGGTGCAATCTTAGAAAGGATCTCTGGAAATTTCCTAAAAAAATCAAATTCAGTTCGTAGGCGAGAAAATTCTCCCGACATGAGTGAAGAGCCCATATACGCACCGGCTGAAGTGCCAACTACCATCTCAGGAAGCTGAGCCATATCTAACCCTGCTTCAAGAAGGCCATGAAAAAATCCGCAATACCAAGCGATGTAGTATTCGCCGCCTCCGCCAAGCACCATTGTGCGATCCAACCCTTTTGCTAATTTTGAAACCGTGGGCTTAGTGGCAATTGGTATTGCCAAGCCATCGTCAGCAAAGAGTTTTTGTGATATTTCAATCGCCTTTGATTCCAGATTCGACTGAGAGGGTTTTGACTGGGCTTGGGCAGATTCAATGATCAATCCAGAAGTCCCAACAACTGAAGCTGAGCCAAGAACAGAAGTTTTCAAGAAATTCCGGCGGGACGTTTTTGTCATATTTACCTCATTGATATTTCATCAATTTATAGCAGATCCCATAAATGAGAAATCTCTCCGAGGGTTTTTTGAGTATTTCTTGTGGCTCGGGGCGGAATCGAACCCAGGGCTGAGGATGTCTGATCTAGACCTCCCTACTCACTACAAAACAATTAATTTATTTTAATAACTCAACTAATTGATTAAGCGACGCACCCCAGCCATGCTGAAATCCCATTTCATCATGCGCTTTTTTGCTTGCTTCGTTCTGATGCATGACATTCGCTGTATAGCTTGTTCTGCCACCCTTAAGCGGCGAAAGTCTTAGGTCAACCACAAAGAAGAATCCAAGATTCTCCTCTTTAGGTTGTGGCTTGGGTCTAAAACCAGGACCAAACTGATTAGTCCAAACCAGTCGTCGTTGTGGTTCGATCGCTAAAAAACACCATACGTTGTCGGGCATTCTTTCGCCCTCTGGCGATTGCATGACCGTCCGGAAGATACCACCAGGCTGTAGATCGATTTCGCACTCTACAACTTTCCATGGCCTCGGACAAAACCAATTCATTAAGATCGATGGATTAGTTAAGCCCTCCCAGATTTGGGCAGGGGTGTGATTAACATCACGGTGAAATTGAAGGTCAAGAAGTGGGTCGGGCTTCATTGCGCACTTTTGAATGAATGGTGATCCGTTATTGATGTGCCACTTTTAGGGCTGATCAGACCAGTGTAGGCGAGTCGTGATGCCATTCATGTTGGCAATATCTAACGCACCCCAAGGACGCTCTGCAGTGAATTCTATGCTACAGATGATTTTCATGGAGTGACATTTACTGTCGTAGGTAAATTATGCAGGCCTCACAGGAAGTTCTACGAAACAGCCAACCTTCCCTTAACCGGACGTTTTAGATCGCATTAACTTCGCAGTTGTGAATACAATTTGCCGATGGATCAGATTTCATTCAAGTATCTCGATAAGCAAGGCTTCAAGGTTGCCTATTTGGGCTCACTTGAATCACAAAAGGCCTTGGTTTTCATACGAAGAAACAATAAACAAAAAAATTCAGCACCCCTTCAAGAACTACTTAACAAATTGGTACTGGATGGTTATTTGCTTTTGTGGCCTGAGAGCAGGGATCAATCGACCAGTCTGTTTTTAAACACAAAGAGCCAGAAGATCTTGTTGTGGCTAGATGAATTTCTTGGCCAACATGAATCTTTATTAAAGAAGAGTTTGAGGCGGTTGGCAAAAGGACTCATTTTGCTGCGCTACCCATCTAGGTGGGATTTCATGGTTCGTTGGCGAATGAGTCATCCTATCGCTGATGATGTAAGAGTGCACCGTCAGGTAATTCAGACGATTGCCAAAGATAAATCTGTCAGTATCTTTTCACATTCAGCTGGTGGGGTGATTGCCTCCTGTCTTGTTGATGAGCCAAACCTTCAAAAAATCATATGTTTCGGCTATCCCTTCAAGCACCCTGACAAGCAAGAGGAGCCTTACAGGACTCGGTCGCTTCATTTATTCAGTAAGCCTTTTCTCATCATACAGGGTAGGCATGACGAGTACGGAGGGCTGGGAGTTGAATCGCGTTATGAGTTGTCACCCGCGATTCGGCTTGAATTCGTTGACGCAAACCACGAATACGAAAATCTCTCAGATGATGACTGGTCAAAGGTGGTAAGGAGTATTGAGTTATTCCTGTGCTAATACCGAGTCGAGCATAAATTTACCTAAAGAATTTGGCTGGAAATATTGTTGTTCAGACTTTAGACAACCGAACCCACAAAAGTAGAAACCCAAGCGCGAACGCTAGGGTTTCTATAGTTTCAGTGGTGGCTCGGGGCGGAATCGAACCCAGGACTGAGGATGTCGATCCTTATTGAAACCTTTGACCAGACAGCATTCCTTGGGTGATGTCTCGCTTAGGGTGCAAGATTCGCCAGAGCTCAATGTGATTATTTTGGATCTCGTAGAAGATCTGATGTAGAAAGCGTTTCAACGCCCAAGATTTGATGCCCTCAATTTCTAAGTCGAGGGTTGGGCGGGGAGACCCAATGTTTGGATGTTGACTCAACCGCTCCAGCGCCTGATCGACTTCAAAAGAGAAGCTTTCGGCGACTGGAGTTCCAGCGTGCTCTCGGTAATAATCTACAACGTCAAGGACATCATCAACCGCATGACGATGTGGGATGATAGATTTTGGCGGCATTTCAAAACTCTCCTCTGGCCCTAGCCCGTAAGCGTTCAAAGAAAGCAGGTGTAATGGGTTCGCAAAGAGGTGAGTTTTTACCAGCTAGTAACTGCTCTCGCAGCCAAGCACGGTCTCTGTGAATCTGAAAACTATTTGATTGATAATCATCTTCATCACTAGCATTACGGTTGTAAGGTTTTGGTTCTGATAATGTGTTTCGGTTGCTGGTTAGGTGTAACGACATGACGTTGGGCTCCAGATTAGCTCTTCAATTCTGAAGGATTTTTAGCTGAAAGACAGTTTTAATTTGTAACCATCATGCCTTTTGAATCAAGGCAGCCGTAACTAGACGCTACCTGCTTTTTCTATGACAAGAATACGAGCCTGTCCTATCGGATGTGCGACATGTTCAGTGCCAACGGATGCATAAAAAATATCGCCTGTATTCAGAACGGTGGAGTTTTCTTGTCCATCGAGCCGATATCGCATTTCAACTCGACCATCCAGCACAGTAAAAATCTCCTCTCCGTCATTGATGTGCCATTTGTATGGCTGATCAGTCCAATGCAGACGTGTCGTGATGCCGTTCATGTTGGCAATATCTAACGCTCCCCAAGGACGATCTGCAGTGAATTCTTTGCTACGGATGATTTTCATTTTGTGGGCTTATTGTTGGTGCTAAGGTCATAATACCAAGACTAAACGAGCAAGGTGAATAATGCGTTGGATTGTATTTTTCGAGGATACGCCCGCAATGTTAGCTATCAGGAAGGATCGCGAACCCGACCACCTTGCGTATTTGCGAAAACATAGCGATGAGATCCTGTTGGCAGGTGGCTGTCGAGAAGAGCCCGGTCAAGCATATGTTGGTGGATTGTGGGTGCTTGATGTGCCCAGCAGAGAGCGAGTGATTGAGCTGATTGAGTCAGATCCGTATTATTCACCTGATCGGCGAAGCTACAAGATACGTACATGGGGTAAAGCGTTTGATGACTTGGCTGTCACACTTTGATTATTTCAGGGTTCAATAACAAGACACTCGATGTTTCGTCCGTTCAAAAGGACGTCACCAACATCTAAGGCATGTGCCAAGTATGCTTTGATAGTTGTCGTTTAAAACAACATCATCAAACCGTTCCGTAACTGGACGCTTGAGAGCTGTGCGTATTGGAGACGGGTTAAGAAAACTGCGTCGTAAGTGAATTAGTATTGTTTGAAATGACTGATGGCATGAGTAATTTGCTATCGCGTGAAGCATTACAAGCCAACACTAGTGCATAGGTTATTAAATTCTTCAGCGAAGTATCCACGAAGGATGGTGTCTGTTGACTTGGTGCGACCAACAGAATGTCGCCATGAGTCAAATGCAATTTCGCCAGCAGGTCCTCCACAATAGATGAGCTGTGCGGAAGTCGAACTCAGTGGCTCCCAAATATGAGAGTCGTGCATACGGGGATGAACACCTACAATGGCTATCGTTGTGGCACTAGCCGATAATTGACGCCAACGCTTACGTTGATCATCAATTAGGTTTGCACCAGAAGTGGTTCTTTTTGTGGGTTCAAAATAGCTCATTACTGGCGGAAATGCATCTGTCTGTATTCGATGTAGGAACTGCGTATGGTTATTTATGGATACTACTGGACCATTAGTCGATACATTCATGCCAGAAAATGAAACTCCAAGCGCATCCGCCTTGACGCTTTCACAGAATAAATGACAGCAGCCATGCGGCATGCAAAGCTCAATATCACCGTTATTACTAGCCACAGCGTTTAAAACTGGCTGAAGGCCGACATGTATAAATGAGATTTCCAGCAGTCTTTCGTAGTTTAGTGTTGCGAGAGATCCACGCCAATTGCTGGCTTGTATTCGTTTAGCAAGCTTTATGTAGAGGTTTTCAGCGGTAGGTATGAAACGAAAGAAAAAGGCAGCCATTGAACGCTGAAGAACTGGAAGTAGGAACGGATTACTCGAAGATAAAGCAACCATTCCGCGTTCGAAATCTGAGCAAAATTTGCTGGCTAACGGCTCTTGTATTTGCCCCCACCCATTAGGATCGAATTGGCGCAATGATTCAAAAAGAGCTTTGCCTAGCGGTGGCATCCCGAAACGTTCTGCTCCATAACTAGCTCCAGCGCCAAACAATATGACAGAAGACATTTGGTTTTAACCTTTGCACGGTAAAACAGTTCGTCTGAGCATAAAACATTCAAAATGCAATTCCAATGCTTCTTTGCTGAATCAGTTTATTGGAAGATTCTTTTCGTTGATAGCTAGGGCTTGCCTTGGCTGCATTAGTTATTCATCTGAATAGGCTCAAATGGCCAACCGGCCCATAACTAGACGCAGCAGGTTTCGCCCGTTCAAAAGGACATCACGAACCTGTTAAACATGTGCTCGGTATAAAAACAAACCCAGAAATGCAAAAACCCCAGCGCGAACGCAGGGGTTTCTAAAGTTTCAGTGGTGGCCCAGGGCGGAATCGACAAGCGCTTGAGGATGCCTGATCCTAGTCACCACCGATTAGTAAACCTCGTCATGATCTCCAACATTAATTGGAATGATTTCATTCTCAGTAATGATAAGTTCGAGCGTAATCCTGTACTTTAGGTTGATCGAGACGCTATGCAGACCAGAGAGCTTTCCCTTGAGGCTGTGTAGTCGAAGGGAAGGGTGATGAGGGTTTACCGTCAGCAGTTCAAGTGTCTTGGTGTACTGAGCAAGTGCGTCCGGGTGTTGCTTGATAAATTTAGCAGCCTTGCGATTGTATTGTTCAGTAAAAATTAACTGCCAAGTCATGCAACCAACTTTGCATTCAGCTTGTTAATGCGGCGAACATGTTGGGCAACGGTTTCTTTTACAAAACGACCAGCGTCGATGTCGGCTTTGGATTCGGCAAGTGCGGCTTCTAGTTCGCATTCACGCAGATATTGGTATTGCTCTTCGCTCATCACAATGTATTTAACTTGCCCACGAACAGAGACGGCAACCTCGGGTTGGGAGGAGAGTGCTTCCTCAATTGCTTTTACTCCTTTGGTTTTGAGGTCGTTGGCTGAGATTGTGCTCATGATGAATTCCTTATTAGCATGGCTAATAGTATAGTCAATCGCACTATTTAAAGCACTATTCATGATGTAAAAAACATCCGGTTACACCCCCAGAAACGCAAAAACCCCAGCGCGAACGCAGGGGTTTCTATAGTTTCAGTGGTGGTGGAGTATAGCAGCACCGCAAACACTCATCCCGAAGGTGTGAGGCTTGTTGTCCTGAAAA
>JACCDU010705360.1_pt1 | contig 14512 bp, 14 predicted proteins | sample 7446081 | NCBI WGS metagenome assembly JACCDU01 (sample SAMN15323447, study PRJNA562643) | freshwater metagenome | isolation source: river surface water | place: USA:Blue River Watershed | collected 2017-08-17
AGGCAACATCGGTTTGATGAAGGCGGTAGACAAGTTCGAATACCGCCGCGGCTACAAGTTCTCGACCTACGCCACTTGGTGGATCCGCCAGGCCATCACCCGCTCCATTGCGGATCAGGCCCGCACGATCCGCATCCCGGTGCACATGATCGAAACCATCAACAAGATGAACCGCATCTCGCGTCAGCACTTGCAGGAATTCGGCTTTGAGCCCGATGCCTCCATCCTGGCCGAGAAGATGGAAATCCCGGAAGACAAGATCCGCAAGATCATGAAGATCGCCAAAGAGCCGATCTCCATGGAAACCCCCATCGGCGACGACGACGACAGCCACTTGGGCGACTTCATTGAAGACAGCACGCACACTGCCCCCATCGACGCCGCCCTGCAAGCGGGTCTGCGCGATGTGGTCAAAGACATTCTGGACAGCCTGACGCCTCGTGAAGCCAAAGTGCTGCGCATGCGTTTCGGCATCGAGATGTCCACCGACCACACGCTGGAAGAAGTGGGCAAGCAATTCGACGTGACCCGCGAGCGCATCCGCCAAATCGAAGCGAAGGCGTTGCGCAAGCTCAAGCACCCTAGCCGCAGCGACAAACTGCGCAGCTTCATCGATTCGCTGTAAGACACGCCGCCCTTAAAAGCGCAAAGCCTCCCGACTGCAAAGTCTGGAGGCTTTTTTCATGGTGGCCGGTGCCCGTCGAGCTCAGCGATGTTCAGCGCGACTGGGCTTTGTTGCCGTACGGGCAATGATTGGGGCGTGGTCCAACTTGGGGATGCAAGCGGCAAGTGTTGGGCCGTTTGTCGTACACGGTACAGCGACGGGTTTTGGCGTCCAGAAACTGGCAGTCGCCGCTGGCCCGGCGGGCCAGGCTGAAAATGCTGTTTTTGAAATTGAAGTGCTCGATAAAACCGGCTTTGGTCAGACGCTTGGCAATCTGTTTGGGGTCTTCGTGCTCGGCCTCAAACGGGTCCACCAGCTCCAGACGCACCAGATCGGCTAACTTGACCTCGACAGGCATGGTGCAGCAATTGGCCGCACAGCTGTCACACAAACCGTTTTTGTAACGGGTCCAGGTTTCGCAACGGTCAACGTCGACAACGGAAATGGGAGATCTCATGGCAGGAATTATCGCCACATGTGTGTAGACCTTCCGCACGAGTCACCCATTGCGAAAGCACGACGGTCAGCGCCCATCCTGGATACGCCCGGCCTTGACCAGCTCCCACGCGTCTTCGACCCAGTCACACAGGATGCCTCTCGTCTCGCGCGGATCGATGATGTCCAGGATGCCGAACTTCTCGGCCGTGCGAAAAGGCGAGGTCATGTTCAGGTAGAAGGCTTCAAGCTCGGCGCGTTTGGCCGCCGGATCCGGCGCGGCGTCGATTTCGGTCTTGTGCGCGGCCATCACGCCGCCTTCGATCGGGATCGAGCCCCAGCGGGCCGAAGGCCAGGCGTAGCGCAGGTTCAGCGCCTCACCGTATTTGGGCGCATGCAAGGCCCCAGCCATGCCAAAGCAGCGGCGGATCAGGATAGACACCCAGGGCGACTGGCAGTCGTGCAGCGCTTCGCCCACGCGCAGGGCGCCCAGCAGCGTGCCGTCGACCTCAGCCTCCAGCCCGGTCTGATTGCCCGGCTGGTCCACAAAATTGACCACCGGCAGGCCGAACTGGCTGCACAGCTTGACGTGCCGTTCCATCTTGTAAGCCGCCTGCAGCGTCATGGCACCGCCCTGCACTTTCGGGTCGTTGGCGATCACGCCCACCGGGATGCCGTTCAAGCGGGCCAGCGCGGTGATGACCGAGCCGCCCTGGTAACGACCAATCTCAAACATAGAACCACTGTCCATGACCGAGGCCAGGATCTTGCGCGGGTCGTAAATCTTGCGGCGATCACGCGGGATCGCGTCCTTGAGCCAGTCATCGGCCCGCCAAGGGTCGTCCTGCGGAACAGTCACGGGCGGCAGGTGATGCACACTGCGCGGCAGGTAACTCAGAAAGCGCTTGGCCTGCGCCAGCGCATCGGCCTCGTCTTCGGCTTCGTTGTGCACCAGCGCGCTCTTGCGGTGCACCCGATGACCGCCCAGGTCGTTCTTGTCCACATCTTGCGCATAAGCCTGACGCACCACGTGCGGTCCCGCCGCCATGACTTGCGCTTGCTCGCGAACCATCACTGAAAAGTGCGAAGACAGGACCTTGACCGCCCCCTGACCGACACAGGCACCCAGTGCCACGCCCACCACCGGGACGGTGTTGAGCAGTTCCTGCGCGGGCCAGCTGGGGTATTCGGGAATCTTGGTGCCGCCAATTTGCATCAAGAGCTTGACGCTGCCGCCGGCCGAATCGACCAGCCGCACCAGCGGCATGCGCAGCTGGTGGGCCATGCGCTCGATGTAGATCCACTTGTCGGCAATGGTCGCCTCTGACGAGCCCGCCCGGATGGTGAAGTCGTCGGCATGCACCGCCACCTTGCGGCCATCGATGCGGCCCGTGCCCACAATGGCGTTGGTCGGCTCCAGCCGCTCAAAAGCGCCGTCTGCGCTGTAGCGGCCTTTGCCCGCCAGCGCGCCCAGCTCGCGGAAGGTGCCTGCATCGAACATTGCATCGATGCGTTCACGGGCATTCATGCGCCCGCTCGCCTTGAAGCGTGCCAGCGCCTCGGCCCCACCCATCGCGCGGGCATGTTCGCGGCGCGTCTGCAGCTCGCTCAGTTCAGTCGCCCACTCACCGGCGGGCTCAAAAGCGGGCCAGCCCGTCATGCGGCCCCCAATCCAAGAGCAGCCACCAGCGCTCGGGTCTCGCTCAGCTCGGCTTCCAGGTAGCGGTGCGAATCCACATAGCCCTTGAACATGGGCTGGTTGCCTGACTTTTCAACCATGGCGAGCCATTCGGCCGATTCGGCCACCTTGCGCAAGGCGCTTTCCCAGAAGCGGATCTGCTCGGCATCCACCCCACCGGGCAGCAGCACCCCGTTGTAGCTCACATAGTCGGCGGCAACCCCCTGCTCGCGCCAAGTGGGTATGCCTGCCAACATGCCGGTACCGCGGCGGGGTGCCGCGCTGGCCAGCACCCGCACTTTGCCCGCCTGCACTTGGGGCATGACGGTGGGACTGGTGGCCGAGACCACGTCCACATTGCCACCAAGCAGCGCGGTCATGGACTCGCCCGACGAACGAAACGGCACCACGGTCAGCTTGTCCACCGCCACGCCCGCGACTTTGAGCGGTTTGGCAATGGCCAGATGGGTGTTGAGCCCGCGAGTGGGCGCCACCGCAAAGCTCGCCGCACCGGGGTCTTGCTTCAAGCGGGCCAGCAGATCCTGCAGGTTGCGCAGCGGGCTGTCGGCGCGCACAGCGACCAGCGAGGTTTCTTCCACCATCATGGCCACCGGCACGAATTCGCGCATGTCGGCCTTGAGGATGCCTGTGGCCTGTCCTGCAATGCTGCCGGTATGGAAGGTGCCCAGATGGTGCGCGTTACCGCGGTTGCGCTGCAGCTGCTGCAGCCCCAGCAAACCCGCAGCGCCGGGCTTGTTGTCGGCCAGCACGGTCTGCCCGTGCAGGAGCTGCATTTTTTCGAGCTGGGCCTTGATGCCACGTGCATACAGGTCCACCGAGCCACCGGGGGCCACGCCGATCACGTAGCGAATCATTTCAGATGGTTTCCAGCCCGCCTCGGTGGCCAGCGCCGATGGCATCAGAGGGGCCAGCGTGGCACCGGCCATCAGGCCCAGGGCCTGGCGACGATCAAACAGGGTGTTCATGGGGTTTCCTTTCAGATCAGGGAAGAAAGCACGGCCAATGGGGGAATCGCAGAAAAACCGGTCAGGTGGCAGACGGCAGGCCCAGTTCCTGCAGCACATGTGCGGTGTCCTGCCCGAGCGTTGGACCGGTGCGCACAATCGCGCCCGGCGTAGCCGACAGGCGGGGCACGATGCCCGTCTGCACGGTGTGGCCCAGCTGCGGGTGCGGCACCTGCTGCAGCATCTGCCGGGCCTGGAAATGCGGGTCCTGGAAAATGTCGGCAATCGTGTAGACGCGCGTGGCCGGCACCTGGGCCTGCTGCAGCATCTGCACCAGTGCGGTGGTGTCAAAGCCCCGGCTCCAGTCGGCAATGATCGCGTCGATGGCCCGCATGTTCTCGGGCTTGCCCCGGGCCTGGATGGTTTCAAAGCGCGGGTCAGTCAAAAGGTAAGGTTTTTGCATCAGCGCCACCAGCCGCTGCCAGATGGGCTGACTGTTGGCTGCGATCAGCACCCAGCCGCCATCGCGCGCCGGGTAGGAACTGTTGGGCGCCATCGACGGCAGGTTGGCGCCCTCGCGCATGGGCACGATACCCAGTTTGTCGTGCGCCGGCACGATGGGCTCCATCTGGGTAAAAGCGGCCTCGTACAGCGCGACATCCACCACCTGGCCCTTGCCGGTGTGCTGGCGCGCATGGATGGCGGCCATGGCACCAAAGGCGGCATAGACCGAGGACAGGTAGTCGGTGGTGGCCAGCGCCACGCGGGCGGGCGGGCGGTCGGGATCGCCGGTCATGTGGCGCACGCCACCCACCGCCTCGCAGATCGCACCGTAACCGGGCTGACCGGCATAGGGCCCGTCCTGACCGAAGCCACTGATGCGCACCATCACAAGACCCGGGTTGCGGGTCGAGAGCGCTTCATAGCCCAGGCCCAGGCGCTCCATCACGCCGGGACGGTTGTTCTCCACCACAATGTCGGCGCGGGCCATCAGCTCGAAGGCCACTTCACGGCCCTGTAGGGTTTTGAGATCCAGCACCACCGAGCGCTTGTTGCGCAGGATGGAAGCTGCATACAGCGACACGTTGTCGATGTGCTGGCCCATCTGCCGCACCGGATCGCCCTCGGGCGGCTCGATCTTGATCACGTCGGCACCAAAGTCGGCCAACAACCGCACGCAGGCCGGGCCGGCAATGGTGGTGCACACCTCGATCACCTTGAGATCGGTCAGCGGCCCCTGACGACCGGTTGTGCCGGATTCAATCGACTCGCTCATGTGTGCGCTCCTGTCGGGCTCAGCAGGCGCACCGCCTCCTGGGCCGATTCATCCAGACGCTGGCGCGTGAGCCGCACCAGCGCTTCCACATCGCCCGCCTCCAGCGCCAGCACGGCCTGTTGCCACAACTGAGCCGAGCGTTGACGACGCTCCTGCGAAGCCAGACCCAACTTGCTGTAGCGCAAAGTCTGCAGCGAGATCGACGTCAGCATGCGTTGCAGGCGGCGATTGCCGGTCAGGCGGGCCACCAGGATCAGCAAGCGGTAAGTGGTTTCGGCATAGGCATCGCTTGCAGCTGGGTCCCGGGCCAGCTCCTGCAGCCGCTGGGTGCCCGATCGCATCAGCGGCACCAGATCCGGGTGGGGCAGGTCCATGAGCCTGCGCACCGCCACCTCGAACAGACCCGCGCGCACGTCCAGCAGCTCGGTCAGCTCCTGCGCCGTCAGCTCGGTCACGATCGCACCACGGCGCGCCAGCAAAGTCACCAGGCCTTCGCGCTCGAGAATGCGGATGGCTTCACGCACCGGCCCGCGACTGACCTGAAACTCGTCGGCCAGCTCCTGCTCGGCAATGCGCTCGCCCGGTGGCAGGCGATCATCCAGAATGCGTTCGCCCACACGCGCCGCGATCTGCTCAGGCACGGTCAGCGTGGGCACATCCTGATCGGCAAACAGACGAAACGCCACCGCGCTTTCCCAGTCGACGAGCTGTTCCTGGGGCAGGTCCTTGGCACTCATGGGCATCTCCTCAATCCAGTGTGATGAGCCACTGCCCGTCTTGCACTGCCTCGCCCTCGGCCACCAGCACTTCGCGCACAGTGCCGGAGGCCGGCGCCTCGACGGGGATTTCCATCTTCATGGACTCGACGATCAGCAGGGTCTGACCTGCTTCGACGCTGGCGCCGGCCTGGATCTCGACCTTCCAGACGCTGCCGGTGATTTCGGAAAGAACTTTTTTCATGGCTGTATTCTCAATATGAACAATAAGATTGTTAACAATTTAGAGAAAAACAAAATCAGTGCAAACCCGCGGGCAGCCATCCGTGGAAAGCCGCAGGGGCGGCCTCCCACAAGATGCCCTTTCAGCCCCGCTTGGCTACCAGCGTCAGGATGTCGTAGCTGGCCACCACATCGCCGTCCTGGTTGGTGACTTCCACGTCCCAGGCGACCACGCCCTGGCCGACGCCGTTGGCGTCTTTCTTGTTGCGGTCGATCTTGCGCTTGGCCGTCAGACGGGCACGAATCGTGTCGCCAATGCCCACCGGCTTGACGAAGCGTAGCGTGTCCAGGCCGTAATTGGCCAGCACCGGGCCGGGTGCAGGCGAAACGAACAAGCCCGCAGCGGCCGACAGCACGAAGTAACCGTGCGCGATGCGTTTGCCAAAGGGCGAGTCCTTGGCCGCGATCTCGTCGAAGTGCATGTAGAAATAGTCGCCCGACAGGCCGCCAAAGGCCACGATGTCGGCTTCGCTGACGGTGCGGCGGTGCGTCAAGAGCGACTCACCGATCTGCAAGTCTTCAAAGTAACGGCGGAAGGGGTGGACCTCTGTCTCGATCAGCTTGGCGCCGCGCATGTATTCGCCGGTGACGGCGGCAATCATGCTGGGCGAGCCCTGCAGCGCGGTGCGCTGCATCAGGTGCTTGACGGCGCGGATGCCGCCAAGTTCTTCACCGCCCCCCGCGCGGCCCGGGCCACCGTGTTTGAGCGGAGGCAGCGGTGAGCCGTGGCCGGTGGATTCGACCGCCGCTTCGCGATCCAGGATGTGCAGGCGGCCATGCAGCGCAGCGGCCACGGGGATGACGCGGGCGGCGATTTGTGGGTCTTTGGTGACCAGCGTGCCGACCAGGCTGCCCTGACCGCGCGCGGCAAGTTGCAGAGCTTCGTCAATGCCGTCATAGGGCATGAGGGTGCTGACCGGGCCAAAGGCTTCCACGTCATGCACGCTGTCGGTCTGCAAAGGCTTTTGGCACAGCAGCAGCGTGGGCTGGAAGAAGGCACCTTTGCCAACGCCATCGCCCACCAGTGCAAAGTCGGTACCGCCACCAAACACCAACTCGGCACTCTGGCGCAGCAGGGCCACGCGCTCGGCCACATCGGCCTGCTGGGCGTGCGAAGCCAAAGCGCCCATCTTCACGCCCTCAACGGACGGGTCGCCCACCACCACTTTGGCCAGACGGGCCTTGAGTTTTTCAGCCACGGCGTCCAGGTGCTGGCGCGGCACGATGGCACGGCGGATCGCCGTGCACTTCTGGCCCGCCTTGACGGTCATCTCGCGAGCGACTTCTTTGACGAACAGATCGAACTCTTCGTCATCGGGCGTCACATCGGGCGCGAGGATGGCGCAGTTGAGCGAATCGGCTTCGGCGTTGAAGGGGATGCTGTGCTTGACCACGTTCGGGTGCACGCGCAGCTTGGCCGCAGTGTCGGCCGAGCCGGTGAAGGTCACCACGTCCTGACCATTCAAGCGGTCCAGCAGGTCGCCTGTCGAGCCGATCACCAGCTGCAATGCGCCAGCAGGCAGGATGCCCGATTGCTCGACCAAACGCACCATGGCCTCGGTCAGGTAACTGGTGGCCGTGGCGGGTTTGCCGATGCAGGGCATGCCCGCCAGGAAGCTGGGCGCGAACTTTTCGAGCAGACCCCAGATGGGGAAGTTGAAGGCGTTGATGTGCACCGCGATGCCGCCACGTGGCACCAGAATGTGCGTGCCCGCAAAACCGCCCTTTTTGCCCAAGGGGAAGGCCGGGCCTTCGTGGATCAGATTGCCGCTGGGCAGCTCGTTGCTGCCCATGCTCGAGTAGGCGAACAAGGTACCCGCGCCGCCCTCGATGTCGACCCAGCTGTCGGCGCGCGTGGCGCCGGTGTGGGCCGAGATGGCGTACAGCTGCTCCTTGTGTTCACCCAGGTACTTGGCCAAGGCCTTCAGGCGCTGGGCGCGTTCCTGAAAGTCGAGTTTCAGCAGGTTGGGCAAGCCCACGGTGCGGGCGTAATGCACCGCATCACCAAAGTCGATGGCCTCGGCGTGGGTCTGGGCGACGGTCTGGCCGTTGATGGCGCTGCGCAACGACTGGGCAGCTTGCAGGCCAATCCATTGGCCACCGATGAAACTTTGCAGGACTTGGGACATGGGGGAGCTTTCTGTGAAGTTCAAACCCAGTCTGAATGAATTAACCAACCGGGCGGTCGGTTAATTCTAATCGGACTCCACCCAAAGGCCCCATCGGGATTTCCCGATGCTCGAGGACGCGGCTCAGACCACCTCGAACGCCATCAAGCCAGTGGCCGTGTTGGAGATCGGGATGTGGTAGTTGCGGTGCACTTCCTTGACGCGGGGGCCTGCGGTCGTGAGCGCCGCTCGCATGGCCAGCCACATCAGCAGCTCCACGCCTTGCGTGCCGGTTTTCTCCACCAGCTCCAGCGTGCTGAACTGGGTGGCCCATTCGGGGTTGCTGACCAGGCTGTCCATGAACTGCAGGTCAAATTCTTTGTTGATGAAGCCTGCGCGTTCGCCATCCAGCTGGTGGCTCAGGCCACCCGATGCGCAGACCACAACTTTTTTGCTGCTGTCCCATGCGGCAATCGCTTCGCCCACGGCTATACCCAAGGCATAAACACGCTTGGCCGACGGCAACGGAAACTGCACCGTATTGATGTTGATCGGCACGATGGTCACCGGCGCTTCGCCTTCGGGCCAAAACAGCTTGAGCGGCAAGGTGCAGGCGTGGTCCACCAGCATTTCCTGACACGTCACGATGTCAAAGTCTTTGCCCACCAAGGTGTTGATGATCTGCCAGGACAGATCGACCTCACCTTTGAACGGCGGCAGCGTCGGAATGCCCCAACCTTCGTCAGCATTGTTGTACTGGGCTGCGGCCCCCACGGCGAAGGTGGGCATCTTGTCCAGGAAAAAGTTCAGGCCATGGTCGTTGTAGAACATGACGACCACATCGGGCTTTTGCTCGCCCAGCCACTTTTGTACCGGTGGATAGCCCGCAAAGAAAGGCGCCCAGTAAGGGTCCGCCTGAATGCCTTTGTGGATGGCACCGCCGATGGCGGGAATATGAGAAGAAGCGAGTCCGCCGATGAGTTGGGCCATGGTGTTTGTCCTTTGATTGTTTGGCTTGTGGTTCACGCGTAAGCGAGCAGCTTGGCCTTGAACTCGTCTTTGCTCATGCCTGTTTGCTGTGCGCCAATGTCCTGCATGTCGAGACCAAAGATGCCAGCGAATTTGGCCAGGTAATAGGCATTGCCGCCCGCCGCAATCAAGTCCAGCACCTGGCGTGAACGGATCGCTGCTTTTTGCGCTTCGGTCAAGTGGTACTTGCGCATGTAAGCCTCTTCGTCGGCCTTGAACTCGGCGCGGTTGTCGGCCGTGTTGAACGAAAAACACATTTTGTTGAGGGCATAGCCTTTGCGGGCCATGTCGCCGTCAAAGGGGGTGGTGCCTTCAATTTTGTGTGGCGTGGGGGTCATCTGAGGCTCCATCGAATGGGTTGATGGGCTGAAGTATCGCGACCCCATTGCCAAAAATAAACCAATGAATCATCATATGACTCATGAGTGATTTCGATTGGTTGGATTTGGATGTCAAGCTGCTGCGGCTGCTGGTCACCGTGGTGGACACAGGCTCTGTCACAGGGGCAGCCCAGCGCCTGGGCGTGACGCAATCGGCGGTGAGCCATCTGCTGGACAAACTGCGCGGCATCACCGGTGATGTCTTGTTTGCCAAATCCGGGCGCGGCATTGTGGCCACAGCGCGGGCCGAAGCCCTGGCCGAACGGGCCCGCGCCCTGCTGGGCGATCTGGAGCGCTTTGCTTACTCAGACAACTTTGACCCCGGCCAGTGGCGCACCACCTTCACCATTGCGGCCAACGACTTCCAGCGCGACGCCCTTTTGCCGGCGCTCATGCAAAGGCTGCGCGAACAGGCCCCCGGCGTGAGCTTGCGCGTCATCCCGTCCGAGGTGCCCACCCCCGAGATGCTGCGCCAAGAGCATTGCCAACTCATCATCAGCCCACGCCCGCCCGATGGGGTCGACATGATGCAAAAGCGTCTGTTCACCGACCGCTACCGCGTGTTTTATGACCCTGCGGTGCGCGCTGCGCCCAGCAGCAAAAAAGACTACCTGGCCTCCGAGCACATCACCGTGGTCTACACCCCCCACCGGCCACTGGACCTCGATGCACACCTGCTGGGTCAGGGCATTGAACGGCGCTTTGTGGTGCAAGTGCCTGGATTTGCGGGACTGCCCTCCTTCATGTTGGGTACCCCCTTGCTGGCCACGGTGCCGGGCCTCTTGCACCAGCACCTGATGCGCGGCCTGGCTCACGCCAAAGTGCCTGTGCCCTGCCCGGAGTTGCCGATGTACATGATCTGGCATCTGCGACACCAGCAAGACCCGGCCCACCAATGGCTTCGCCAGCAAATCGAAGCGGTGGCGCAACCCCTGACTGCATGAGCCAGGCCTCGTCAGCGCACATGGCACGTCACGATGCCGATGTTTCACCATTCATATGCACACATAAAATATGCACGAATTCATTACGGCATGAATTCATCCATGACATGCCAGCACCACGCAGCGAATACAGAATACCCACTGCACAATGGCTTTCATAAAACCACTCGCAAGAGCGCTTTCATGTTGCGATTGACAGCGCTACATGACTGAAACACCCACAATCAGCCAAGCCCCCATTGAGCAGCAAGGAGACACCCATGCACGAACTCGGACGACTCGAAGACCTGCCCCAGGACTATGTGCAGGACCTGCGCGACCTGAACCTGGTGCCGCTGTGGCCCAGCCTGCGCGGCGTGCTGCCCCCCAAAGTGCCCACCCGCCAGACACGGCCCACCTGCTGGACCTACAAGGACATCAAGCCCTTGCTGCTCAAGGCGGGTGAACTCACCCCGATCGAAAAAGCCGAGCGCCGCGTGCTGGTGCTGGCCAACCCCGGCCATGGCCTCGAAAAAATGCAGGCCAGCGCCGCCATGTACCTGGGCATGCAACTGCTCATGCCCGGTGAATGGGCTCCCAGCCACCGCCACACCCCCAACGCGGTGCGGATGGTGGTGGAAGGTGAAGGCGCCTGGACCACCGTAGATGGCGAAAAGTGCCCCATGAGCCGTGGCGACCTGATCCTGACACCCACCGGTCTGTGGCACGAACACGGTCACGACGGCACCGAGCCCGTCATTTGGCTGGATGTGCTGGACCTGCCTTTGGTCTATTACATGGAAGCGAGCTACCACATCAACGGCGAGCGCCAGACCGTGGTGCCCGGCCAGGGCGACAAGCAATACGCCCGTGGCGGCGTGGTGCCTTCGCATGTGTTTGAGCGCAGCAGGAAGGCCTACCCCATGCTGCGTTACGCCTGGAAAGACGCGAAAGCCGCGCTCGAATCGCTGGCGGCTGACAACGCAGGCCTGGAACAAGTGCAAGTCACCTACACCAACCCCGAAACCGGTGGTGACGCCGAAAACATCCTGGGCTTTTACGCCCTGATGCTGCGCCCCGGCCAGACGCTGCGCCTGGCAGCACGCTCCCCCGCTCAGGTGTTCCACGTCATCGAAGGCGCTGCGCAAGCCCGGATCGTGGACAGCACCTTCACGCTGGCCGAAGCCGACACCTGCTGCGCGCCCGGTTACGAAGCCGTGACGCTGACCAACCTGAACGCCAACCAGCCCGCCTTCGTGTTCATCGCCGACGAATCGCCCTTGCACCGCAAGCTGGGCGTTTACGAAAACCGGGGCTGAACCCACCCATTCTCTTCCTCGAACTTGCCCCCGTTGTCATCCTCGGGCTTGACCAGAGGATCCATGGATGCCCGATCAAGTCGGGCATGACCGCTGGATTTTCGGCATCAATGCTTTTACTTTGAACGACATCATGACCTCTTACCTTTTCACTCCCCCCGCCGTTCAATCCCTGCCCATCCGTGGCCGAACAGAGCGCTTCCCGATCAACCGCATCTTTTGCGTGGGCCGCAACTACCACGCGCACGCCGTCGAAATGGGCCGCCCTGTCGACAAGAGCGTCGAGCAAGCCTTCTACTTCACCAAGTCGCCCCAGACCCTGGTGGAAAGCGGGGCGACTGTGGCTTATCCGCCCCGCACCAGCAATTACCACTTCGAGATGGAGCTGGTGCTGGCGATTGGCAAAGCAGGTTTCCGTGTGAGCGAAGCCAACGCACATGAACTGGTGTACGGCTACGCCGCAGGTCTGGACATGACGCGCCGCGACCTGCAGCTGGTGGCCCGTGACAAAGGCCGCCCGTGGGACACAGGCAAGGACATTGAACAAGGCTCGGTCTGCACAGAGATCGTGCCCATGCCCGGTGTGGTTATCGAGCAAGGCGCGATTGCGCTGGAGGTCAACGGCCAAACCAAGCAATCGTCCAACGTGGACAAGCTGATCTGGAACATCCGTGAAATCATCGCCGACCTGTCCACCTACTACCACTTGCAGCCTGGCGACCTCATCTACACCGGCACGCCCGAAGGCGTGGGCGCGGTGCTGCCCGGCGACAAGATCACCGGCCGCGTCGAAGGCGTGGCCGAGGTCGCGCTGACGATTGGCGCTGCTGAATAATGCAGGCTTGGGGTGAGTGCTCTTGTACAGACTTCACCCACCAAACCACAGGACCCGACCCATGAAGCTCTACAACTTTTTCCGAAGCGGCACCTCGCACCGCCTGCGCATTGCGCTCAACCTCAAAGGCATCGCCACCGACTACGTGGCGGTCGACCTGCGGATTGAGGAACACCTGAAAGAGGCCTTCAAATCGGTCAACCCCCAGCAACTGGTGCCCGCGCTCGACACGGGCGAACGGGTGCTGATCCAGTCGCCCGCCATCATTGAGTGGCTCGAAGAAAAATACCCCACGCCGGCCCTGCTGCCGCAAGGCGCTGACGAGCGCGCGCATGTGCGTGCGCTGGCGGCCATCGTGGGTTGCGACATCCACCCGATCAACAACCGCCGCATTCTGGAAACCCTGCGCAAGCAGTTTGGGGCCAACGAGGACGCCATCAACGCCTGGTGCGGCACCTGGATCAGTGCGGGCTTTGACGCCTACGAAGCCCTGCTCGCCGCCGATGCCCAACGCGGTGCCTTCAGCTTTGGCAACACCCCCACCCTGGCCGATGTGTACCTGATCCCGCAAATCGAAAGTTCGCGCCGCTTCAAGGTAGACCTCTCACGCTGGCCCCTCATCTGCAGCGTGGAAAAAGCCTGTAACGCACTGGAAGCCTTCCGCCAAGCCGCCCCGACAGCGCAACCCGACGCGGGCTGAACCCTCTGCACGCCGACTGCGCTCAGCCCTGTCAGCTGGGCACAATGTGACTGCGGATAATGCCAAAAATTTGCATTTCAGCTGAGAGTCACCGTGTTAGAGCGCTTGGTTTACCGTTCCAAAGCCACCCACAAACTGGGCAGCTTGCATTTATTCAACCTCTTGAGCCTGTGCCGCGAGAAGAACAAACGCCTGGAGATCACCGGCCACTTGCTTTACACCGAAGAAATTTTTGTACAGTGCATTGAGGGACCGCCCGCATCCATCGAAAGCCTGTGGCAAAGCCTGCTGCGCGACGAACGTCACTACGACATTGAGCTGCTCTCACGCGGCCCTTTGGCTGAACGCCGCTTTGCCGACTGGAGCATGGCGTTTTCCAGCTATGCCCACTTCAACAAGTACAACATCTCCGGCTTTTTTCCGGTGGACCGCGACGGCATGAACGATGCCGCCAAGCGTTGCTCGAGCAACTGAAGCCAATCAGGCAAACACCTCGGTATCCACCTCGCTGTTGGCCTGCGCGTTGTAGCGGTCACCGGCCACCGTGTTCTGGTTGATCAACGCCTCCAAGCGTTGGATCAAACCGGTATCCAATCTCACATCCACCGCTGCCAGATCGTCCAGCAAGTGCTCGACCGAGGTGGTGCCCGGGATCGGGATGATGTCTTCGCCCTTGTGCAAAAGCCAGGCCAGCGCCAGCTGCGAGGGGCTGCAACCAGCCTCGTTGGCCAGCGCGTTGTAGGCGGGCAACAACTTCAAATTGGCCGCATAGTTGTCCGGCGCAAAGCGCGGCATGGTGCGGCGGATGTCCTTGGCATCAAAGGCGCTCACGTCCAGCGGACCGCACAAAAAGCCCCGCGCTACCGGGCTGAAGGCCACGAAGGCCACGCCCAGTTCACGGCAGGCCTGCAAGACGGCGATCTCGGGGTTGCGGGTCCACAGCGAGTACTCGGTCTGCACCGCTGCAATCGGGTGCACGGCATGGGCTTTGCGCAGCGTGCTGGCCGACACCTCGGACAAGCCAATCGTCTGGATCTTGCCCTGGCGCACCAGGTCGCTCAAAGCGCCCACACTGTCCTCGATGGGCACTTGCTTGTCCCAGCGGTGCAGGTAATACAGGTCGATCACATCGGTTTGCAGGCGGCGCAGCGCGTCTTCGCAGGTCTTTTTGATCGTCTCGGGTCGGCCGTCGATCACACGCA
>JACCDU010216264.1_pt1 | contig 14507 bp, 11 predicted proteins | sample 7446081 | NCBI WGS metagenome assembly JACCDU01 (sample SAMN15323447, study PRJNA562643) | freshwater metagenome | isolation source: river surface water | place: USA:Blue River Watershed | collected 2017-08-17
CAATTGTGACGAAGCTCTTACGACTGGTGGGACTGCACGGGAATGTAGCAGAAAATTTTTTGGATAAGTCAAAAATGCGTGAGATTTGGCGACAAAAAGGCCTCACACAACCGGAATTTTGCATCGTAAATAATGTGCACGAAGCCCTCGAAGCAGCCAATAAGATTGGATATCCTGTCATTATCAAGCCGGCTTCAAGCGGTGGTGGGGGGCGCGGTGTATTTCGGGTTGAAACGGATTATGAACTGCAAACCTATTTTTCTCAATCCATTGAGCACAACAGATACTCAGATAAGACAGTAGTAGAGAAGTTTATACATGGAACAGAGTCTTCTCTTGAAATTGTTATATTTGAGGGAAATGGATATTTAATCGCTCTTTCAACTAAAAAGAAGCCAAAAGCAAGAAGTCAAGTGGCAACAGAGATTTCTTACCCGGGTGAATTGCAAGCAGAAATAGTTGAAGAAATCCGTACCCTTTGTACAGACGCTGCATATGCACTTGGAATTCAAACTGGAGTCGCTCATTTTGAAGTAATCACGACCACTGATGGAATACCTTATTTGATTGAGGTTGGTGGAAGAGTAGGAGGGGGGCACACCTTTCATCCAATAGCTTCACATGTTTCCGGGATAAACTATCCTAAGTTGGTGGCTTATCTTTATACAGGCTGCTACGACGAGGTGCGTCGGTTATTAACGTTAGGAATTAATTCAAGAGGTGCAGTCTATTCGTTTCCTGTTTCTAAAATTTCTGGAAAAATAAAGAGTATCAGCTTTTCCAATACTGGTCAAAACTCAACAATTGAACTATGGAAACATGCTGGAGATGTTGTTTCTCAAATGAGTAGTAGCATGGATCGTCTTGGTTGCGTGATCACATTAGCAGCTGATAGAGAAAAAGCTATCGCTGAAAACTCAGCAGTGATGAGTGGTTTTTCTTTAAATTTAGAAAGAGAGCCTAGATAGTTAAATCAAGCAGATTAGTTGAGTAGCAATGAAAGTGAAGTTGCTCAAACATCTAGCTGGATTATGTATAAGTTACTTTTCATAAGTTATTTCTCTACGAATTTAAATAATAATTTACATGAATGAAAAGAAAAAACTCACGAATATGCAAAAATCAATAAATACTAATAAATTTCAAGTGTGCGCAAAATGCATATTTGATTCTAGTGTGCCGGAGATTAAGTTTGATGAAGATGGCGTTTGTAACTATTGCCATCAGGTCGATGCGCTGAAAAGTCAGTTTAAAACTGGAAGTCGGGATGGTGAACAAGAACTTGAGCGTATAGTTTCTGACATAAAGCTCAAAGGACAGGGGAAGAAATATGATTGCATTGTTGGCATCAGTGGTGGTGTAGACTCCTCGTATATGCTTCACTGGGCGGTTAATAAAGGACTTCGGCCTTTGGCCGTACATTATGACAATACTTGGAATAGTGAAATTGCAACTATGAATATCGCTCGCGTGACCAGGGCGCTAAATGTTGATCTATACACACATGTTGTAAATAATAAGGAAATGGATGCGATATACAAGGCGTTCCTAAAGGCTGGAGTTCCAGCAATTGACGTAGTAACTGATCTTGGCTTCACCGAGGTACTCTACAGGGTGGCAAAAAAATATAGTCTCCAATATATTTTAGAAGGACATTCTTTTATTGAAGAAGGTGTCTCGCCCGTTGGTTATTCATATTTTGATGGAAAATATATTGAGGATATATGTAGGAAAGGAGGGGTTCGTAAATTTAAAACTTATCCAATAATGCGATTTCTAGATTTTATGAAATGGATTATGTTTTATAAAATTAAAAAAATTAGACCTTACTGGTATATGAATTACTCAAAGAAACAGGCGATAAGTACGTTAGAAAAATTGTATGGATGGAAATATTATGGGGGGCATCACCTTGAAAATAGAATAACTGCTTTTAGCTATTCATTTCATAATCCTGTTAAATTCGGAATGGACCAACGTAATAATATGCTCTCAGCTCTTGCTAGGAGCGGGGAAATTACTCGCAGTGATGCACTTAAAATTTATCATGACGGACCGAAAGCTAACCCTGATTTAGTTTCATACGTTGTTAATAGGCTTGGGTATAGTGATGTTGAATTCCAAAACATGATGGCTTCAAAAAATAAAACATGGAGCGATTTTCGTAGTTATAAAAAAATATTTGAGCTCTTGCGTCCTTTATTTTTTATTTTGGCAAAAGCTAACATGGTACCAATGAGTTTTTACCTAAAATATTGTTTTCCTCTCGGAGCACGAAGATGATAGCTATAGTTGATTATGGCCTAGGTAATCTCGGCTCCTTGCTAAATATGTTCAAACGCATCGGTGTACCTGCTTGCATCGAATCAGACCCATCTGCACTTAGTAACGCTGATAAGATTGTGTTACCAGGGGTTGGTGCTTTCGATACCGCAATGCGGCAAATCAACGAACTGCCTAAATTGAGACCTGTTCTTGAGGAGTGTGTCTTAATAAAAAAAGTTCCCTTGCTCGGTGTTTGCTTGGGCATGCAGTTACTGACTCAAGGCAGTGAAGAAGGCGAACTACCAGGCTTGGGCTGGATTCCAGGTTTTGTGCGTCGTTTTCCTCGGCAAGTCGGCCTAAAAGTGCCTCACATGGGCTGGAACATTGCCCGCCCTGTCGCCGCTAGTAACTTAACTATCAATGTTGGTCTTGAGCCTCGTTATTACTTCGTTCACTCGTATTACGTACAAGTTGATGATCCATCGCATTCCTTAATGCGTAGCCACTACGGCAACGAATTCGATTCAGCAATTGGTCGAGACAACATCTATGGAGTCCAATACCATCCTGAAAAGAGTCATCGCTTCGGCATGCAAATTTTCAAGAACTTTGCAGAATTATAAACATGTTGCGCACTCGTATTATTCCCGCGCTTCTGCTCCGAAATGAGACCTTGGTTAAAACCGTGCGTTTTAGCAAATTCACCTACGTGGGTGATCCGGCCAACACCGTACGGATATTCAATGAGTTGGAAGTAGACGAATTATTGTTTCTCGACATCACAGCCTCGCGCGAAAATCGTAGCCCTAATCTGAAGTTGCTTTCAGACATTGCTAGCGAGTGCTTCATGCCGCTTGGCTACGGTGGTGGTATTCGTAGTCTGGATCAGGCCAAAGCGGTATTCGATATAGGTTTTGAGAAGGTGGCGATAAATACCTGCGCGGCAGAGAACCCGGCACTAATTAACCAGATCGCTATTCATTATGGAAGCCAAGCTGTCATTGCCTCCATAGACGTCAAGAAGGGGTTGTTTGGCAAACAGACCGTCCATGTCCAAGCTGGAAAAATAAATACCAAACGTGATCCCGTTGAGTGGGCCAAAGAAGTTGAGCAGTTAGGTGCCGGAGAGATACTCCTAACCTCAATAGATCGCGAAGGCACGTGGGAAGGCTTCGATCTAGATCTGGTGCGAAAGGTCACCGATGCGGTCTCCATCCCGGTCATCGCTCACGGCGGTGCGGGAAATGTCGAGCATATCGGTCAAGTCTTGAGAGATGCAAACGCATCTGCGGTTGCACTCGGCAGTATGGTTGTCTTTCAGAAAAAGGGCATGGGTGTTTTAGTGAACTTCCCTAGCCCAGCGCAGTTGAAAGAAGTGTTGTAATGAAGATCGGCTTAATCGGAAATATGAACAACAATAATTTCGCTTTGATGCGATATTTCCGTGATTTAGGAGCGGATGCGCATTTATTATTGTATGCGAATGATGGAAAAGGAGGCCTTAGCCATTTCAAGCCTGAAAGTGATACTTGGAATATTGATAAATGGAAGATGTATATTCATCAAACAGATATACAAAATACCCCAATTTCCGCACTTAGTTTCCCATTTTCAACTATGTGGTCTCTTAAATCATTACTAATGTTTTGGTTGGGAAAGAATCATTATTGGCAGCGCGCTATATCGATGCGTGAAATACTCGAAACCTACCTTAGTTACGACAAACTCGTTGCCTCAGGAATTTCTCCAGCCAATTTGTTGAGAGTTGGACGCAGTCTAGATGTCTTTTACCCCTATTCCTCTGGTGTCGAGTTTCTGGGTACCGGCGAATTTATTGTTCGCTTTAAGGGGGCCTTTAGCATCAATAGACTTATATTAAAGCATGTATCTAGACGACAGTCGCTTGGAATACAGTTTGCGAAAAGGGTCGTGAATGCAGAATTGTCTCTTACGCATGACGTCCTAAAAGGAATTGGCGTTGAACCAATTATTTTGACAATGCCAATGCTGTACGACGGAGAAATATTACCTGAGGAGCCGCCCAGCAAAACCTTGGAAGAGGCGTGGCTGGCTATTAAGGATGTTCAATTCACGTTACTACACTTTGCGAGGATCATGTGGGTGAATCCTGGAAATTACTCCAATGAAGCCTGGAAAAAAGAAAATAAAAATAATGACACCTTGCTTCACTCTATTGCTGAATTTGTAAGACTTAGACCCAATATCAATCCAAAACTTCTTATTGTTGAGTATGGCCCGGATGTTGAAAGCGCCAAGCGATTAGCGGCAGAACTGGATATCGAGCGTTACATACATTGGCTACCTCAGATGGATCGTCGTGAATTACTGTGGTTGCTTTCCCGCGTCTCCGTCGGTGTAGGGGAGTTCTATGATGTCCCGAGAATGATCTGGGGGGGTACCGGTTGGGAAACCTTAGCTAGTGGAAAGCCATTATTACAAGGTTTCAACTTTGAAGAAGGCGAATTTGATAAGTTGTACGGATATCCACCGCCCCCCATGCTAGCGGTGCGTAATCGTGAAGACATTCTTCAACATCTTCTTGACATGGCTGATTTTCCTCATAAGCGGAATGAGATTGGGCGGGGCGCGAAGGAGTGGTTTAGTCGGTACAACGGCATTGGCCTTGCAAAACGCTGGCTAGATCTCACCATTGCGTCGCGCGACACTGATATGCTGAAAGTGGCTGAGGGAAATCAGTGTCATGGCTGCTAAGGAAAACGGTTCGCCAGCGGATCTCACGCAAAGGGGGAGGATAGGATTTTTGCTGAAAGATTCCGCTATTTATGGCGTAGCAGCTGCGATCAGCAAGGCAATCGCATTGGTCACGTTCCCACTAATCGCGAGACATTTCAGCGTTACCGAGTTTGGTATTCTTGATTATTTTATTGTGCTCGCAGGTTTTCTGGTTACTTTCTTTATATTTGGGCAGGACAGCGCGGTTGCTCGCTTTTTCTATGAGCACCAAGAAAAAGAAGTGCGCCAACAACTTATCTCCCAGTCGTTACTTTTCCAGTTGTCAGGACTAGCACTTTTTGTACCCGTGTTTTGGCTCAATGCGGAAGGGCTGGCGAGTTTTTTAATCGACACACCAGATTGCGTACTTTTGCTCAAGGTAGTGCTATTACAGTCGCCTTTCTTGTTGCTGATTAACTTTTCACAAAATCTACTTAAGTGGACTTTTGACCGTTCGCGCTTTTTGGCAATGTCGATGGGTTTTGCAACGGTACAAGCTTCACTCTTAGTGATTGCCATAGTGATATTCGATGTAAAAATACAGGGCGTCTTGCTAGTCACCTTGATCACCAGTTCGCTCTTTGGCCTCTTGGGTCTATTCTTCGTTAAGAACTGGTTGACTGCCCCAACAGACTTCCGCCGCTTGAGGGAAATGTTGCCCTATGCTTTGCCATATGGCGTGATTTGTATGGTAGCAGCCTTATTGCCGACTTTGGAACGTTCTCTCACGGCCTCCCTTCTGGGAACGGAAGATTTAGGACTATACGCCGCAGCTACTAAGATAGCGATGCTTAGCGGTCTATTGGTCACCGCCTTCCAAACAGCATGGGGGCCATTTTCCCTGTCACTCCATAAGGAGGCCGATTCGTTTCAAACATATAATTGGGTGTTCAAATTATTTGCGCTGGGCATGTGCATAGCTTCACTTGTTCTAACCCTCTTGGCGCAATCATTGATCAATCTTCTGGCTACAGATCGATACAGCGGAGCGATATATATTGTCTTTCCACTAGTGTTAGGTTTGGCGATACAGGCGACAAGCTGGATTACCGAAATCGGAATAGGAATTTCGAAGCAGAGTCACTTGTCTCTTTACGCTTACGCAATTGCAGTTGTTGCAACCGTCAGCGGAATTCTGCGGTTAGTACCAATGTTTGGTTTGTTGGGGGTTGGATTAGGAGTATTAATTGGACATATAACTAAGGCATTTGTTTCTTCCTGGCTGGCTCAGCGGGCGTATCCCTTACCCTGGTGCTACACACCTATCATTGCATTATTTGGGATGACACTCTTATTCGGTCTATTGGCAATTGGTTTAGGTCAGTATTTCGGTAATCGAACATTTTTAGCTATTTTACTTCTAGCTTTGTTTGTTGTGGCCGCAACAGGTTGGCGAATATTGTTCGATCAGGCGGATAGAAGCCTTTTAATGGACTTAATACACAGGCGCCTTCTTCAGAACCTGAACCCTTCATAACTCAAAGAAACATATACCTATGGATAATACACAGATTGACGATCACGATCGTTTTGCCTTTGGCGACAACTGGGCTCGCTTTCTATTGATACTTAATGAAGTTCGAATTGCTGAAGCCGAAAAGTCTCTTCAAAACAAGCTGTGTGTATTAGACTTGAGAGATAAGACCTTTCTAGATATTGGCTCAGGCAGCGGTTTGTTCAGTCTCGCAGCACGACGATTAGGTGCGAGAGTTTACTCCTTCGACTACGATCCACAATCGGTTGCCTGCACTAAAGAACTGAAGCGTCGATATTATCTTGAGGATAGTTCCTGGATCGTTGAACACGGTAGCATACTTGATCAGGAGTTCATGGATTCATTAGGTAAATATGATATTGTATATTCATGGGGGGTTTTGCATCATACGGGGCAAATGTGGAATGCTATAGAAATGGCTACGCAACGAGTAGAAAAAGATGGGCTACTGTATCTTGCAATTTACAATGATCAGGGAATTGTTTCCCATCTATGGTGGATAATTAAATATTTCTACAATAGACTACCACGCATATTGAGACATCCCTATGCGTTGGGTATGAAAATCCTTGCTAATGCATTAATTATAATAAAATACACAATCAAACTTTCGCCTATGACTGCAATCAAACCACTTATTCTGGATAAAAAGAATCGGGGAATGAGTTGGAAGTATGACGTATATGATTGGGTCGGCGGATTTCCATTCGAGTTTGCTCGATATGAAGTTCTCGCAGAATATCTGCGTTTGCGAGGTTTTGACTTATACGCTGGAACTCATGGAAGAAGTGCCGCGTGCCATGAAATGATTTTTAAGAAGCGAGCACAATAAACATGTGCGGAATTGCTGGCTATATTGATCCGCTGAACTTTAATTCATCAGAGGCTTCCTCAATTACAAGAAGAATGGGAGATCGTCTTGCGCATCGTGGTCCGGATGGTGCAGGTGAATGGTTCGATGAAAATTTAGGGATTGCTCTTGTACATAGACGATTGGCAATACTGGAGCTAAGTGAGGCTGGGAGTCAGCCAATGCTGTCACCTTCCGGTCGATATTGTGTAGTTTTCAATGGTGAAATATATAATCATTTAGAATTAAGAAAAATTATTGATAGTTCACACCTCTCTGTTACTTGGCGTGGTAATTCTGATACTGAAACTTTAGTAGCTTCCTTTGATGTATGGGGTATTGATAAAACGCTCCGCGATACAGTTGGCATGTTTGCAATTGCAGTATGGGACCGGCATGAAAAGACCTTGACACTTGCTCGTGATCGACTTGGTGAAAAGCCTCTGTACTTCGGATGGCAGGGATCAGTCTTCATCTTCGCATCCGAGTTGCAGGCAATAAGGGAACATCCTTCCTTTAAAAAGGAAATCGACCGAGAAGCACTGCCAGCGTATTTCCGAGGTGGTTATGTACCTGCGCCGCACACGGTTTGGAAAGGTATCAAGAAGCTACCCCCAGGAACATACTGCACGATACCATTAAAAGTTGGTTCATCCGACCAAATCAGCTTCACCCCATACTGGGCACTAGAGCAAGTTCGCTCACAACCTACTTTTAATTCTTTCAGATATGATGATAAAAGCGCAATAACAGAATTCGAGGCTCTAATTCGGGAATCAATTTCCGGCCAGATGCGTTCAGATGTTCCATTAGGCGCATTTCTCTCTGGCGGACTAGATTCATCTTTAGTAGTGTCAATAATGCAGAGCTTATCTAAAAAACCTATAAATACTTTCACAATAGGTTTTGATAAACTAGAGTACAACGAAGCTGACGTCGCAGCAGGAATCGCAAAGCATCTTGGGACAAACCATACAGAGTTTATTATAACGTCAAATGATGCCTTATCTATTATTCCAAAATTGAGTAGTGTCTATGGCGAACCCTTCGGAGATTCTTCAGCAATCCCAACAATGTTAGTTGCAAAATTGGCACGGCAATCTTTAAAGGTGGCACTAACTGGCGATGGTGGAGATGAGTTATTTGCAGGTTACCCGCGCTATTTTAATCATAAAGCTAATCGTATTCGTGAATTAAAAAAGTGGGTCCCAGATTCATTGTTACGACTTGCATTGTCATTGAATTCTAGAGTGCATGTATCAGACATCGATGCATTACTGTTTAAAAATTTTAGTGCATTGGGGGTAAAATATAAAGCATCCATTGGTGCAAAGATTGAAACCATACTTGAAATATTAAAGAGCAATACCATAAGTGAGCACTATCTAGCAATCACCAATCAATGGCCAGTCTCGCCATTATTAAATACGGGTGCAGTCAGCAATCCTTTTGGTAATATAATAAATCAATCAGATCCCATCGATGCTATGATGCAGATGGATTTACTTTCATACTTGCCGGATGATATACTTACAAAGGTAGATCGAGCCGCTATGACGGTTGGCTTAGAAACTCGTGTTCCTTTACTTGATCATCGAATAGTAGAATTTGCGCAACGAATTCCCCTTAACATGAAGGTTAGAGACGGAAAGACAAAATGGTTGTTACGCAAGTTAGTGAGTAATTTTATCCCGATACAAATAATTGATCAACCAAAAAGAGGATTTCAGTTGCCGCTTGCAGATTACCTTCGCGGACCATTAAAAGATTGGGCAGACTACGCTCTTTGTTCTTCCACAATTGATAAATATGGACTACTTAACTCTGATATTGTTCAGAAACAGTGGAATGCCCACAAAACCGGGCAAAGGAATTTGCAGAATAGTATTTGGACAATATTGATGTTTCAGACTTGGTTAGAGGAATCGGGTGCGAACTGAGTCTTGATTTATAAATGCTAATTAAACATTTCTGCATGATCTTGGTTTCAATTCAAGAATTAACATATTTTTCATTTTAAAAGTGTGTTTTTACATAAATGCAATTCTCCGCAATTAAATATCATGATGCTGCCTTAAATATACGCGGCATGTCGATCGGAACACAAGCTATCTGGATCACGGTACTTGTTACATTGAAGATAGTACTGGCTGGGATAGCCAGCTTAACTATAGGCACAGAAAAAACATTATCGCTATCAATAGCATTAGACTTACTATTTTTAACTGTTGGTAATCTTTACTCGAGGGCACTAGTTGTTACGTATTTATATACATGCATCCTTTGTTTATCTTTATATTTATCATACCATTTTGAAGGAATTGGAAAATTTACTGCAGGTGGAGATGATCAAATATACTATGACAATTTTATTCTATTATTTAATTCATTCGGTATTATTGATGAATATAATAGTATGGGACGTACAGATTTAACTACTTTATTAATGGTTGTAGCATCAGCTCCATTTAGATTGGTGGGGTTTGATTTTAGATCTCCAGTCGATTATTTCTTATTACAGTCATCTTGTCTTGCCCCTCTAGGCCCGTTGATTAAAAATATTTCGGAAAAGATATGTAAAAGAAGGATTGGTTTATTATTATTTTTTGCCTTTACGCCATATTGGTATTATGGAATAGTAGGGAGAGAGTGGCCATTGTATTATATTTCACTTTTGGTGACATCAATTTTCATTTCTAATAATAGGAGCATTATAAAATTATTGGTTATATTAATATATTTTTACCTATCGTTTCTTGTGCGATTTGAGTCAGTAATTATATTTGGTATATTTATGCTGTTTCACATACGCCAAAAGTCCTTTTTTCTTTTTATGGCGGCTTGCCTGGCATTATCATTGGTGTATAATTTTGAGTATATCAGAGAATTAAACGATTTTGCAGTTAATAAAAGTCAACTTATTTATTTCTCTAATATTGAACAATCGTCTGGATTTGGAGGGGCGCTAAAATACTCAGATAGCATTTTTATTAAACCAATATTCATAATTTATTTAGTATTTTCACCCATACCACCCTATTTTTATCATTCACAAACATTAGAAAATGTCTTACTGTTAAATGGACATCTGATGTGGCCCATTTTCATTTTAATAATAGCATTTCGATTTAACCGTTTTAAAAGTTTACTTGTTAACTCAGTCCCTATTCGTTCAGCTTTCGCTAGTTTTAGTGTTGTGATAATCATAATGGCGTTCTATGGAGGCACAAATCGTCACTACTATCCTTTTATCCCTCATTTGTTTCTAGCTATACCATTGCTTTTTTCAACTCAGATATCCTTTTTCCAAGCCCTTAAATTACCAGTGCTTGGGATAGCATTCCTGTCATCGCTTTATATTGGTCTTTCAGTCATACTATGAGACTTGCTTTTCTTATTCATAGCTTCGAAAACGGTGGTGCGCAAAATACGCTCATAAAATTGGCAAATTTGTTCCAAGAAAAAGGGCATGAAGTATCAATTTTGGTTATGTCATCGACGGGTCCATTGGGACGAAGGGTCAACATTGGAATTAATATTATTGATCTGAAGTCACCTAGAGCCCGGGCAGCATTATTTCAAATGGTAGCGACATTAATTAGAATAAAGCCGGACTGGATTGTAGTAAGTTTATTGACTCCTTCTATAATAGCATTGATCGCTAAAATTTTATTGTTTGGCAGTGTACGTGTGATGGTCCGCGAGGCGACAACACCGAGTTTTGATAAACTAAAGACGATCAAGAGTATTATTCTTTATTATCTTCTCGTTAATCTTTATAAGATTGCAGATAAAATTGTCGCAGTTTCAAAAGGTGTTAAAGGCGATTTGTGTAGCTTTTATGGTATTCCTTTCAGCAAAGTGTATGTCGTCTATAACCCAATCATATATAATAATAATGAGAAAATTCGTGCGCAACGGAAACCCTATAGTGGACCTTTACGATTAATATTTATTGGTAGAGTTGTTAGAATAAAACGTTTGGAATTGCAAATTCGGGCGGTATCTGTGGTAATGAAGCAAATTCCAGGGATAAGCCTTACTATCTGTGGAAATTATCCTGATTCATTATATAAATCCGAACTTCAAAGTCTTGCCAAAGATTTAGGGGTTCAAGAATCCATCATTTGGGCTGGATTTCAAAATGATATTTATGATCAGCTAAACAAATCTGATTGCTTACTTCTGACTTCTGAAGTTGAAGGATTGCCCTCAGTTCTTATCGAAGCATTAAGTGTTGGTGTCCGAGTCATCGCCTTTGATTGTCCTCATGGACCACGTGAGATTCTAGATGATGGCCGCATCGGTCGACTGATTCCACGCTCAAATTGGACCGTGGCTACGTTAGCATCAGTAATTATCGATGATGCATTGAACCCGATCCCAATAAATAGCTATGATTCTCATATGCTAAGTTTTTCGAGCAAGAAAATATATGAAGAGTATTTTAATTTAATGGCGCGGTGAAGTTATAAAATGCTTCAGCATTTTATAGTTAATGCTAGATGATATCATTAAAAAGGTTTTAAATATATTGTAAACTGCTACTCAGCGTTTAAATATTGCGTCTTTCGATGCTAATAGGAAATCACTATATCGGCATATAGCGTTCCAGCGCAAACAGCAATGGGATATGCTCTCCAATCATGGGTAAATAGTCCTTAAATTTAAATGACATTCAATTCTTACAACCATCAAATTCAAATGAAATCAGATGGAGTTGCTCCAAAAATTGTTCATATTCTAAATTTATTTGCAATAGTAATGCAATCGATCACTTATAATTCATTAACTTAGATCAAGCTAAAATGGTTTGATTAATGCTTAAATTTTTCAGGAGTTATTATGATAGTAAACATAATCAGAACTAGAACTCTAGTGAGGAGGCATGAAAATCCATTTTCTACGCATATTCCAATTCTTGTTGGAATGAGTTTAATATCAGAATGGAAAAATATTTTAGAGTATGGGTCAGGACTCCTTTCGACGCCATTATTGGGAAACCCTGAAATATTTAAGAATGCAGATGAAATCATTTCTTATGAAAATAATAAAATATGGTATCAGAGAGTTAGGGAGCTCGTATCGACGAATTCTTCAGTATCACTTCGTTTGGTCGCGAGTAGTATGGGAGACGTTGTCAAACCAGATGAGGTTGCTAATGCTGACCTTATATTTATTGATGATTCCTCAATTTGTTCTCAGCGCGTTCAAACAATTCAACAGGTTGTTAAATTCAAGCCAAAATGTGTGTTAATACATGATTTTGAGATTTTTCGATATAGATTGGCGGCGCGCGGCATGTCAAATATACATATATTTAAATCATTCGTGCCAAATACAGGGTTACTTTGGTCGGATGGAATAATTAAAAGAGATTTAATTGCGCGTATTGATTATCTTATTGGTGTCCACTCTAAACATATTTCCCCGGATGATTGCCGTGGGTGGCTAGAGTTATTCTCATCGGAGCTGTTTGAATGATTGAGCGACTTAAAGATTTTATTGCGTTTCGATTTATTATTAATCTATTTGCAACCTTGGCTAGTTTAGTATTTGTTTTATTATTTTCACGGTGTAATTTAGCTAGAAGTTTGCCCAAATTGCGATCGAATTGTGTATTACTCGGGAACGGCCCATCATTGCGATCTTCGTTAAACGCATCTTCTGAGCTTATTTCGAATTGCGATGTGGTAGTGACTAACGACTTCCCTATCACTCCAGAGTTTCAAATAATTAAGCCAAATTATTATTATTTAATTGATAATGCTTTTTTTTTATTATCAAATAAAGATATTGTATTTCCTCGCACGATTGCCATATGTGAAGCTTTACAGTCTGTGGATTGGGACATTCATGTCTTCGTGCCGGGGAAATATAAATTTATACTCGAGTCTCATGTTAATAATAATAGAGTAAAATTTCATTACTTTAATTTAACACCGTGCGATGGGTTTGATGCTTTCAAATTTCTACTTTTTGAATATGGTTTGGCTTTGCCTTATGCAAATAATGTACTAATTCCTGCTTTGATTCATGTTATAAACTCTCGCTATTCAAATATTTATATCTACGGGGCAGAACATAATTGGACTAGTTATTTCACTCTTGATGAAGATAATAGGCTATGCATGGCTGGACAACACTATTTTAGCGAAACCCAAGAGAAGCCAAGGGTTTGGTGGAAAAGTAAGGATGTTTCACTTCTCGTTCACGAAGCGCTTTATGCATTAAGTATTACGTTTAGGGCCTACCACGTTATTTCTAGGTATGCAATGAAAAAAAATGTAAACATCTATAATTGTACAAATAATTCACTAATAGATGCGTTTCGCAAGTTCACGATAGCTAAATCTTAGTTTTGCCACTAGTTGGCTCTCAAAACAAAGGCGTTAAAAGTAAAATTTTCAGATGGATCAAAAAACATCTGTAAAAAACTTTTATGTCACTAAATAGAACGCGTTTAAGACGCAAGTCTGGATAGCAGTCTGCGCATATTAAACGATCGCCATTGCCAGGGAAAGTTTGCATTTGCCTAGCAGTCTTCATTAAATTAATCTAAGAATTATTTAGTCTTATGAGAATACTTGCTCTTATTCCGCTTCGAGGAGGCTCGAAAAGCATTCCAAAAAAAAATATTAAAGAACTTGCTGGGAAACCTATGTCTGCCTGGGTATTGGAAGCGGCAGCTGCTTCTTCACTGATTGATTCTGTATTTGTTTCTACAGATAGCGAAGAAATTGCTGATGTGGTGGATAAACTGTGTTTGGGTGTACATGTTGTCCATCGACCTGAAAAATATGCTACAGATGATGCTTCTACGGAATCCGTTTTGCTTCACTTCATGAGTCAGATTAACTTTGATATTATCATTACAATACAGGCAACCTCGCCTTTGCTGAAGACTGAGGATCTTGATAAGGCAATTACAAAGTTTAGAGCTGAACAACTAGACGCACTTCTTAGTGCTGTGCGCACAAAACGTTTTTTCTGGTATGATGATTCCACGCCAATTAATTATGATCCATCACGTCGTCCACGCCGGCAGGAATTTCGTGGCACATTGATGGAAAATGGTGCTTTCTATATTACACGGCGTGAAATTCTTGAGCGATACCAGTGTCGTTTGGGCGGTAAAGTCGG
>JACCDU010731043.1_pt1 | contig 14507 bp, 14 predicted proteins | sample 7446081 | NCBI WGS metagenome assembly JACCDU01 (sample SAMN15323447, study PRJNA562643) | freshwater metagenome | isolation source: river surface water | place: USA:Blue River Watershed | collected 2017-08-17
CCTCAGCTGAAATGATCTCAAGGGGATTATGACTGATTCCGCGATTGCCGCCACGGACAAACAGCATGGCTTGCGGCATCAACTCATGCAGCTTCATCGCGTCGTGCCCTGCACCGCTGTTGAGTTTAAAAACAGGCAGGCCGAGCGATGCGACGGCCTTCTCCCAGCGTGCCTGCCATGCGGGATCGGAAGGTGCCGCTGAGGCCTTCATCACCACCTGATGCTCAAACCGTACCTGCCTGTTCTCGGCAATCTGTTGCGCCCCTGCCAAAATGTCTGCGACTAGTGCGTCGCGCTGTGCATCTGTCGGTGCGCGCATGTCGAGCGTGAAATCGCATTGACCGGGCACGACATTGATGGACCCGCCCGGCACCTGCATCTGTCCGACCGTGGCGACTGAATCGCCATCCGCCAAGGCTCGTTTCTCAGCTAATAGGCTGATTTCGGCAGCCGCGAGTAATGCGTCCTGACGCATTTGCATGGGGGTCGTTCCTGCATGCTCGGCACGTCCGGTAATTTTGCACGTTGCCCTAAGTCCGGCATTAATCGACGTCACAATGCCTAATGGCAAGCCCTTTTCAAACAGGATGGGACCCTGCTCAATATGGACTTCTACAAAACCAAGATACTTTGAAGGGTCACGTTTAAGTCCCTGAATCGCGTTCAGATCGGCCGGCAAACCAGCAGCAAGCATTGCCTGTTGCATCGAGATACCATCACGATCTGTTTGAGACAGCCAGTTGGGCTGAAAGGATCCTGTCAACGCTCCAGAAGCCAAAAAGGTCGCTGAAAAGCGTTGACCTTCTTCTTCAGCAAATCCAATCACCTCAATATTAAAAGGCAGGCGTCGACCTGAACGAACAAGTTCTGCAACGCAGGCGATCGGCACAAAAATACCAAGACGACCATCAAATTTGCCACCGTTACGCACGGTATCGTAATGCGAACCGGTCAACAGCGTAGGAGCATTGTTCTGGGACGCACGATAAATACCCACCACGTTACCGACGGCATCCCGCGTGACTTCGTCAAAACCAGACTGACGCATTAAGACATCAAGAAACTTTGCACAGGCCTGATGCGCCTCAGTCAAATAAGTCACTGTCAGCTGGCCCTTTTCTTGCCAACCGGGCTCGCTAAACTGAGCCAACTTGTCTGACCAATTCAAAATCATCGTGCCAACGTCAGAGTAGTGATCGAGTTGAGTCAAAGCAAATCCTTGTTCAATACGCAACGCTTTCGGGCATCAGCGCCAGACGCATGTCCGTCAAAGCTGAATCAAGCTGCAAGCTTGCCTCTACATTTTGAAGATGTTGGTTCATCAAAAAGCCGGCCAAGCCAACGTCTCGTTTTTCAATGGCGGCAAGCAGTTCGCGATGCTCATCCGAAGAGTTTTGCGCAGAAAAATTCGTTTGATACAGCATAGCAGCGAGAGAGGTCCTCGAAACCAACTGGGACAAGACTTCTGCCAAAACCTGATTGCCGGTAATCGTGGCAATCATGACATGAAAGTCCGCTAGCATCCTGGTACGACCTTTCACGTCGATATTTTGACAGGCTTTTTGCTCTTCTGACAGATGTGAACGTAATTTCTTCAGGTCCTCAGGGGTTGCGCGTAAAACAAAATTCTCAATCATGGGAACTTCAAGAAGCCGTCTGGTCGCAAAAATCTGACGGGTTTCTTGCACCGAGGGTGTCGCGACCGAAGCACCTTTGGCAGGCTCAAGTTTAATGAGTCGCTCTCTTTCGAGCCGGATCAAGGCTTGTCGCACAATGGTTCTGGACACACCAAACATCGAGGCAAGATTTTGCTCAACTAATTTAGTACCTGCTGCCAGTCGATGCTGAATGATGGCATCTGTGATTGCTGCGGCGACTTTATCCGTGATGCTTGAATGAGAAGTTGCCATGGTGATTCCAGTCAGTCGTGAATGGAAGATAAGAATTGCTTAAGTTCCACAGTTTGAGGCTGCCCAAACAATTCGGCGGGCGTCCCCACTTCATGCACGCGACCCTGATGCATAAAAACCACTCGGTTACTCACTCGACGCGCGAAACTCATTTCGTGCGTCACCATTAATAAAGTCATTCCTTCGTGCGCCAGGCTTTCGACGACACGCAGGACTTCACCCACCAGTTCTGGATCAAGTGCAGAAGTAATTTCATCGCAAAGAAGAACCGAAGGCTCCATGGCCAAAGCCCGGGCTATTGCGACACGCTGCTGTTGGCCGCCTGAAAGTTGATCCGGAAAGGCATCGAATTTATCGCTCAAGCCCACGCGTTCAAGCAATTTTTGCGCGCGCGCTTTTGATTGTTCGGCGGTCTCTTTTTTAACAAGTGTTGGGGCAAGCATGATGTTGCGCCCCACCGTCAAGTGAGGAAACAGATTAAAGCTCTGGAAAATCATGCCAACACGCTGTCGTAATTGCCGCATGGCACCAGCATCATGATGAATCAGCGCGCACTGATCCACGCTCAGGCTTCCTGAATCAAAGGCTTCAAGCCCATTGATGCAGCGCAGCAAAGTACTCTTGCCGGAACCACTTTTACCAATGATCGCAATGACCTCGCCTGAGGCAACCGTCAGATCAATTCCCTTGAGCACTTCGTTGTTGCCAAACGACTTGCGCAAGGCTCCGATCTGCACAATGGCTGGCGCCTTCGTTGATTCATGACCTGGCATGGAGTTTTCCTTCGAGTGAATGCGCGTACAAACTGATGGGATAACAAAGAACGAAATACAGCAGCGCCACGCAGCTGTAGACTAGAAACGGTTTAAAAGTTGCGTTGGTAATCATCGTGCCGGCCTTAGTCAGCTCGATAAAACCAATCAAGGAAGCGAGCGCCGTGCCTTTGACGACTTGAACCAGAAAACCAACCGTGGGTGGAATCGCAATCTTGACCGCCTGAGGCAAGATGACGTAACGCAATTGCTCACCAAAGTTCAAGGCTAGACTTTGTGCCGCTTCCCATTGCCCTTTAGGAATTGAGTTGACGCAGCCACGCCAAATTTCAACCAAAAACGCACTGGTATAGAGGGTTAAGGCTAGACTCGCTGCGAACCAGGGAGACAACTCCAGGCCGAACAACACCAAACCAAAATAGGCCAAAAACAATTGCATCAGAAGGGGTGTTCCCTGAAACACCTGGATGTATCCCGCGACAAACGGCTCTGCCCCGCGCAGCTTGGACATCCGTAAAATCAATAAACCCAGTCCGACCAAGCCACCACCCAAAAACGCAACCAAAGATAAGGCAACCGTCCACCGCATGGCGAGCAACAGATTGCGAAAAATATCCCAAAGGGTGAAATCAACCACGGCGCGCTCCAAACAAATAGCGGGGACCTGCCCAGTTCAGCAAGGCCCGCACACCGATCGACAACAGAAGGTAAATCACCGTCACGATGATGTAGGATTCAAAGCCACGAAAGTTTCGGCTTTGAATCAAGTTCGCGACAAAACTGAGTTCTGGCGTCGAAATCTGTCCACAGACAGCCGAACCAAGCATCACAATAATGATCTGACTAACCAAGGCAGGCCATACTTTCTTTAACGCCGGCGGCAAGACGATGCGGGTAAAAATCTGAAAACGATTTAAAGCCAGACTCAAGCCGGCTTCAAATTGCCCCTTAGGCGTGGCTTGAATGCCCGCGCGGATAATCTCCGTCGCATAGGCACCCAAGTTCACCACCATCGCAATCACCGAGGCGGCCTCGGGACTTAATTTCACCCCTAGCATGGGTAATCCGAAAAAGATAAAAAATAGCTGCACAATGAAAGGCGTATTGCGGATGAATTCAACGTAGATTCCAGCAGTCCACTTAGCCCAGAGCGGACCACTGAGGCGTGTCCAGGCGAATACGACACCGATCAACACGCCCAGGACAGCAGAGATCGCCGTTAAACCAAGCGTCCAGAGCACGCCATTGAGCAACAGCGGCCACTGGGAAAGGATTGCGAAGAAATCAAGCTCAATACGCATCTTCAAACACTCGTCTGATCAACTTATTTAGGCAACTCGCCGGCTGGACGTTTGAGCCATTTTTGTGACATCTTGTCGATATCGCCCGAAGCAATCGCACCAGCAATGATTTCGTTCACTTTCATGCGCAGTGCATCTTCGCCCTTAGCAACTCCAATAAAATTAGGGCTGTCTTTGAGCAGCAGTTTGAATTCCGTACCCATTTGCGGAGTACGCTGCATCATGTTTTCAGCGACAGACACACCTGTTGCGATGAGTTGCACCTGTCCCGAGGTATAGGCAGAAACCGTCGCGTTGTTATCTTCAAAACGTTTGACATCGGCCTTGGCCGGTGCAACCTTGGTCAACTCCTGATCCTCAATCGCGCCGCGTGTCACGCTGATCGATTTATCAGAGAGATCCTCAAAACTTTTGACGCTCAGACTTTTAGGACCAAAGACGCCTTGGAAGAATGGCGAATAAGCAGAGGTAAAGTCGATCACCGCAGCGCGTTCCGGGTTCTTGCCTAAAGTGGAAATCACCAGGTCCGCGCGTTTGGTCTGAAGGTATGGAATACGGTTCGCACTGGTGACGACGACCAATTCAACTTTGACGCCTAACTTCTGCGCAATGTAATTGGCCATATCCACATCCAACCCCTGAGGTTTGAGATCTGGGCCAACAAAACCATAAGGCGGAAAATCTGTCGGGATTGCGATCTTGATCTGCTTGGCAGTCATCACAGTATCGAGGGCATTTTGCGCCGACGCACCTGAAAACAATCCCAGCCCCAGAATCAGGGCTGCGCAAGCAACTGAAAAAGTACGTCTTGCGGATTTCATCATGTTGGTTTTCATCATTCAAACCTCTTTTGAGTGAGATGTACACAAAATTGCGTACAAAAGATTCGGCATAGCGACCTGAAACGCTCAGTCGCTATCGGCCATCTGGATTAATACGTTTTATAGGGAAGAAACTTGCCGGACAGCACAACGTTGACACGGTCTCCTTTGGGATCGGGTTCGCGGGTGATATCCATTGAAAAATCAATCGCACTCATGATTCCGTCGCCAAACTCTTCGTGAATCAACTCTTTGATCGTGGTCCCATAGACGTTAACCATTTCGTACCAACGATAGATCAACGGATCGGTCGGAACAGCAGTCGGAAGCGAGCCTTTGTAAGGAACAGCCTGCAACAAAGCAATCGCTTCGGCGGGTAAGGAAAAGATTTTTCCGACGATCGCGGCCTGTTGCTTAGTCAAGGTCATCTGTCCCATGCAGGCGGCTGTCACCCACTCTTTGGACAATTTCACCTTAGCAGCGACATCAGCCCATTTGATGCCCTTCTGAACCTTGGTGTAATAAATCAGGTCCGTGACGTCCTCACGGGTCATTGGTTTTGCAATTGAACGGTTCGTTGCCATGTCTTGCTCCTTTTAAAAAATCAAGCTGCTGCATAGGTCTTGGACCGATGCACCAAAAAATCAATCAGATGGTTACGTAACTTGTAAAACTCGGGTTCGTGATGCATCGTGGATCGTGTCCGGTCTTTAGCGAGTGGGTTATGAACAATCTCTGCCAGTACCGCGCGCGGTCCATTACTCATTAGAAAAATCTTGTCTGACAGCAAAATCGCTTCATCGACGTCGTGCGTGATCATGAAAACCGTCTGTTTGGTCTTTCTGACAATCGCCACCAACTCGTCCTGAATATTGCCGCGAGTCAAGGCATCCAACGCGCCAAAGGGCTCGTCGAGCAACAACATCTTGGGTTGAATTGCAAAGGCACGCGCAATCCCGACACGCTGCTTCATGCCACCTGACAGCTCGGAAGGCTTTTTATCCTCAGAGCCTTGCAAATGCACCATATCGATAAACTGCTGCACGTGTTGATCAATTTGCGCTTTGCTCCACTCAGGCCATTTGGATTTCACGGCAAAAGCAATATTGCCGCGTACCGTCATCCAAGGCATCAATGCATGCGACTGGAAGACCACGCCGCGATCCAGACTGGGGCCTTTGATTTCGCGACCATCAATGAATGCGTGACCGGAAGTGGGCTCTTCTAAACCAGCAAGCACATTCAAAATAGTGGTCTTGCCACAACCGGAATGACCGATGATGCAAACAAAGTCTCCACGTGCGATTTCAAAGTTCACGTCATTGAAGACGACCAGCTCCCCTGCTCCGTTACTTTTTGGAAATGCTTTACGCAATCCCTGAATCTGTAAAAAGCTGTCCGGCGATTTAAGTTGTGTCATATCAATCTCCTTTTGATCTGATAGGTAGATGCTTAGTATTTGTAGGTCACGGCTTTCTGCAAACGCGCGAAACCCATATCAAGCAACATGCCAATCACCCCAATCAAAAACACCGCGACCAGAATGTTTGCAATAGAAAGGTTGTTCCATTCGTTCCAGACGAAATAACCAATCCCCGTGCCGCCCACCAGCATCTCTGCAGCCACGATCACAAGCCAGGCAATACCGATTGAGATCCGCATCCCAGTCATAATGGTTGGTGCAGCGGCGGGCAGAATTACCCAAAACGCTTTACGCAAAGGCGATACTTCCAGCGTTCTCGCAACATCAATCCACTCTTTGCGTACAGCTGCAACTCCAAAAGCGGTATTGATCAGCATGGGCCAGATCGAACAAATAAAGATCACGAAAATGGCCGACACCCCTGAGTCTTTCAGCGTGAACAAGGCAAGTGGCATCCATGCCAGCGGTGAAATCGGCTTTAAAACCTGGATGAAAGGATCAAGCGCATCAAAAATGACCTTTGACATCCCGATCAAAAAACCCAGAGGGATGGCGATCAATGCTGCAAGCCCAAACCCTAATGCCACTCGACCGACCGACCAGGCCAACTGAATACCGATCCCCTTATCATTGGCGCCTTTGTCGTAAAACGGATCTGACAATTGCTCATACAATTTCTTGCCAACGTCCAATGGTGCTGGGAAAGCGGATTTTTGCCCTGTTGAAGCCGCTGCCCCGACTAGCTTGGCATATTCATCATCGACAATTTGCGTCCCTTTTGAGGGCATGGTTGCCACTTGCCAGACTGACAAAAAAACGATGATGATCAACAGAGATAAAACGGATGAGCGCATTTTTTCGCTTTTAAACATTTGATTTAGCTCCGTTTGATCGCAAAACTATCGAGATACTCTTTTGGCTTTGCGGGATCGAAGTTTTTACCCATGATGACAAAGCTTTTTGTTGTCGCAGCAGGCGGCACCAGGCCTGCTTGCTCCATCAAACGCTTGGCATCTGTCGCTAAAAAGACTTCGCGTGCGACTTTTTGATAGTCCACCTCGCCCTTGAGCTGCCCCCAACGTTGCATTTGAGTCATGATCCAAACTGCAAAGGACTCCCAGGGAAATGGGTCAAAGCCAACACGATCGGGCGCTTTCTTCACGCCACCCAAACCATCCGCATAGGTACCCGTCAGAACCTGTTCAATCACGGTCAAAGGCTGATTCAAATAATTGGGTGTTGCAATCGCGGCAGCGATTTCTTTTCTGTTCTCAGGTTTCTGGGCATAAGCCGTTGCTTCAACTATCGCCCGTAACAAGGCTGCATAGGTGTTTGGATTGGTCGTCACAAACTCTTTGCTCGCTGAAAACGCACAGCAAGGATGGCCATCCCATAGTTCTTTTGACAGCAGATGAATAAAGCCGACACCATCAAAGACGGCACGCTGATTCACTGGATCAGGTGCTAAAAAACCATCGATATTGTCAGCGCGCAAGTTTGCAACCATTTCTGGTGGTGGAACAACTCTGATCTGAACATCGCGATCCGGATCCAAACCATTTTCTGCCAGGTAATAACGCAACAAATAGTTATGCATCGAATAATCGAATGGCACAGCAAACTTAAAGCCTTTCCAATCTTTCGGATTGCGCTTGTCTTTATGCTTAGTCGCCAGCGTGATCGCCTGGCCATTAATATTTTCGATCGCAGGAACGGTAAACGGCGTTGCCGTGGCACCAACACCTAAGGACATCGCAATTGGCATAGGCGAAAGCATATGGGCGGCGTCATATTCCTTATTGAGCGCTTTATCTCGAATCACCGCCCACCCTGCGGTTTTAACGACCTCAACATCCAGACCTTGCTTTTTATAAAAGCCCATTGGGTCGGCCATAATGATCGGTGTGGCACAGGTAATCGGTATAAAACCGACCTTTAAGGATGTTTTTTCTAGCTTGCCGCTACTTTGAGCAAACGCCTCTTTAGCTGCAGCCATCGGAAAAATCGAAGCTAAAGCAGCCATTGCTGTCGGTGCGCCCACTGCCCGCAAAAAACGGCGACGCATCGCATCCTGAGGAAAGATGGCACGCATCACAGCCTGCTCGACGATTCTCGAGTTGCGCTCATCTGCACTAGATAAGCCTCGCCCAGACAAACTTGCTTGGTGCTCTGCCTCCGAGGCATGCTGCCCACAAGCGCAACGTAAACGAATTTTTGAATCGAACGGATTTGAAAAAATCGACATGGCATGCACCCCTTTTGGAATTGATATGGGGATATGAGCAATAACCATGCCAGCTTTTGGAATACGCAACTGTATACAGAGCTGCGCACAATAGGATGAATCGAAAAAATGACGATTAGCACCATTGCGGTGCTAAATTCATCCTAATTAACCTGCCCTTCGCACTACTCAAGGGCAAAAACACCAAGACTTAATTCAATTCGAGTAAGACAGGCTGATGGTCAGACACTTTCGTCTCTTGATTCACGGCAAAGCGCTGAACGCGATGCTTAAGTGACTCGCTGACAAAAAAGAAGTCGCAACCAACAGGCTCCGGGCCGTAGGTTCGATCGTAAAGTCTGAAAGTGGAAGGATGCGGAGCTGAACCATTGAGCTGGTTCCAGGCGTTATAGAGGGTATGCGTCTGATGCGGTTGAATCATCGACGCATGCTCAGCACTATCCTGCTCAAAATTAAAATCACCGCATATAACCGTATCGGTTGTGAGTGGCTTGGGCTGATAAGGCGTGCCCTCTTCTGTCTTGGACGGAAAATCCGCCAAGGCGCAGCCCTGAAGGTGCAGATCACGACAAGCTATCGCCTGCGCATGCCGCATCACCTGACTGTAATACTCAAGATGTGTTGTCATCACCCGAAGCGGTCCCCAGGGCGCCTGAACGGTCGTCACCTGACAGATCCGTTGCATACTAGGTGTGACCTCTTGCGTCACCGGATTCGGATAAGGTAGTGCGACATGTTCAACGGTTCTGACAGGTAGTCTGGTCGCGATTAAGTTGCCGAACTTTTGACGATAGGTGCCGCAAGCAGAAAGCTCATCAATCGCGGCACTGAAAAACACTTGAAATCCGGGTAGCAGGCGCGCGACCAACGCGGGTTGATCCCCTTCCGTCTGCCCCGTCAGGACGGGATAGTTGACCGAGACCTCTTGCATACAGAGCACATCAAAGTCGGCCATCTCACGTGCGGTGGACAATACACGAGCGACATCGACCACCCCATCGAGGCCCTTAAACCATTGCGTGTTCCAGGTGATAATTTTCATTTGATACCCGCCCGCATAAATGACTGAACAAATTGACGCTGAAAAATCAAGAAACCAATCAACAAAGGCGCCGAGGTCAAAAGCGTCGCAGCAGTAATGATAGACCAGTCAATCCCCTGATCGGTCGATGAAAAAACCTGCAACCCGACCGTCAATGGACGTGGTTGCACGGAGTTACTGACCACCAGTGGCCATAAAAAGTTGTTCCAGTGGTAACTCACAGAGACTAGCGAAAAAGCCAGATACACAGGCTTGGCGAGTGGGATATAGACATGGCGCAAGACTTGTAGAGAATTGGCCCCTTCCATCACGGCGGCTTCGACCAGCTCGCCGGGGATGGTCTTAAAGGTTTGTCTGAGCAAGAAGATCGCAAAGGCGGAGGCAAAATACGGCAACCCCATGCCAAACAAGGTATCGACCAAGCCTAAATGATTGAGGGTCTGATAGTTACGTACGATCAGAATCTCGGGCATCACCATCAACTGGATCAGGACCAACGAAAAAAGCAGATTTTGTCCAAGAAAGCGATACCGGGCAAAGGCGTAAGCGGCCAGGGTGCAAACAACTAACTGGATGGCCAAAATACAGGTCACCAGAATGGTCGTATTTAAAAAATAGCGCGCAAAGGGGGCCGCGTTCCAGGCCGAGACGAAATTAGCAAAGGTCAGCGGAGCATCCAGTACAAACTTGGTTGCGAACTCGGTTGGATGAATGGCGGCCCAGAGTGAATACAGCAAAGGCAAGATCCACAAAATCGCCAGAACCCAGGCGCCTGTCGTTGACAGCCAGGGCCAAAGTGCGGAAGGTTGCGCGCGACGCGGGTTTGCGTGTTGAGTCAAAGAATGTGCCATCAAAAGTGAACCATCGGATCAATAGTGCGTTTTGCGATCGAGAACAAAGAACTGAAACAGCCCGATCAAGGCCAGCATCAGTAGCAGGACGACAGTTAAGGCAGACGCCAGTCCCTGATCCCAGAATTTGAAGCCGACTTCATAGAGATAAAACAGAATCAGCGAAGACGCATTGTCCGGACCGCCTTTGGTCATAACAAAAATATGATCGACCATTCTGAAAGCATTGATCAAGGCATTGACCAGCACAAAAATCGTGGTGGGCATTAACAACGGCCATTGAATCTTTCTGAAAAAATACCAGGCGCTCGCGCCTTCGATATTGGCAGCCTCTTTGTAGCTCGGGCTCAAAGCCTGTAAAGCGGCCAGATAAAAGATCATGAAAAAACCGGCTTCTTTCCAGATCGCCACCACGGTGACCGCACCCAGCGCAAGCGCGGGATCCCCTAGCCAGTTTTGCCCAGGCACACCAAATAATCCCAGCACCTGATTGATCAACCCATAACCGGGTGTGTAAAAAAAGATCCAGATATTGGCCACCGCAATCATCGGCAACACGGTTGGTAAAAAGTAAGACATCCGCAAGAACTGTCGTCCCGCGATCTTGTCATTCACCCACAGCGCCATGGCGATCGACAAACCGATCGAGGCGGGAATCGTGGCCAAGGCAAACCAAAGATTGTTTTTGAGCGATTTCCAGAAAATCGGATCGTCAAGCATGACTTGATAGTTTTCAAGTCCAACATAAACAGCCGGTCGCGTGCCGCGTGGCGTCGACATAAAACTGTCGATGAACGTTGCCACCGCCGGATAATGCGTAAAGCCCACCAGCAACACCATGGCGGGCAAGAGCAATAAATAAGCCTGAATATTTCGTAAGTCGCGATTCATATTATGCGTGCCGCCAGCGAACTGGCGACACGTCATCGGTTACTCGGTTTATTTATAAGAACGCAAAAGACGATTAGCCTCGGCTTGGGCGTCTTTCATCGCTTGCGCAGGTGTTTTGGCACCCGTCAGCGCAGCCTGCAGTCCGTCGTTCAACGCTTTTGTCACGCGCTGGTTGTCGTGCGTGGACAGCTCGGCCACCGCATGGGGCAACTGATCACGCGCAACGATCGCTTGTGGAAAGCCTTCAACATACTTCTTGAGCTCTTCGGTTTCGTAAGCGGCGGGTGATACTGCAACGTAACCCGTCTCGATACTCCACTGCGCAGCACGCTTGGGTTCGGTCAGCCACTTGGCGAACTTGTAAGCGCCTTCCTGCTCTGCTGACGCAGCTTTCTTGAAGATGAAGAAGTTGCCACCGCCGGTGGGTGACCCACGACGCTTGCCTTCAGGCAACATCGCCACGCCAAAATCAAATTTCGCATTGGTGCGAATATTGGTCAGGTTGCCGGTGGTCGTCCAGATCATGGCTGCTTTCTTTTCCATGAAGTCACGTGGTGTGGTGCCCCACTCCACAACGCCTGGAGGATGAATGCCGTATTTCTTGGATAAGTCCACCCAGTAGGTCAACGCCTGAATCACATTTGGATCGTCATATTTAACCTGTGTACCTTCCGCGTTGGCCAGAATGCCATTGTTCTGTGTGCTAAAGCCCTGGCACAACCAATAAGGAAAACCACTGGAAGGAACTTGAATTCCCCACTGCGTGACATTGCCCGCCGCATCTTTCTTGGTCAGCTTCTTACCCATTTCAATGGTGTCCGCCCAAGTCTGTGGCGGCTTATTCGGGTCCAGGCCTGCTTCTTTGAACAAGTCTTTATTCCAATACAGAACAACGGTCGAACGCTGGAAAGGCACGCCCCAGGTCTTGCCGCCAAATTGACCGTTCAACATAAAGGCAGGAAAGAAGCTCTTGAGCCAGTCACGATCCGCATCCGTCTTGACGAAGTTATCGACTGGCACAATCGCATCTTCATCAACCAGCGTGAATGTATCGGTCGATAACAAAATAGCCGCTGTTGGAGGCTTACCGGACTTGTGTGCCGTCAGCACTTTAACAATCGTTTCCTGATACGTGCCTGAATAAACAGGGATCACGTTGTAATCAGGATTCTGTTGATTAAAGTCAGCAGCATACTTGTCAATCGTTTTGGTGATCGGGCCGCCCACTGCAACCGGAAAATAAAAAGTCACATCAGTCTTGGCCAACGCGGCTGCGCTCAGGCACAGGCCCGCTGCCAGCACGGAGACATTGGAAATCAACTTTCTCATCAAACACTCCTGAAGGTAAACCTACACTAAAAAAATGCTGCTCAAATATCGTTCGTTAAATTCTGAAGCCCGCCGCATCGAACCAATGCAAATGCGCAGGATCCCAGCCTAAATAAACTTGTGACTGATCATTCAGAACATGTTTGCCATCCGCACGCACGGCAAGCAACTGCTCTCCCGCCCGTGCATGTAGCAACAAATCCGCCCCGGTAAACTCTGTGTGACTCACAAACATTTCATGTGGCCCACCCAGACGGATGTCCTCTGGGCGCAAACCAACCGATACCGCGCCGACGGGTGGAGACAGGGCGATTTGTGTGCCGGCGATGCGATTGCCATCCAGCTTCAGAATGTTCATGCGCGAGCTACCGATAAACTGCGCAACGAATAAGGAAGCTGGTGCCTGATAAATTTCATAAGGTGTCGCCACCTGCTGAATCTGGCCGTCTTTGAGCAAGACAACCCGATCGGCCATGCTCATCGCTTCGGTCTGATCATGCGTGACATAGACAACGGACAAGCCTAGTTTTTGCTGTAACGCGCGAAGCTCATGGCGCATTTCCTGACGTAGTTGCGCGTCTAGATTAGAGAGTGGTTCATCCATCAGGCACAGTTTGGAATCCGCGACCAGAGCACGCGCGAGTGCAACACGTTGCTGCTGACCACCAGACAGCTGTCCTGGCTTGCGCGCGCTGTATTTACTTAAACTGAGCAGATCAAGCACGTGCTTGAGGCGCTCCGCCATCAACGACTTCTCAACACCCCTGACCCGCAAACCAAACACAATGTTTTCAGCGACCGTTAAATGCGGAAACAAAGCGTAATTTTGAAACACCATCGACACCCCGCGCTGTGAGGGTGCAACTGTGGTGACATCTTCTCCAAAAATCGAAATCTTTCCTGAGCTCGGTGTTTCAAGACCTGAAATCAAGCGCAACGTCGTCGTCTTGCCGCAGCCAGACGGACCAAGCAAGACCGAAAATTGTCCGGCGGCAAGGGTCAGATTGGTGGGATGCAAGGCTGTTGTTGTATCCCAATCTTTACGAACGTTCTCGAAGGTGACTGCTGTCATTTTTAATATTTTTCTAAAAGCACGACTGGTTTTATATCTGAAATATTCCAGTCCATCTTAGCCCAAAGATATTGACAAATACATGACACAACTCAAGTTTGCTGCGCCGCAATAAATCAGTCTTTTTTAAAAAACATCGTGACTTCAAATATTTGCAGTCGCCTTGCGTTATTGTTAAACAAAATCACTAGCGTTATCCCTAACACAATTGATCGAGCCACTCTATGCAAAATTCTTCCGCCAAGATTCGCATCTGGGATTTACCCACGCGTCTGTTTCACGCCGCCTTTGCGTTGTGTGTCATAGGTGCAATCGTGACGGTCAAGGCAGGCGCGACCTGGATGGACTGGCATGTCAGTCTTGGTATCGCTGCGCTTGCCCTACTGCTTTTCAGGGTTTTATGGGGAGTCTTCGGTTCGCACTATGCGCGCTTTTGCCAATTCGTCACCAGCCCGACCAATACACTGCGCTATCTGCGCAAGCTGCGTGAGGAAAAACACCAGACCTACAAGCATGCGGGGCACAATCCGCTTGGGGCATGGGCCGTGCTGGCGATGCTTTTCATTATTGGATTTCAGGCCGTCACGGGTTTGTTCGCAAACGACGATATTTTGACCCAAGGCCCGCTTGCACAGTTTGTCAGCGAAGCGATGTCCTCTCGTCTGACGGGCTGGCACCAATGGAACGAGCCTTTCGTTTACGGCATCATTGTTTTACATCTGCTGGCCATGGCGGTCTACGCCCTCAAAGGTCAGCGACTGATTCCACCTATGATCCACGGTGACATCCCTGCCGCAGAGCTAGCCACCGGCACGCCCAGTGCACGCGATGATTTGGCTCTGCGTTTGC
>JACCDU010869587.1_pt1 | contig 14506 bp, 29 predicted proteins | sample 7446081 | NCBI WGS metagenome assembly JACCDU01 (sample SAMN15323447, study PRJNA562643) | freshwater metagenome | isolation source: river surface water | place: USA:Blue River Watershed | collected 2017-08-17
AAAGTTCTGACGTGCTTCCGGCAAATCCGCCGTGTCCTCGTCGTAGTTCCTCGCGATCGACAGGATCTCGCGGCTGCTCGCGTCGATCGTCACCCGGTACGGGATCTCAAGGCCCGTGATCTTGCCCTTGAACTTGTGCTCGAACCCGCTGATGTCGAGTTCGCAGTAGCACTCGTAGATCTCGCGGTCCCGGTCCTCCGGGTTGTCCTGATCGATCGTCACGCCCTGCTGCGCAGCCTTCTCGCGCTGCGCAGGATCGGGATCCACCGCCTTGGGCGTCATCAGGTCGATGTCGCGATACACGCCGAGGATCTGAAGCCTCTTCACCGTGTTCGCCGTCATCATCACGCGGTGCGTAATGCGCTTGGCGTTCCGCAGATCCGTGGCCGCATTGTTCACGATCAGGTCGTCGGCATCGACGCTCTCGCTGACCGGGCGGTTCCTGATCGGACAGAAGTAGACCTTCTTGAACGCACAGCCGCCGAAGCCGAGCATGAGCAGCATGCGATCGGTGTCGGGATAGTACTCGCTCGCCGTGGTCGTCAGGTAGTGGTTCAGGTCCTTCTCAAGCGCATTGCCGAGATAGTCCTGCTGATACGTCGAGGCGATCGCGTCGTTGCGAACCTTGACCGGACCATCGGTCGGCAGAAGCTCGCTCCGCGCATTGGCTTGAAAGCGCAGAACGGCCTCAAGCAGCAGCGGATGCCGCACTTTGCTCATGCCCTCGACCGGGGCGCCATCGCTCGCGCCCTGCAAACCGGGGATCTCGACCTTGAGCCCGAGCAGCTTGATGCCCTGCGCACGGTCCTCGACCCACTCCTTGCGGCTTGACAGGTCGTCCTCGATGCCGCGAATCAACTCGTCCGCGATGCGGTTAAGTTCGCTCTGATCGATCTCATCGACGAGATTGCGAAACCAGTCCTTGGCCCGCTCCGCTTCGCTCTCTTCGGCGTCCTGCACCGGGCGACCGTCGAGGCTGATCGTGATCGAGCCGTCCTCATGCTCGATGCGCATGATGTTGCCTGCATCGTCCGTATCGAACGACGGGCCACCTTCATCGACCTGAACGATCACGTCCTCGCCGTCGAAAGAGCTTTCCGGCTCATCGGATACGAGGCGCAGATTCTGCGGGACGAGACCGGGTGTCGGCATCAGGCTTCCCCTTCGACGGGCAACTTCTCCATCTCATCGACGAAGCGTGCAATGCCCTGCTGTGCCGCGATTGTATCGCTTTTAGCCATGATTTCATAGGTCCGCACGTAGTCGTAGGGCTCCTTGCCCCACACCTCGACCCGAAAATGACCGACCGTCTGCGGAGTCGCGGGCTTGAGCACGTCGACAACGGCATTTGCTAGAACACGGGGCATGCTTCTTCTCCTTGCCGCGCACTATAGCAGATCGTGGTGCCGGTTGCAGGGATCGAACCTGCGGCCTCCCGCTTACAAGGCGGATGCTCTACCTCTGAGCTAAACCGGCTTAGTCGTATCGCTTCTTACTGTGGCAAAAGTTGCGGTAGATGTGCGTGATGAACTGATGCTGCAAGCGGCGCATCTCCCGGCCCGCATGATCCGTCAACGTCGTCTCAACAACGCTCTGCCACTCGTCACGCTTGAACGGAAACGCGACGATCAACGGCGCTCCTGCATTGATCATGAAATCCGTCACGCCCTTGTTGATCCAACCGGGGAAAAAAATCTCCGCGTCGTAGTTGTCGGTGTCCACAATTCCCGGCAGGAGCGTGTAGCGATCCTCGAAATGCAGACCGGGTTGATAAAACAGCGTCGAATAGCCCGGAGGCGTGCGAATGATGTGCCCGCCGCTGAATTTCACGTAGCTCTTGCGCTCGTCCTCGATCAAGATCGGGCACTGCTTGAAGCTATGATACGAAACGAGCTTGTGGTCTTCGATAAGCGGCGCCCTGTGAAAGATCGCCTGTTGGCCGTCATCTGCTTGCCGAACCGATATCATTGTCTCGGCATTGTGACGGATCAAATAACCGCTCGTCGCGTAGTCCATGACCGGCACGCACTTCTTCATCGTGAAGCCGGTAGCATCGGTCTGCATGTTGAATGCGTTCAGGCCGTCTACATAAAGCTCAGTGTGAAGCGTCTTGTACCAATTCGGCAACGCCCTCTTGAGCGGGATAGGAGGCCAAGCTTTCGCAGCCTCCCTTGTCGGCGTGAACGTGATCGTCTTCACGCCCGGTTTCTTCCACCACTTGAACATACCGTCCCCCGTCAGACCGCATAGAGCGGCTGCGGCCCCGCTCCCGTATGCTGCATCTGATCCTCGATGTCCGCAGTGAACTCCGCCCCGCGCACCAACAGGCCAAGCTCGCGCAGATGCCTGAGCCCCATGCTCACCGTGTCGACAAGGTCGTCATGCTTGCCTTTCGGGAACATGCCCACCTGCGTGATGACCATGTCGGCCCACGACCGATCCGGCGCGAAGACGAGACCCTCCGCGAACAGGTGTTGCACCGAGTAGAGCCGCGCAAGCTTGTCCTGTCCCTTGGGGTCGATCAACTGCACGGCGAAGTCCTCGTAGCCGTAGAGACGCCGAATCTCCTGCGCCACGCTATGCCCCGCCGCCTTGTTCTCGATCAGCAGCTTGTCCACGCCGTAGGTGCGCATGCTCTGCTGCACCTTCTCGACAAGCTCATGCAGTTCAAGTCGCTCCTGCCACGCATGAAGCAGCATCACCTTGGCATGCTCTTCGGTGTAGGTGCGCTTGATCGAACTGACCACTTCGCCGTCAGGCGTCATTACGCGGGTCGCGATCGCCTTCTGATCACCGCCCGAGAAGATTCCCCACACCGTCAGAGCCGAGAAGTCGTTCTCCTGCTTCGTCGTGTAGGCGGTGTCGAGAGACGCGATGACGTAATCGCAGTTCGGGTAATTATCCCTTTCCCACAACTGCCACCACTCGCGCTTGATCACGCCGCCGCCCTTCGGCTCGGGCCGCTGCTGCAACTGCCCCGCGGCAGACCACGGTCCCAACTGCCGTTCGAGCAGATCAACCTCACGCTCGGCGAACCGCTCAGGCCACAGAAGCTCACCCGGCTCCGAACGCCAGTCCTTCCACCCGATCGAAGTGTGGAACGACCGCTCGGGCTCGTATCTCATCGGCAAACAGAGATGCGTCCACTCGCCCACGTCCTTGCTCAGGATGTGCCCGGTGAGATCCTGCTCGCTCAGGCGCTGCTGAATGACGATGAAGGCGCCTTCCTTCTGATTGTTCAGACGGGTCGAAAGCGCACTGTCCCACCAGTCGATCGTCTCTTGGATCTTGGCCTCGGAGAACGCTTCCTGCGCATTGTTGGGATCGTCCACGACAATGATGTTCCCGCCTTCACCCGTCAGCGCCGAACCCACCGACGTACTCAGACGCGAGCCGCCGGCGCTGTTGTCGAACCGGCCCTTTGCGTTCTGATCCTTGGTCAGGTGAAACCGATCCTTCCACATGGACTGATAGAACGGGCTGACGATCAGGCGGCGGCACTTGGTCGAATCGCGCAAGGCGAGGTTCTGCGCATACGACGCATGGAGGAACTGCGTGCCCGCTCCACTCGTCGGGCTGTCGTACTTCGGATCCTGCGCCCACACCCACGCCGGGAAGGCAACGGAAACGAGCGAGGACTTCGCGCACCGAGGCGGGATGTTGATGATCAGCCGCTTGATGTCGCCCGTACAGACGGCTTGCAGATGCTCGGCAACCGCCTCGATCGGATTGCCGGTCACGAAGGGAGACGGGTCGATGTGCCGCCAAGCTCCCTCAAGGAACTTGACCAATGAGTCCTCGTACTCCTTGCGCACGCCGTCATCGACCGTGCCGCCGAGATCTACCTTCGCCCCTGCAAACTCGACGACAGCCATCAGAGCGCCCTGAACCGATCTACGCCCAACACGACCTGCGGCTCGAAATCGTCCTTGTCGCCGCGATCCGATCGACCATTCCACACCACGCCGTCATGCACGAAGTCCTCCGTGCGCAGATAACGGATGTCCTCGCCGCTCGCGACAACGAGAACGAACGGCACACTGGACATGAGACACAGATGTTGCGCCGACATCCATTTGTCCAATGACATCCTGAAGCCGCCGACCCTCTCAAAGACCGACCACGGGTAGTTCACGCACTTGATCTCGCAGAAGGCGAACACGGCCTCGACGCCCGTCGCGATCCGGGTCAACGCATAGTCGAGCTTGTAGGACACCTTGAGCTTCCGGCCCGCGCACTTCCACTTGTCCTCAAGGCGCACGACGACCGCCTGCTCCCGCCGCAGATCCTCTTCGGTTTCGTATCCCCCGCCCCTCACAGCATGTCGCTCCGGGAGCGGAACGTCACCACGCGGATCGCGGAGCCGCCCTTCTTGCCCGCTCGGGATGCAAGCTCGGGATCTCGCGCATACGCACGCTTCTCCTTCGGCACAGCCTTGCCGCCCATGCTCGCCATCTGCCTGCGCTTCTCCGGGCTCATCGATGCGAACCCACGGCGCTTGTGGCCGCTCGTATCAATCTCGTCCATGTCCACCCTTTACAATGCTCAAGATCCACGGACGCGGTTCGGAAGCCGTCCGTAACGGTTAAGGTTCTGCCGGGTCGTGGCCTTGCTGAAGCAAAGGTACTTCTCGCCCGAACGCACGTCCTCTCGGCATTCGAGGAAGCAGACCGTCCTGTGGTCCTTCCGCGCCGTGAAGATCAGATCCCCATCCGGCTCCTCATAGCAATAGCCGTTCTCGTCATCCATGTCGGGACGCCGCATCCATCCGTAGGACCAATGCCACCCTCTCGAAACAACCTCATCCATCGCTGCCTGCCTTCTGTATCTTCGGCGTGAAGCGATCATAACTCGGATTTGATTCAGCGCGAATATCCGGGTTCTTCCAAGACCAACATTCTCCGTTGGTGTGGAAGCAGACCCACAGCAGGTGATGCTCCACGCCGTAGTCGATCAGGAACTGCGCAAGAGCCTTGCCCTTCGGCGTCTCCACCGGGATCGGCGGGTTCAGTTGAAGGATCACGGCTTCATCGTCCCCTTGGCCTTATGCAGAGCCCATGCTGCGAGACCGGCACATACGACGCCGCCCATCAGGAGAGAGCCAACGAGGATCAAGGCGATGGAGAGAAGGATGTCCATCACTTGTCCTCCCCGAGCGCGGACCGGGCCACTTCTGCTGCTTGAACAGCGTTTTCGTGTAGTTCACACACGTCATAATGCGTGTAGTTGGACTGATTGAACTCCGTCACTTTCAAACCGCCGATAATCGTCAGCGCCTCGCGCAGCCGCTCGATTTCTCGTGCGGCTTCGGCAGCATTAGGTGTGTCATCCATTTTCACACGGTTTCGCAAAACCAAAACAGGTGTTTTCCCGTTTGGCCCTTTACTTGCGATACGGGCTGCTACACTCATGGCCTCTTCCATAGTGTTGGCGCGGTGAATGCTCACGCCTTCCGCCATTTTCATGCCGTTGATGTAACGGTCAAACTCATAAATCATGACTTGTCCTCCCCGATCCCCGCAGCCCAGTGGTCCAGTATCACGGCGGCGGCGGAGTATTTCACCCACCCGGTGTCGCCCTCGTCATCGCTGAGCCACTGGTAGTGCTTGGCGGCGTGCTCCAGAGCTTCGACTGCCTTGGCGACCGGAGGAGGCACGGGCAGGTCTTTGTACTCGCCTTGCTCCATAGCGCGAGCCGCAGCGATGCCCTTGCCCTTCTGCTCCTGCGTCAGAGCAGCGGACAGATGCAGCCGAGCCTCGGTGTGGCGATCCTGCCAGAGCAGCCCGAAGGCCGTCTGCGCCAAGGTCCGCAGCCGCTCGATTTCGGCGGCGGCTGTTTCCATGTCGCCTTCTGTAGGCTCCGCATCCAAGCGCAGCCGTTCCACGATGTCGGTCATCACTTGTCCTCCCCGAGTACAGCGCGGGCCTGATCAACAGCCGCTTTCCATTCTTTTGCATAACGTCCCGGCAATGGAGGGCCATTCTGCACGTCGAGCAAATCTTGCAGCGCCTCGTACAGTTCCTGTGCTTCACTGTCACACTTCCGCAGCGCCTCGCGCAGCCGTTCGGCCTCTTGAATTTCAGAGTCAAAATCAGCCATCAGCCGGTCGAAAGCGCGGTGGCGTTGCAGAAGCTCAGTGACGGCTTCTTGCAATTGTTCGTATTCCATCACTCAGCCCTTCCCGAGTGCGGAGCGGAGTTTGGTCAGCACACCTTCAAGGTCGTGCTTTTCCTGCATGGCCGGGCTTGCGTAGGATGCCCACGCTTCGACCTCATCGATGGCCTCGTGCAGCGCCTCACGCAGCCGTTCGGCGATATTTTCTTCTACCTCCCAATGGTGAGCCCACTTGTCGGCTTCGTTTATCGCAGCATCCCGTTCTTCATACACTTCAGCCAACTCGGCTCGCAGCCGTTCGATTTCGGTCTTTAGCCTGTTGACCTCATCAAGCGCCTCGCCCTTCCCTCTCAAGTAGGCGATCGTCATGTCGAATTCTTCATCCTTGGTCATCACGCATCCTCCGCAATGACCTGATCAAACAACGCAGAGCGAGCGATCATCACCATTGTGATTGCATCAGCGTTCGTCAGTTCCCACGGCTTGCCGCCCATCTTGTCGATCAGGCTCAGAGCCTCGCGCAGACGCTTGGTCTCCGACTTCTCCATGATGAAAGCCTGAAGCAGCCTTTGGATCTCATCGTCCCTGTCAGTCATTGCCGCATACCTCTGTAGTCTGCCTGTAACGCTCTCTCATCATCTCGATCAGTTCCTCATGGGATCGGGCGCCTAATGGCTTCCAATGCTCGCAGGCTATGCCGCCCCATGCTCCCGGCCACGCCGGATGTTCGCCCCGCTGACACAGGCACCGCTCCTGCCTGCATTCGCCGTAGTTGCTCAGGTAGTGGATCTCGTTCTCCGTCATCGGGAGAGCCACCACATGCCGATCATGTTGATGACAACCACCATCAGCACGAAGGCGATGATCAACTGAGTGTCGGTCATTCCCGCATGCCCTACTTGAACGAGCCTTTGGCCGACTGCGGGCCATGCAGCTTATCCAGTGCTGCTAGAGCCTTTCGAGCCATCCTGCGAACCGTCGCGTTCGCATGCGGCGTTTCCATTTCCGCAATCTCGATCAGCGCATCCTCAAGCAGCATGATCTCTCGTGCCGCTTCAAAGATGCATGTCTCACTCACCATCTGCCCGTAGTAGATGATCTCCCGCTTCAGCGGCACGCCGTCTTCAAAGCTTTTCAGCGACTTCGCAAGAAACACAGTCGAACTCATCTCAATCTCCATCATCCTCGGCCTCTGCGGCCTCCTTCATCTGCATCAGAGCATTCAGCACGATATCCCTGTGCTCGGGATCCACCACGGACAGGTCGAGCTTCTTCGGCTTGCTCGCGCCGATGTCGACCACAGTCCTCAACTCAGGCGTCGTCTCCTTGCCGTACTCTTCCGGCCACCGGCTCGCGATGATCTTGGTCCAAACGGCAGAGTTGAACTTGTCGGCAGATAGACCGAACTCCCCGATATCCTCCCAATAGGCAAGGGCTCCCTCACGCGCACGTACTAGGGCGTCAAAGAACTCAGGATGCCTATGAGACCAGTTGTGCAGCGTCTGTCGCGTCACGCCGAGCTTGACGGCAATCTGCGTGAAGCTCTTCCCCCGCGCTCCCAATTCTTCTACCTGCTGACAGAATGCAGGGTCATAGGAACTAGGACGATGAGCGGGCCTCTTCTGCTCCTGCTCAGGCTCCATCACCTCGACACGCTCGTCGGGGATCTGTCGCACCTTCGGCTTTCGAGGCTTCTTGCCTTCAGTCATATCATCCCCCGTAGGGCCTATTCTACCACAACGCTTTGGAAACGTTAATCTTTTATGCGGATGTCCACGTCCTGAGAGCCCCAACTATCAGAGCACTCATGGTCATTCATCCCTTCACCGATGCGGAACGACAGCCACATGGTCAGCGCGATCAACGCGAGCGGCATTCCGAGAAGCACAAGAACGATCCAACCCGTCAGCGACATATCAACCTCCTGATTCGCTGTGCAGCCTAGCCTTGACAATCGTCAAGATCAAGAGAGGGGCCGAAGCCCCTCCCCTCAGAGTTTCCTTGCGCGGGTGACGACCGTGTTCTTCGTCCCGTCGCGCATCTGATGGGCCTTCACCGCGGCGTTGAAGGTGACGGTCTCGCCCTTGTTGCCGAGGCACTTGTTGCCCGAGTAAATCAGCACGTCGTCGCCGCTCTTGAGGACATGGAAGTGGGTGATGCCGTACACGGTGGTGGTGGGCTTGTGGAAGACGACGGTCGCCGTGAAGTTGCTCCGCATGCCGACATGGCCGAGAAACTCCGACTTGGCGTTCTCCTTGGCACGCTCGGCCATCAGTTCTTGACGCTTCGGGAACTCGATGACGAGGCGCTCAAGGAACGCCCACTGCTTGTCGGAGAGGTTGCCGTACTGCTGAAGCTTGCGGACAAGCTCCTTGATGATGTCGTGATCGATGGTCAGAGCCGCCTCAAGGCCGCGCTCGGTCAGAAGGGCAGCGGCCTTGGCCTTGCCCGCGGCGTAGTGCTTCGCGTCCTTCACCTGACGGCGCACCGGGGCGAAGGCATCGACCTCAGCCATGTCGAGCTTGTCGGCGCAGTCCTCGCCGACGCAGATGTAGCTGTTGGTCTTGGGGTGATGGTAAACCGCGAGATAAAGAGCGCCCGCGCCGCAGACGTGGCAAGTGCCACCGTGCGAATGCTGCGAGTACTTGCCGCCGGTGCGGTTCATGTGGTCGGCGAGAATCTGACGGTCGCCCGCAAGGGACATGAGGTCGCCGGGGTTCGGGCCGATGTAGCGGACGGCCACGAAATCGTAGTCGGCGGGGACGATCGCGGCGGGGCGGTGTATGTCGGTGCGGGTCATATCAATCTCCATCAGTTGGTAGACGTATAATGCACCTGCCCGGTGGGCATGTCAAGCGGCATGAAAAAGGGGGCCGAAGCCCCCGCTCTCTCACTCCGCAATGACCCGCTGCGCCGCCTTTAAGAGAAACCGGATTTCGTGGATCTTGGCCTCGCGCTGCTCGATCATCTCGACCGCCTTACGCAGACCGCGTTTGATCTCGTCGTCGTCTGTCCTGTCGCGCAAGTCGATCAGGCGCTGCTTCGTCCACGGGCTGCGGTCGGTGTCTACATCGTTGCTCACATCAATCTCCATTGTTCAGGGTTGAACCGGGGCTCATGCCCCGGCCTTCGCCTCTTCCTCGTAAGCCACCGTCTCGTTGACGGCGTTCTCGAACACCGTTCCCCGCGCTTCGACATTTACGGTGACCTCATACATTTTCCGCTCCATCAAAAACCGTGGAGTGGACCCGCCGCACCTTCGATATGAAGTAGTCGCAGCCATTTATTTTTTTCAGCCGTGCCGCTTCCTTCTTGGCTGATCGAAGATCGAACATGACCTTCTGCGGCTTCGTCAGTTCATCATTTTCTCGGATGATCAAGAACAGGGTGACGGCTCGTTGTTTCATTTTCATCTCCATCTAGTGAGGACCGAGGCTTACGCCGCGGCTTCGTTAAGTTCCTCGGCCACGCGGGCGAGGAACATCGGGTTGGCGAGAGCCTTGGCCTTGAATGCATCGAACCAAGCGCCGCTCGTCAGATACTCGGCGCTCTCGCCGCGATACATGCAGTCGCAGACGCCGCTGAAAGCCACGATGGTGATGTCGTCGTCGATCACGTCCACGATCACGTCGCCGTCGAACGACACCGCGAAGGTGTTGATGAAGAAGTCGATCGAGAGGTCGCGGTAGGTCATGAGATATCTCCATCTCCAAGTTGGTAAGAGCATCATAACGTGCCCAGTGGGCATGTCAACTACCATTCGATGCAGCCGACCTCTTTTATGCTCTGCGCATACCCGTTGCCTTCAAGGATCTTGAGCATGGTCTGCTTCTTCGGAGGCCACTCGATCTCCATCTCCATGATGTAGATCCATCCGCGATCCTCGCCCTCCTTTTTCAAGTCCTTGCGAATCTGTTTCGCCCGTCGCGTTGCGACAGCGACCGAGGTGAAATATTCCGAATCACTGTGGCCGTGGAGGTAGTAGAACTTGGTCGTTTTCATCGTGCGCTCCTCAGTTGATCAGTTCGGCGTAAACCATGTAACGGCTTCCGGTTCCGAGAATGATATCAATGTAATCCGGCCCCTCTTTGGCTTTGTGCTGAATGATGTTCATCACCGGAAGTCCGATATCCTCACCGAAATTACACGCAGCCTGATGGGCCGTCTGCATGGGGCAGAACTTGTCGATGTTCTGCCATTCGATCATCCCATCGCGATTGAAGACGGTCGCTTCGACTTCAAACTTTTTCCCGCCGATACGGCAGGGAATGAATGTGACTTTGGCGCGGTACATATCAATCTCCATGAGTGGGGGGGGGTGAGAGGGGCCGAAGCCCCTCAGAAGTTGTAGTCGTGGAACTTGACCGGCTTGTCGCTGAGCTTGAAGCGGTTGCCGTACTTGTCCTTCCAACCGCGCTTGCCGAGGCGGATGCGGAAGACCGTAGCGGTGTCGCTCGGAGTGATGATCCACTCCTGCTCGTCCTGCCGGGAGCAGTGGCCGAAAAAGCCACCCGGCGCGAAGCCGAGATTGTTCTCAGGGTTCGCACGAACCGCGTCCATGCGGCGGATCTCGATCGTCTTGTCGCTGACGACGCGGACGACCTCGTAGGGGTTAACGTCCGAGTAACCGTATTCGTTGGCGTACTGCATCTCAATCTCCATCAGGGAGGGGTAGGTGGGGGCCGAAGCCCCCGCTTTTCGGATCAGTCGGTGGCCCAATCGTTGTACCGCTCTTCGGCACGCTGCTCGATTTCGACGATCTCTTCGCGGAGGTCTTCGATGAGCGACGCTGCGCCTTCGCGGACATAATCGTTCGCGTCGTTAAGGAGGGCTTTGGCCTCCTCGATGCGGACGAGGCAGTTGGTGATCTGATGCAGGTACGCGAAGCGGCCCAAGTTGAGCATTGCCACGCTGTAGGGGTACAAACCAGTCATTTCCATCTCCATCAATCAGGTCACCATCGACCATGCATGGAGATTACGACATGCCCAGTGGGCATGTCAACACACTATTTTCAAAAAATCGCCATGCCCCAACCGACCCTGCCTAAACCCACGTTGCCTTCCTTGCCTTACCTGCCGAACCGCACCAAGCCTCGCCTAGCCCAAACAATCCTCACCTGCCACGCCCCTCCTTACCCTCCTAAACCCGCCTCGCCTGCGTTGCCCCGCCGTCCGATCCTTGGCCTGCCTAACCGTGCCTGCCACACCGCACCTAACTGAACCTCTCCCGACCTCACCTCGGCTTGCCTGCCGGACCCATCCCCGCCGTACCTTACCGCACCCCGCATCGCCATGCCTGACCTGCCGAACCGCTCCAATCCTAGACCCGCCCAAGCGCACCTGACCCTACCTGCCACGCCTCAACGGACCTCGCCCTGCCTGTACAGACCTCGCCTGCCCTGACACACCTTGCCATTGCTCATCAAAACACACCTAGCCTTGCCTGCCGTGCCAATCCGTGCCCAACCCTGCCTTGGCAGGCCCAAGCGCACCACACCGGACCAAACCCTTCCTTGCCTGCCGTGCCCCGCCCAACCTTGGCGGACCCTGCTCTTCCAAGACCGACCTTACCTTGCCTGCCATGCCAATCCCTGCCGGGCCTGACGCTTCCCAAGCTTGACCCGCCGTGCCTGCCTTGCCGGGCACTACCACAACCATCCACGGCCAACCGTACCCATCCACGCCTGCCGCACCTAGCCGAGCCATGTACCGCTGCTTACGCGGTAACTCGGTCGATTTCGGCAATCAGCATCGCAAACTCATCGTAGGCTGCATAGCGAGCCCGCCACAACGCGATCTCCCGGCGAGCGCGATCAAGCACCTCGCCGCGCATGTCCACGTTGCGCATGACAACCTCTACGGCCTCGTAGCGCGAAGCCTCCGCCGTCAGATGCACGAAGGCTCGAACCTCCTCGCCAAGAGGCCGGTCTTCGATCTGCGCGACCACGATCGAACCGATCAGCTTGCGAGCTTGCGATAGCCGAAACTGATGCGCCGCCTTATCGTCATTCCATTCGAAACACCGATGCAGCGGGGATCCGACATTCGAGGCATCCTCGACCACAACCTGCGGCGTCAGTTCACCGTGAACCGCCTTGATGCCGTTCAGACGTTCGGCTGCGATCTGCGCTCCGATAGGGAAACGCGAATCAGACCGCCACTTATAGATCATTCCCATTTCGACCTCCGATGAAAAAGAAGCGGGGCCGAAGCCCCGCCCAAGTGTCACGCAGCCTTACGGCCATTGCGGATGTCGTCGATCACCTTCATCTCGGCAGCGGTTGCGACATGGAACCGTCCGTACTGACCATCGCGCTCAGGGCGCCACTCGCCCACGCCGACAGCAAAGCCTGCGGTCTGCATGAGGTTCAGGATCTGCTCCGCCGAGAGGACGTTCGCGTTGTACTTGATCTCGATCGTCGTCCACCAATTACGGAACTCGCCGCGATAGCGGATGTCGGCAGTGCCCATGCCGACGCGGACCATGTCCTCGCGCATCGTGGGCTCGTCACCCTCGATAACGGCATACTCGCCATCGACGTGGAAAGCCTGACGAGCCGCGACCTTAGTCATCGAGCCGATCGAAGTGCAGGCGGTAACCGCAGCGGCCTTGAAGCCGATGATCGGGAACCCGTAGCGACCGTCCGGGAGGACATAGAGCGAATCGCGGAAGTCGCGTTCGGGATCTTTCGCCTCGCGGCCTGCGGTGGCCTTCTTGGTTTGCTTATCGAGCATCTGCTTCTTGGCCTTTTCGGACCAACGATGCACGATCAGCGGCGTGTCACCGATCAGGGTGACAGACACCGTCTGAATGTTGAGGGGAGGAAGCGTAACAGACGACGTAGCAGCCATTTCAATCTCCTATGCATGGCTTTGTGCGACAGTCCCGGCGCACTCGGTCTTAACAGTTGTAAAGGCGAACCTTTACAAGTCAACCCCTCTGCATCAGCACGTCATTCCAATCCGTGCCTGCTACGGTGGGGATCTCAACGACGACCTCGATGCCGTTCCGCACGGCAAGGCGATTCGCCAATTCGTAAGCTTTCGCCTGCCCGGTGAAGGACAGGTCGTTGTCGCCGAAGATGACGACCTTCTTCGCGATCGCGGGCGGCTCCCACTTCGCGAGCGTCACGCTGTTCACAGCAGCCCACACAGGCATGCGGAACAGGACCGCCGCGCTCATGGCCGTCTCGATGCCTTCGGCGATGCCCATGACCTCCTGTGCGTCCCACAGGCGGATAGCGCAGCCGGAAGGGAGCGTGCCGCGCATGATGCGCTTCTGCACCTCCACGTCAGCCTTGCGGCCTTCCTTGGTCAGGTAGGTGATGTGCATGTTCACGCCGCGATCGGACGGGTCCGAGATCCGAGCGATCATGTTGTGGCCCGACTGCCGAATCGCTGCGCTCTTCCAAAACCGACCGAGGCGACCGCCGAGATACAGACCGACCGACGAATCAGCCGCGGGAACGACCGCGCCGTCCCACAGTTCCTTCATCGCCTTCCGGCTCGACCGCTCGTCGTCCTTCTTGATCTCGATCGGCCCCGCATCGCCGAGAAGCTCGTCGATCTTCGTCGCCGCATCCTTGAAGTCGAGACCCGCCACTTTCTTGATGAGCGTGAAGCCGTTCCCCGGACCGCACTGATTGCAGTAGTACGTTCCCCGTCCTTCCTTGTCGGTGAATCGAAACCGGTCCTTGCCGCCGCACACCGGGCACGGCTGATTGCGCTTGTTCAGCAGTTTCGGGCTGACACCGAAATGCGGGAGGATCTCGACCCACTGCCCCATCGCACGATCGAAAGTATCAGCCATGACGCTGCCCCTTCTCGCGGGCCTTCGCCTTGCTGATGTTGTAGTGCTTGATCCACGAAGCCGTCTCGTAGCTGATGGACCGTGCAGGACGCTCATGCATCGTGTTCGCAGGGCCGACGCCGAGGCGCGAGCGGTAGGCGTGGTAGGCCCATCCGCGCTTGTAGCCCCGAAGATAGGCGTGGAGGATCAACTCCGAGTAGAAGTCCTGCTTCCTGTCAATCGACCAGTCCTTCGGCTTCACCTGCTTGGTGCGGGTCAGTTCGTACAGTTCGCCGCCGACGCTCTCGACCTCGTTCACGGCCACCGCTTCGAAACCGCAGTTCGGGCACGTCTTGGTCTTCGGAGGCTTCAGGAAAGCGCACTTCGGGCATTCCTTCGGGAGCTTCTCCTTCTTCTCCGCAGGAGCCTTCTTCGGCGTGCCGTCATCGAGATGTTCGTGATGGATGTCCGTCACGAAGCCAAGCCGGATCGTCGTGTCGCTGTGGTCGAGGATCAGGCAATGATCCTTGCCCTTCGCGGTGCGGAGGCCGCGCCCAATCATCTGCACGTACAGGATCTCGGACTTCGTCGGTCTTGCGAG
>JACCDU010181370.1_pt1 | contig 14505 bp, 15 predicted proteins | sample 7446081 | NCBI WGS metagenome assembly JACCDU01 (sample SAMN15323447, study PRJNA562643) | freshwater metagenome | isolation source: river surface water | place: USA:Blue River Watershed | collected 2017-08-17
AAACGCCACCGACAGGCCCCGGATCTGGTGGTAGGCATTCACCCGGAAACGCGACACACCGGGCACTTCATGCGAAAAATCAGCCTCCAGCGTCTGCTCGAAATGCTCGCGCTGCGCGGGGCTCATGATGCCCGCCATGCCCGCAGCGATCTCCTCGCTCGAGAGGGCCTGCGCGCTGGCCTGGCACAGGCTGCCATCGATGCGCAGCATGGCCGGCAATCCGGCAGACAAGTGCAGGTCCGAGGCCCGTCGCTGCACCGCCTGTGCCAGCATCTCCTGAATGTTCATCGCCACCCCGCTTGGTGAAAGTCAGCGGCTCAGTTGCTGCAGCCGCTCACGTGTAAATTGGCTCAGCGACGCAGGCAAGCCCAGGTCCAGCGCCCGCTGGAAGGCTTCGGCTGCGCCCTGGAGATGGCCCTGCGCCTGCAGCGACACGCCCAGGCCCACCAGCCAGTTGCTGGCCTCGGGTTGCTGGCGCAAGGCCGTCACGTAGTGCTGCACCGCTTCAGCGTGGCGCGACTGCTGCTGCAGCGCCGTGGCCAGCAAGGCCTGGTAGCCCGCATTGTCGCCAGCCGCCTGCAAACCACGCTCCAGCGTGGCCACCGCCTGCTCTGTTTCCTTGCCCAGCAATTGCGCCTGTGCGAGGGCCGCATGCAGTTGAAAGGCTTGCGGCTTCAAGCCCATGCCTTCGCTCAGCAGCGCCTTGGCCTGGGCCATCTGGCCATCGTCCTGCAGGCTGCGCGCGTACAGCAAGCGCGCATCCACATGCGTGGGCTGGTCGCTCAAGGCCTGCTTCAGCGCTTTCTGTGCATCGTCGGTGCGTCCCTGCCGCAGCAAGGCCACGGCCTCACGGTAAGCGTTGTCCGCACGCTGCTCGGCGCTGACCACCCGCGTCACCTGTCCGGGTGGCGCGGGCAGCCGGGCCACAGGCTTCTCGGCAGTGTCCACCACGGGCGCGGGCGTCACCGCTGCGATCGGTTTGGCGACTTCGCGCACCGGTGGCGTGATGGACGCCACAGGGCTTGCCGCCGGCTTGGCCTGTGGCACCGGCGCGGGCGCTTCGGCCTTGAGCACCGGCGGCATGGCGGTGACGGGGGTTTCGACCACGGCAGCCGGCGGCGCGGCCGCCGGGATGGCCGTGGGCGCCAATGGCCGTGCCGACAGCTGCGGCACCTCCACAGGCTTGAAGGCCTGCCGGAACCACAACACACCGGCCACCAGAGCGACCAATGCCGCCCCGCCCAGCACCCAACGGGCAACATCCTCACCCGAACGCGACCGTTTGCCCATCAGGGGCACGCCCCCGGGCGCAGGCGACGAAGCGCTGGGCAGGCCCTGGCGCTTGTCGATGTCCTTGAGCATCTGGTTGATCAAACTCATCTCACGACTCCCTTGTAGATCAGCAGCCACGCGATGCTGGCCATCAGCAGGCACAACAAGAACACCATCTGCCAGCGGCTGCCCGTTGGCTGGGTGGATGTGGTGTCGTCGGCCGCGGCCTGCACATCCCAGTAATTGACCTCCTTGTGCCCCTTGCCATAGGCACTGAGCAAGGCCTTGTGGGCCAGGATGTTGACCAGCCGGGGCACGCCCTGCGTGCGTACACGCAATTGGCGCAATGCCATGGGTGTGAACAGCCGCGCCCCCGAATGACCGGCCATGGCCAGCCGGTGCTGAATGTAGTAGTCCAGCTCGTCGCGCACCAGCGGGGTGAGACGGTAGTGGAAGGCTATGCGCTGCTTGAGCTGACGGATCGAGGGGTGGTTGAGTTTGTCTTCCAGCTCGGGCTGGCCAAAAATGATCACCTGCAGCAGCTTGCGCTTTTCGGTTTCCATGTTGGTCAGCAGGCGCAGCGACTCCATGGTCTCGATCGGCATGGCCTGCGCCTCGTCCAGACAGACCAGGGCCCGCTTGCCTTCCAGATGGATCGCCATCAGCCGCTCGGTGATGGCGCGCAAGACCTGGTGCTGGCTGTATTCGGGCAGCACCAATGCCCCCAGTTCGCTGGCGATCTCCCGAAACAGCGTGTCGGTGTCCAGATAGGGGTTGGGCACATAGGCCACCACGAAATCGGGCACCAGCATGCCCATGAGCTTGCGGCACAGCATGGACTTGCCCGTCCCCACCTCCCCCGTGATCTTGATGAAGCCCTCCCCGGTCTTGGCTGCGACCAGGATGGTGTTGAGGGCTTCCTGCGACGTGTCGGACGGAAAGAAAAACTGCGTGTCCGGGGTGATGGTGAACGGAAACTCCTTCAGCCCGAAATGCTCAAGATACATAGACCTCCCTTGCCTGCACCATCAGCGCGGTGTGATTTTCAGGCCATCGATGCGCTCTTCGCTTTCCGAAACCATGTTCGCCCAGGCACTGTCGTCCTTGACCACAATGGGCTTGATCAGGATCACCAGCTCACGCTTGGTGGATTGCTGGTTGCCCCAGTTGAACAGGGCCCCCGCCACCGGCACATCGCGTGCGCCCGGCACACCGCCCCGGACATCGGAATTGCGTTCGCTCATCAGGCCGCCAATCACCACCACCTGACCATCACGCGCTTTGACCACGCTGTCGGTCTCGTTCATGCTGTTGACCGCAAACGGCACCGTGGTGGCACTGCCAGGCAAGGCGGTCTTTTCTTTCTCCACGACGCGGTTGACCATGGAGTGGACATGCAGCGTGATGTTGTCCTCACTGTCGATCTGGGGCGTCACATCGAGCGCAATGCCCGAGAAGAACGGCTGGTAGGTCAGGCTGGGGCTGACCACCGTGGGGGTGCCGGTGGCACCGACGGTGGTGGTACCGCCCACGATGTTGGTCACGAAAGGTTCTTCGCTGCCGACCTTGATCACGGCCTTCTGGTTGTTCAGCGTTGCGATGCGCGGGCTCGACAGCACATGCACCCGGCCTTGCGATTCCATGAAATTGATCAGGGACGCGAAGTTGGTGGCCTGGAAGGCAATGCCCCCCGTCCCGCCCACTGGCACGCCCGGCGCCGCCGTTCCCCCCAGGAGCCCCGACAAGGTCGTGTTGGCGCCCACGGTTCCCCCTGGCAAGCCCACCGTGCCAGGTTGGTTGAGACCAATGGCCGCCGGATTGGCACCAACCGACATGCGGTGCAGCCCGTTGTTGAACAGGCTCCAGTTGATGCCCTGCTGGGATTGGTTGTTCAGCTCCACATCGATGATCTTGGACTCGATGATCACCTGGCGGGAAATGTTCATCTGCATGGTGCGCAGCATGCGCTCGACCATGCGCAACTCGGTCGGCATGCCCCGCACCAGGATCGTGCCACTCATGGCGTTGATGGCCAGGGCACGGCCCTGGGTACAGCCATCGACACCGCGTTGGCGCTCACCCAAGGGCGGGTCTGCAGGGTTCGACACATCGGCGCGCGTCGCATTGTTCTGCCCCGTGCTCGCCGTGGCAGGACGCACCTGCAAAGGGTTGATCGCCGCAACTTTCGGGATGTTGCACCCCAGCAAGGTGCGCAGCGAATCCTCGGCTTCGCCCCACACATCCGACTTGACCGAGGTGCTCAGGCCCGTGGCCTGGACGGAACCATAGCTCGACGTGTTGGTGTTGGTCGTGCCCACGGTCGAATTGGAGCTTTGGCCCACCGAGGCGCCGCCAATCACCTGCATGTCGCTCACCCCACGGCGCTGGCCCAGGATGTAGTTGACATAAAACAGGCGTGTCTGCAGCTCGGCCGGCTGCACCGTGATCCGGCGGCCCTCGACGGTGTAGTCGTAGCCATACACATCGCGCACCGCATCCAGCGCCTCGAACAGGGTGATGTTCTTGAGCTTGAAGCTCACGCGCTTGCCCGAGGCATCCACGGTCTCGGTTCGCACCGCCGTGCTGGCCGCGCCGGGCGCACCGCTGGTGATGGCATCGGTGGAGGCCTGCGTGGCCGGCTTGAGCATGATGCTGTATTCGGTGCCTTCGACCAGACCCGACAGGACCTGGCCGATCGGCGCATCGGTCACCATCAGGTCAAAACGCTGCGCCGACGGACCGCGCACGGCGCGTGTCGCAGGGGCGGCCGTCACACCGTCGGGCGACTGCACCAGGGCCCCCAGCACCGTGGCGGGCATGGCGGACTGCCTGTCTTTGGCCGAAACCTTGGCCGCCGAAATGCGCGACATTTCCTTGGAAATCTGATCCTGCGTGGACAAATCGGGGCGCGGGTACTGCGAAGAGCAACCGGCCGACACCAGGGCAACAGCAGCAGCGAGGACATTCCAGTTCATGGATTTCTCCTTGGGGGTTTTCATTGTTCGTATGCGGGACCGGAAAGAGGGGTTTTCCTGACCGATGAAGAGGGCACGGCGACAGTCCGGCTACCGCGGCTGTCCTTGAAGACCACCCCATGGGCCGTGATGGTGACCAGACGCCAGGGGCCGATGTGCTCACCCGGTTCCAGGGGCTGGCCGGCGATCACCGCTTGCCTGCGGGCACCGCCCACGGGCGTGATGCGGATGATGGCCTGCGGCGCCGCAGGCGCAATGCCGGCATCACCCGCCGATGCGGCACCACCGCCCGGCGGCGCCAGCCTCGGCGCGCCGGGGGGGGGGGTCGTGGGATCGCGCAGCGTCCCCTGCGCCCAGCCCAGACCACAGGCCAGCAACAGCCCCGGCAAGAGCGACATGGATTTTCTGGACAGTGTCATGGCGTCCTCGATCACAGATTGGCTTGCTTGCTCAGCAGGAATACCGAGGCACGCAACGTGTTTTCAGGATAGGTGCCGGCGCTGAGCACGGTACTGGACCAGAACAGCTTGGGGTTGGCGTCTTCCAGCCGGGCCAGCAGTTTCATGATGTCCAGATAATTGCCGCGCAGCTCGATGTCCACCCCATGTTTGTAGACCAGCGCCGGGGCAGGCTTGGCGGCACCGGCCTGCGCTGCATCCGCGGCCTTGGCCGCCAGAGGCACAGGCTTGGCGGCCACGGTCTTGACGCCCACCGTGCGCACGCCCGGCGTCGAGGCCGCCAACAGTTCGCTGACCAGCTTGCCCACCGGCGGAGCCTGCTCGCTCACGCTGCCGCTCAAGGCATCGAGTTGGGCCACCTGCTGCTTGAGCTGGCGAAGCTCGCGTTCTTTTTGCTCGAATTGGTCGTTGTGGCTGCGCTCAACCATGGTCAATTCGGCTTTGAGCCCCAGCAATTGCGTTTGCAGGGTGGTCTGCTCGCTCTGCAACTGTTCCTCACGCAGACTTTGTGTTTTGAACACCAGCACATCAAACAGAAAGTAAATGGCCGCGCCGATCACCCCCACCGCCAGCAGTTGCTCGCGAAGCGACAGTTGCTGCAGGCGGTCTCGCACATCGGACAGGGAATATTGTTTGGCCATGGTGCCGCCCTCCTCAGTAAATCTTGAATGTGAGCGTCTGCACCTGGCGCTGCGCCCCTGGCTCGGCCGCGACGGCGTCCTGGGTGATTTCCATTGAGGTGAAACGCACATTCATGGGCTTGAACGCTTCATTCACCTGCTCGATGTAGCGCATGACCGCGTCCGCGTTCAATGACTTGCCCCGCACCGCCACGCTTTGCCCGCCCTTATCGATCTCCAGGCCCTGCAGCCAGACGCCGTCCACATGCACACCTGCCAGGGTTTCAAGCCATTGGGAATAGCCATTGGCATGGCCCAACTCGCCCTTTTTCAGCAAGTCGGCCCAGTCGCGTCGGGTCTCGACCTGGCTACGCAACTGCATGACCTGCCGGGCGATGGCTTCGCTTTCGTTCAGGCCCAGGCTCTGGCGTTTTTGGTCAATCGCCGCGCGCAGATCGGCCACCGTCTGCTGGGTGTGCGCCTGCAACTGCCGCTGTTGCTACAAACGCCACTCCGTCATGCCCGCCAAAGCGGCCAGCACCAGAATCAGCAGCCCCATGCCAACAAGCGCCAGATACAGGAAACCTTTATGGGCTTTGCGCTGGGTGAGTAAGTTAATGTGCTGAACCATGGCCTATTCCTTGGCTTGAATGCGCAAGGCCGATCCCAATGCATGGAAATACTGGGCCTGCACCTCGGGTTTCTTCAAATCGGAATCGGCCGGAAACTCAAACACATCGGCCAGGTCCAGCGCCTGCATGTCTTCGATCAAATGGTTTTTCAGGGCCTGCACCAAACCCAGGTCTTGCGCCATGGGCGCCACATGTACCCGGTTGATGTTGAGTGCCGGATAATTGCGGCGCACAAAATCAAAAGAGCGCTGAATTTCCAGCGCCAGTCGCTCAATTGCCTGGGCGCGCTGACCGCCATTCGATTCCTGGCCATTGCCTTGCAAAACCTCGCCGATAAACCGCACCAGGTACAAATCGCCATCAAAGGTAATGGTCAGCTGTATGCCCTCAGGCTCGACGCAAAGCAAACAGACCGCAGATTCACCATTTTCGAGGAGCCAGGAGATATTGCGCTGTGCCGCTTCGCGGATATCCACCACCGCCAGACCCACGCGCGCCTGCTCGAACAAGGCCTTGCGGGCATCCACCAAATCCGTACGCGCCACCACCACATACAACTGGGGCACGCGGTTACCCAGCGTCTGGCGCACCGGAATATCAAGCCAGGCCAGATTCGCCTCGGTCACCGGATAATCGATTTGGGGGCTGATGGCCAGGCGCAGGCTGCTGTCCATTTCATCGTGGCGCACCGCCGGCTTGTCCACCATGAACAGCTGATAATCGCGCCGCCCCAACAGGCTCACCACGGGAAACTTTTCTGCCGACAGGGTGCGCCCCATCTGGGCGAGTACCGCCGCGTCGATGGTTTGCGCAGGAAATGCGGCACGTTGCAATACCTGAGGTTTGCTTTTACCCGACAAGGGCAGTCGGACATTCACCCCGAACATACCGCCCTGCATATCGATGGCCGACCAACCATCTGGCTCGGAAGACCATATTGATTTGAGTGAGAGGTTCATGGCAACTTGCTGTTTCGACAATAGTGCCAGTCTAGTTCTTATTCACAGATTTACGGCGTTTTTTCTAAAATACAACAAATAATACGATCCAAATCAAATCTTTTGCACCCTTCCCGACATGTGGGCGCTTTATTGATGATTTTTTGGATTTTGAGTCGTATAGTCAAATTTCCTCAACCCACTAGGAGTCATCTTATGCGTCGCCGCACACAAACTACCCGTACCGCATTGCAAGCCGGTTTCACGCTGATCGAACTGATCATCGTGATCGTGATCATTGGCATCCTGGCCGCGGTTGCCATTCCCAAGTTCCAGGACTTGGCCGATTCGGCCGAAAAAGCCGCCATCAAAGGCGTCGCTGCGGAACTGGGCGGTGCTGCAGCCATTGCCTACGCCAAGGTCAAGGCCGACGGCACTGGAACGCTGCCCACGTGCGCCACCATCAACTCGGTGGCTTACATGTCCGCGGTGATCGCAGGCCACACCACAGGCGGCACCGACCCCAATTGCACGGTCACGAAGACAGGCACCAGTTACAGCGCTACTTTCACCCTTGTCAACTGAGCCAAGATCCTGAGGATCTGACCCCATGAACGCCCGTCCGCCGCTTGCACGGTTTCACCGACATGTGCCAGCGTCGGCGGGCTTCACCTTGTTTGAATCCGTCATCGTCCTCTTGCTGCTCGGCATCTTGGCCGCCACCGTGGTCCCCAAAGCCTTTGACACCGGGGCCATGACCCTCGAGGCGCAAGCCCGGACCCTGGCTTCTGACCTGCAACGCGCCCAACTTCTGGCGGCCAGCAGTGGCCAGAACGTCCTGGTGTGCGCCACCAGCGCCGCCTATATCGTGCAGATCGGCGGCAGCTGCCCATCGCCCCTGCCCACACTGCCGCAGTCCACACAGCCCGTGGTGGTGGCCCTGGACAAAGGGGCCACTTTCGCCACCCCTCTGCCCACGCTGGTCTACAACAGCATGGGGCAGCCCAATGGCGCCGCCAGCTTCCAGATGCGTTCGGCGGGCCTGACTTCTTCCTACACCGTGTCGGTCGCGGCCCTGTCGGGGCTGATCGGCACCGCCAAGCCATGAACACCCGCCTGGCCCGCTTCGCCGCACGGGGTTTCACGCTGATGGAAACCCTGGTGGCCATCCTGCTGCTGGCCGTGCTGGCGGTGAGCATCGTCGGGCTGAACGGCCAGTTGTTCATGCAATCGGCCAACATGCGCAACCTGCAAATCGCCACCCAACTGCAACAAGCTTGCGTGGAGCAGGTGCTGGCACAGCGCAAGAGCACCGGTTATGCCACCACCTTCAGTTGCGCAGCGCTCAATGCCCAAGGCTTCACGCTCACGGCCAACGATGCGCCCAGCGTGCAGTACTGCCCCACCGGCCTGCAGTGCCGGCAAATCGATGTGGCGGTTTCGGGCAACGGCATCAGCCCCAAGGCGGCGACCTTGCTGTTTGTGAACTACTGACATGGTTGCCCCCCCCTCACGCCACCCACAGCAGCAAGGCTTCAGCCTGCTGGAGATTGTGCTGAGCATTGTGCTGCTGGGCATCCTGGGGGTGGCGGGCTCCCAGATGATTGCCGGCAGCTTCCTGACCACCCGCGTCATCAGCAACGAACACCTGGCCAACGCCATGGCCCGCTACGCCATGGAGCGCATGGCCCGCGACATCCGCGAAATCAGCTACGACGCGGCCACCGACACGGTGGGCATCACGGGCATGTCTGCCTCGCAGCTGAGCTTCACCAAATCGGGGCTGGCTGGCGCCATCACCAGCGTCGGGTTCACCCATACCAGCCCCACGCTCAGCATGAGCGTGGCGGGCAGCTCGGCCCCGCTGGCCACCGACATCACCACCTTCGGCTTCACCTACCTGGACGCCAGCGGCGTGGTCACGGCCACCCCCAATGCCGTGCGCTTCGTGCGCATCACCCTCACGGCCACGCCCACCGAGGCGCAAGCCATCACATTGACCACGCAGGTCAGGTTGCGCAACGTATGAAATGCCTTTCGCGCCCCCGAAACATGAACTCGGCACGTGGTGTCGTGTCGGTGATGGTCATGCTGTTTCTGGCCGCAGTGGTCCTGTTCATCCTGAGCAAGAGCCTGACGATGTCGGGCTCCAAGAGCCTGGAAAGCCAGGAACAATACGACAGCGTGGCCGCGCTGGCACTCGCCGAAAGCGGGCGCGAAGTGGGCCTGGCCGCCATCACCACGGCCGTCAACCTCGATGACGCCAACTTTGGGAGCAGTTGCGCCAGCCTGGCCAGCAGCAGTGCCATTACCCTGGGGAGAGGCAGCTTCCAGTTTGTGCCCTCCAGCACCCCAGCCAGTGCCAATTTGTGCCCCATCCGCGTCCAGGGCACGGTCAACAAGGCCAACCGCACGCTGGAATCCCAGATCAATTTCAATTCGCAAATCGGCACCGGTGGCTACGGCACCGAGCCGACCATGACGCTCAACAACCCCTACAACGTGCCCGCCGCCGCCGTGTTCAACCTGGCCTGGCGGCGCCAGGGCAGCACCGGCCACAGCCCACCGGGCGGACAAGCCACAGCCAGCACCTGCACCTTGCCGTCTTGCGGTGAGCGCTGGAATCTGGAGTCCAGCAGCGGCGGCAATGCCGTGGGCAGCCTGGGCACGTCGCTGTCGGTCGCCGCCAATGGCAGTGTGCAGGTGGCGCAGACCATCGACTCACCGCGCAACTACACCGAGGTGGGCCTGATTCTGGGGGGCCTGTCGGGAACCCCGACCCCCAGGGGCAGCTACTACGACTCAAAGGAAACCGCCAACATCCCGAACCAGAACACCTCCTACGGCACCACCCCCAGCGGTGAGCCGAGTTCAGGCGCCCAGTGGTGCGCCGGCGCCGACACCCTGGTGTTTGGCGTTTCGGGCCGCGGCGATGACAACCCCACGGCGCGTTTCACCAACGTGGTCTTCAACACGAATGGCTCGCCTGCACAGCCCATCGAGATGACCTACGTGGCGCACTACCCCAACATCGACGGCTCCTCGCCCAACACCTTTGGCGATGTGTTCTCCGAAGTCTGGTGGACCTACAACCCCTACATCAGCATGAACGGCGGCAGCTCAGCGGGCACCACCACCATCACCGTGGCGTCCACGGCCAACCTGCAGCCGGACACCCTGATCAAGGTGTATTCGGGCCCGGCCGGGGCGTTCCCCGCCTACACACGGGTCAAGCAGGTCACCAGCGCCACCACCTTCACGATTTACCAGACGCCACCCGGCTTGCCGGTGACGAACCTGCCGCCGACCACCGACCTGAACAACGCGGTCATTTGTGGTGGCATCTGCGCCCTGTTCAACAACCCGGCCTCTCCCGCCGCCAAATCCACCCAGTTCGGCCTGACGCGCGCCAACAGCGCCGCGCAGCAATGGGCCGGCGGCTTTGTCTGTTTCAGCGGCGTGGACAAGACCAAGGTTCGCTACGTCAGCAACTCCAGCCTGCGCCTGCAACTGTGGCACGAAGTGCTCGCGGGCGAATGACCCGTCTCCCCTCACCAAGGTTTCATCATGGCCACCACCAGCATCAGCAAATCCCTCGGCGAAGCCCTCATTGAACAAGGCTGGTTGACCTCCAAGCAGCTTTCGGATGCCCTGCAGGAACAAAAACGCTCCGGCCAGAAACTCGGTCAGATCCTGATCGACAACAACTTTGTCAGCGACGAACAGATCGCCAGAGTGCTGGCCGCGCAGCAAAACCTGCCTTTCATCGACCTCAAGCGCTTCAACATCCAGCGCGACAAAACCCATCTGCTGGGGGAGATGCAGGCGCGCAAATACCGCGCCATCTTGCTGGAGGAGCGCAAGGACACCTACCTGGTGGCGATCTCCGACCCGTTCAACCTGGCGGCGCAGGATGCACTGTCTGTGTTGCTCAAGCGCCCCATCGAATACGTGGTGGTCTCCAACGACCAGCTCAGCACCACCATCGACCGCATCTACCTCAAGGACGAGCAACTCACCGAGTTCGCACGCGCCATTGAGTCCGATGTGGACCGCGACATCAACATCATCAACCTCAACCGCATCAGCACCACGGTCGACGACGCCGACGCACCGGTGGTCAAGCTGCTGCAAACCGTGTTCCGCGAGGCGGCGCAGCTGCGCGCCTCCGACATCCACTTTGAAGCGCAGGAAAAGAAGCTGGTGGTCCGCTTTCGCATCGACGGCGCGCTGCACACCCATGCCGAGGCCGACCTGAAGATCGCCCCGCCCCTGGTCGTCAAGCTCAAACTCATGTCCGGCCTGGACATTGCCGAAAAACGCCTGCCGCAGGATGGCCGCATTTCGGTGCGGGTCGATGAGTCGCGGCAACTGGATATCCGCATGTCCACCATGCCGACGCAGTACGGTGAATCGGTGGTGCTGCGTATCCTCATGCAAAGCCAGGGGATCCGCGATCTGGAAGCCCTGGGCATGAGCGAGGACGTGTACCAGCGCTTCCTGAGCGCCATCAGCACCCCCAACGGCATCGTGCTGGCCACCGGCCCCACCGGCAGCGGCAAGACCACCACGCTGTACGGTGCGCTCACGCGCCTGAACAGCCCCGAGGTGAAGATCCTCACCTGCGAAGACCCGGTGGAATACCGCATTGGCGGCATCAACCAGGTGCAGGTGAACGACAAGATCGGGCTCACCTTTCCCACCGTGCTGCGTTCCTTCCTTCGTCAGGACCCGGATGTGCTGCTGGTCGGTGAAATCCGCGATGGCGAAACCGCCGAGATCGCCGTGCGCGCCGCCATGACAGGCCACCTGGTGCTGTCCACCCTGCACACGAACGACGCGGTCAGCACGCCTTCACGCCTGCTGGACATGGGCATTCCGGGCTTTCTGATCGCCACCACGCTGCGCGCCGTGCTGTCGCAGCGCCTGCTGCGCCTGCTGTGCACCGAATGCGCCGAGCCCTACGAACTCAAAGCCGACGAACGGGAGTGGATCAACCATTACTACGGCGACATCCCGCAAGACGCCACGCTGCAGCACGGTGCAGGCTGCCAGCACTGCAACGGCTCGGGCTACCACGGGCGCATCGGTATTTACGAATTGCTGGACATGACACAGGCGCTGGCCCTGGCACTGCACACTGGCAACCCGGCGCAGTTCGAGGCGGTGGCCCGCAAGCAAATTGGGCATGGCAGTCTGATGCACCAGGGCTTTGCACTGGCCTTTGCCGGGCGCACCACGGTGTCCGAGGTCATCAAGAACAGCTTGATCACCGAGTGAGATCGGGGGCTCAACCATGGAACTCTACCAATACAAAGGTCGCAACAAACGCGGCGACATCATGACCGGCACCGTGGAGGCTGCCAACCCCGAGGGGGTCGTCAACTGGATGATGGCCTCGGGCATCTCGCCGATTGCGGTGCGGCTCAAGGCCGACCCGCTGAAAGACCAGCCGGAGTGGGTGCGCGCACTGCAAGGCCAGCGCAAACTCAACCAGACCGACCTGCTGATGCTCACACGCCAGTTCGGCACTTTGCTCAAAGCCGGCATTCCCATCTTGCAGGCCGTCAACGGCCTGAAGAACGGCAGCAGCCAACCGGAGATGACCAAGCTGCTCAGTTCCTTGCACGCCTCGCTCGACAAAGGCTCGGAGTTGAGTGCCGCCATGGCCAAGCACCCCAAGTTCTTTGACGAGTACTACATCAACATGATCCGGGTGGGCGAGAGCGCAGGCAAGCTCGACGAGGTGTTCGCGCGCCTGTACACCCAGCTCGACTTCGACCGGCGCATGAGCCAGAAGATCAAGTCCGTGGTGCGTTACCCGCTGTTTGTGTTCAGCGCCATCGTGGTCGCCACCATGATCGTGATGGTGTATGTGATCCCGGCCTTCAGCGGCATCTACAGCGCCATGCAAAACGAACTGCCACTGGCCACCCGGATCCTGATGGCCATTTCCGGCGCGATGGCACGCAACTGGACCGCCATCCTGCTGGCGCTGGCGCTGTTGGCGCTCGGCATCCGCTACTACATCTCGACCCCGGAAGGCCGCTACCGCTGGGACAAGCTCAAGCTGCAACTGCCCATCGTGGGCCGCATCCTGGGCAAGGCCACCACGGCGCGCTTTTGCCGCAGTTTCGGCATGGCCATGAACAGCGGCGTGCCCATCGTGACGGCACTGGCCCTGGTCTCGCGCGTGGTGGACAACGCGTTCTACCACGAGCGCATCATGACCATGCGCGATGCGGTCTCGCACGGCGACAACCTGCTGCGGGCCTTTCTGGCCTCGGGCATTTTCTCGCCCATCGAACTGCAGATGATCGCGGTGGGCGAAGAGACCGGCGACATCGAAACCATGGTGCAGCAGCTGGCCTCCCTCTACCAAGACGAGGTGGAGTACGAAGCGAGCCAGCTGGCCGAAACACTGGAGCCGGTCCTGCTGGTCTTCATGGCAGCGTTGGTGCTCTTGCTGCTGCTGGGCATCTTCCTGCCCATGTGGAACATGACGCAACTGGCCAGATGACCCCGGAAAGATCCGGGCATGAGCTGAAAGGCACAGCACGCTGACGCACCCGCCGGATACTCTGGCAATATCGTGTCTGCCTGCACACGCAGGCGCACGATTTCGGTGGTGGACACCGCGCAGGACAAGGCCATGGACACGCAAAGCAACTGCCAAAGCGCCAACACAGGCAATGCACGCCTGACGGTGCGGCGCATGAAGATCGACACCTACCACGAGAACGTGGCCTACATGCACCGCGATTGCGAGATCTACCGCGCCGAGGGCTTCAAGGCACTGTCGAAAATCGAGGTCCGTGCCAACGGGCAACGCATTCTGGCCACGCTGAACGTGGTGGACAACGGCGAATTCCTGAGCTGCAACGAGCTGGGGCTGTCCGACGCGGCCTTTGCCCAGCTGGGGCTGGAAAGCGGCCACCTGGTCACCGTGGCGCAGGCCGATCCGCCCGAATCCATCCAGGCCCTGCACCGCAAGCTGGCCGGCGAACGGCTGGCACTCGACGACTTCCGCGCCATCATCCACGATGTGGCCGAGCACCACTACTCCAAGATCGAACTGACTGCCTTTGTCGTGGCCACCAACCGGGACGAACTCGACCGCGAGGAGGTCTACTACCTGACCCAGGCCATGATCGAAGCGGGCCGCCGGCTCGACTGGCATGAACGTGTGGTGGTCGACAAGCACTGCATTGGCGGCATTCCGGGCAACCGCACCTCCATGCTGGTCGTTCCGATCGTTGCGGCGCACGGCAAGGTCTGCCCCAAGACCTCCTCGCGCGCCATCACCTCTCCTGCCGGCACGGCGGACACGATGGAAGTTCTGGCCGACGTGGAGCTGACTTTCGAGCAAATGGCCGACATCGTGAAGGCCCACCACGGCTGCCTGTCCTGGGGCGGCACGGCCAACCTCTCCCCCGCAGACGATGTGCTGATTTCGGTGGAACGCCCCCTGGCACTGGATTCGCCTGCACAGATGGTCGCCTCCATCCTCTCCAAGAAAGTGGCGGCGGGCTCCACCCATTTGGTGCTGGACATCCCCATCGGCCCCACCGCCAAAGTCCGCTCCATGCCCGACGCACAGCGGCTGAAGC
>JACCDU010932612.1_pt1 | contig 14495 bp, 21 predicted proteins | sample 7446081 | NCBI WGS metagenome assembly JACCDU01 (sample SAMN15323447, study PRJNA562643) | freshwater metagenome | isolation source: river surface water | place: USA:Blue River Watershed | collected 2017-08-17
ACACCTCAACCTTATCCTCTAAAGAAGAGATATCAATTGTCTCAAGACTCTGTATAACTTCTTGTTTTGTTTTCTTTTTAATTGCTCAAACAAGTTCTAAGAATAACATTCAAGTATCAATTTCAAGTGAATAGAAATGTACTCTTTTTCATAAGTCAAGAATATTTCTTAAAAGAGAATAGGCAAAGCGAGTCTTTCATTGGTTTGAATAAGCCATAATTAAATAGGTTTTACCTCTAATAAACCCGTCTGTATATTTATCTATAAGTGGATACCCTGTACTAAAACCAAGATGTCAGCCATTTTCAGCATATAGTTTCTTATAATTTTTAGCATTCTGTAATGCAAGAGCTAGGTTTGTTTCCGCTTTGTCGGAGTCATTAAAAATTATTTGCAATACATCTTCGCCAATTCAGAAATTAACCATAAGTTCATTTAAATCCTTAACTCAATAGTTTTCTAGGCGCAATATATTACATCTAATTCATTTTTCTTTAAACTTTTCAATTGTTGTTTGTCAAGCTTCATCATTATCTGGAACAAAGAATATCTTATATTTGCTCGAGAACGCTTTTATATAACTAAGCTGTTCTTCATTTTTAGCATTTACAAGACCAACGACGTTAGTCGTATATTGGCGCAAGCTAAGAAAATCAGTAAAGCCTTCAACCACTATTAAATAGGGCAAGCTATTACTTATTCCTGAAAAGAATATTCCGTCTCCGTCTGTATTTCTTTCCACCATATATCTAACACTATCATCTTCTCTTATTGTTCTACTTTGTAGACTTTTTGTTTGTCCTTGCCCACCTCTAATTTGTAGAGCTATTCGTCAAGCGTTATTCTTAACTATTCACTCTAAGGCGCTAGCCCTTATATTTCTATTAGAAAGATATAACACTTGTTCTTCTGTTAAACTCGGCAAAGAGTTCCATTTTTCTTCTATTGGGTTTGTTTGCATAGTTTTCTTATTATTTTCTACTGTTAAGCCGAATGTTTTGACATACCAGCTTATTGCTTCTTTAGTTGAACAAGAAAGAAAAGAAGAGACAAAACTAATTCTGTCTCAAGTCCCTCTTCATTTATTTGAAAAATCACTAACAATTCCTCTTTTTAAATCTGCTTTCCAGCCACCAGTTAATTTACCACCCTCATAAAGAGAAAGTTGATGACCAAATCTTTTCCACCTTATAGACAGAGCCGTTAACACATCTTCAAGTGGTATATTATTAATTTGTGCTATGGCGTCCATAATTAGTAGTTTTTATTTATATAAATATATAGTGGCAAATTTAATAGTAATAGTAAAATTATTAACCTAAGTCAAAAGAATGAAAAAGATAATGTTAAAAATGATAATCATAATGCAATTACTAATATTGTTGTTGAAATAGCAGATATTAAAATCAATATCTGCCCGCCGTCTCATATATATGACGAGTTCAAGAATTTTTTAAATTTTGTTTTAAATCCCATATTTATTTAACATTAAATAATAAATTATTTCCTTCTCATAAAGAAGTTGTTGGAAGTTGTCAGTTCCATTTATTTATCCATTGAAGCTGTACATATTCAGCACCTCATTGTTTTGTAATTGCTTCTGCTTGTATTCTAATCTTTTCTGCTTCTGCTTTAGCTTGTTCAATTGATTGTTGTGCTTGATATTTAACTGTTTCAAGCTTATTCTTTTCAGCAAGAGCTTGTTGTTCTGCTGTAACCTTTTGTTCTACAATTGAATTAAATTGTTCAGAGAAATCAAAATTGACAATATTTAGTTGATTAATTTTAATTCATCTGCTTTCAATTTTTGTTCTTAAATTGTCTTCAATTTCTTTTTTAACAATGTCTCTTTTTGTAATTAAGTCAGACGCATTATATTGGCTTGTACTTGCTTTAATTGCTTCTTGCAAGGCTGGTGCTATAAGCACAGACTCAATTTGGTCATTTATTCAAACAGTTGAAAATAAATTAATAACCATTTTCTTTTCAAGAGAATAATTTAGGGCAATTTTTGTACTAACGCTTTGTAAGTCCTTAGAAGCCGATGAAGCGTCTGTTTCTGCCTTTCTATCTCTTACATCTATTGTAACAACTGTATCTAAGAATGGGTTTTTAAAATTAAATCAAGGCTCATATATATTTTCCTGTACCTCTCATAGCCTTTTAATTAAACCAACAGTACCTGTTTCCACTTGAAAAAATGAAGCGGATAAAATAGAAAGAATAAGGAACATTAGCGTTATTCAAATTCAAATTTTAAATTCTTTTCTCATTATTTTTATTTATTTATTAAATTAAATTGACGCAAACTTTTGCATTGCGTTACTTTGTTTTATCCACTCATAAAGAGTGAAGCGATGGCGCGAATAATCTGTCTTTGGATTTCTATCCTTTATATCGGCAATATAGTTCTCTAGTGAACTAAAGAACTGCTCTTGTGTATATTCCAGCTTTCTTTTTCGCCAAAGAGCTTCAAAATCTCGCCATATTTTTGTGTTTTTGTTTTCTTTGTTAAATTTACGCCACAAAGGAACTGAAACAGAGTTCCATACATCAACTATTTCCTCTGCAGTAAATTTAGTTAATGGGTCGGCGGAAGAACTGTCGTCTTCCTTGTCTTCTTTTCAAGAAGCAACGATGCCTTTGTTTTCTTTTGCTCATAAAGAAGAAAGAATGTTTTCGGCAAACTCTATTAGTTTTTCTGTTTGGCTTTCCGTAACCTCTTCTTTCTTTATGCGCCCCAAAGGTTTATTTATATTATATATATTATTATATATATTATTATGGTCCTCATTAATGAGCACCCCCCTTCTCATTTCTGAGCACCCCCCTTCTCATTTCTGAGCACCCACAATAAGTCTTCTCTGTCAAGGAGGTGCATATGCGTCCCGTTCTATAAATCATCTTCTTATTAGTCCTTGAATAAGTTTACTAATTGTACTTTCTCCTTTTCAAAAAACTCTAGCAAAGTAGGCATTTGTCGCATAACAATATCAATTTTTTTGTGTTAATGAAGTTATTTCTGCATAAAGTATTTTCTGAAAATCAGAAAGGTCTTCGTCATATCTAACGTGTGCTGGTATTATTGAGTAAAAGCTTGGTTTTTCTTCATTCATATTATAAGTTGTTTAATAAATAAAGAGCAATTGAAAGGGGTATGATAAAGAAGAGACATATTAAAAATTCCTTAACACTTTCAGAAAGTGTTATATAAAGAATTAATAAAGAAAGAACGCAAACTATTATTATCGTTAAATTGTAAATCATATTTTTTCTTTAATTGTTATGTGTACAAGATTTTTTTGTGTGGTATATGCACAGCTTTTCTTGTGTATATACCTATTATAATTTCTAGCTTAGCTTTGTCAAGTTTATTGTGCAAGCTATTTTATTTTTCTTCTAAATTTCTATAATAATCTGAATAAAATACTCTTGATAATACAAATATTAATAATTGATAAATTGAGTCATAATATATTCCAGTAGTTAAAAGCATAATTTCAAAGAATGTATAATTTCTTACAAGAAATAATCTTATAAGTATGTCTTTAATTTTGTTCATATGTTTTTTTTTGTTAAAAAAAGTATTAATGTATAGTTTTTCATTCAAGCTCTATTCTTATTTTTTCACTGTCCAACATATTCCCCCTTTCAATTAATAGAATGTCTATTATATTGGTGGCTATAATATATCTAAGCTCGTCTATGGGATAAGAGTTTTTCTCTTTACTCTTGTCATAATTTTCTAAATTTTCAATTACAAATGATATTACGTCCATATATTATAGTTTATTACAAACTAAAGATTTATAATGTCAAGAACTATTTGAGTTATAAGATGTATATTCAGTTTTTCATCATCAATTAAAACAATCAAGTTTAAACTTATTTTCTTCCTTAACCGAATAAAACTCAAAAACCCTAAACATAAATATAAGCAAAATGACTAAAATCCAAAACACTATCCAAAATTTATTATTTTCCATAAAGTTGTTGTTATTGTTAAGTTTAAAACCCTCATAGATGGTATTTAAATCGTCTTAGAGCGACGTTTATATGTTTTCCATATCAACATAGCCAAACGCTATTTGAATTGATTTAAACGAATGTTTTTAATGATTAATTCTCTAGACCATTTAATCATCTCTTCTTTTGTTTTATATGTGTCAACTCATTTGTAGTCAGCTAAAATAGACTCTGCCTTTTCAATATTACTTTTTGCAATAAGCCTAGCTGAGTCTAATCAAAAATGTCATTTCTTTAAAAGAAGAAGACAATCTTTTTCGTCTCATTCGTGAGTGAATGATAAAGAGGGGGTGTCACATACCCTCCTCTCCATAATAGTTCTAAGTCTAACAATATGACATAATTGTTTTGGGTCATATCAAAACTTTTCAATTTCCTTTAATTTACTTTCAAATGGTCTCTCTAGTGCGTGATACTTCTGCATAATCATTCACATACACGCTCTTAAATATTGAGTTCATAATTCATTTAATAAAGGCTCAAAGAATTTTCTTATATCGGGACATCATAGATAGTGAGGCGTACTTAGAATTTCAATAAAATTCACATTAACTTTAACGGCACTCTCAACATAATTTCTAATGTCTTTAATTTCAATTTGTCATCATTCAAAATCAATAATAATAGAGGTTGGCTTTGTTTGGTTAACTAAGTCGTCTAATGTTGGAAGAATGATACATTTATAATCAAAGTCACTTTCTTCTGTATCTAAATTATAGTTTTGACTTCAATAAAGTCATAAGTAATATGGAGTATATCAAAGTTCTATAACTTTATTCCAAGCCCTTTCTAATCTTTCTTTCATATAATTTATTTATTATAAGTTACAATTACATCTATAAAGTAGTCATAACATCAACATCAAATGTTAACATCTATATAAATATTTGTTCATCAAAAATTTTCAATTGTTTCTTTTTCTTTTTGTAAAAAATTAATTACATCTTCAATTTTTCAACACAAGCAAGACGATGAAATTTTTATTTCTTTTTTCATATATTATTATTAGTCCTAAAATCGTTTTAAACACCATTTATTTGCGTTTTAAGAGGAGATTATACCTCTCTGGCTACCTATATAGCCTATTATGCGTTTTCTTGTCATTCAATGAAATTTTCCTTATCAAGCTCTTCTTGTTTTTCTTCAACAAGAGTTTGTAATTCTCACATTAAATCATTCCAATATTCATCTCATTCTTCTGTATATTCCCAAGTAAAAGCCATATCTATAACCCTCCGTGGAGTATTACTATCTTGTAGTAAAAAATGCTCAAATCTTGAGCCTTCATTTTGGTTATAATAATTATCCTCCACTTTTCATTGTTGTTCTTTTGTTAATAATTCAAAAGCGTCTTTATAATTCATATACTTATATATTAAATGCTAAAAATTACCATAATAAACTTGATAACAAGGCAACTCTTGTTTTCTCCACATTTTAACAACCCTATCTCTATCGTCAAACACTCACAAAACATTATATTTCCCCTCAATATTCTGCTTATATATTTCTTCCTTAACTGTTGCGTCATCTCTTGTGTCGTCATCTAGTCTCATAAATAGCTTATGATAAAGAACTCAATTATCCTTTAGCCATTCCTCTGTTTCTTTTCTACATTCGCTTTTTCTACCACTAACTATAAAAATAGTTGCGTCTAAAGAAGAAAGAAGAGACAATAGTTTGTTATTAACCCTATCTCCTCCAACTTTTGAATAATCATAAGGGCTACGCTTTCAATCCATAAAAGCCAATGTGCCGTCTATATCAACTATAACTGCTGTCGGCAAACTGTCATCGTTCTTAAATGGTGGTGGATTTTGTGGCATTTCCGTAGGAATTATATATGTTTTCATAAATCTTTCATAAACTTCAATGCCAACTTTCTTTTCTCTTTTTGAGTCACGAATAAGTGCGTCAAGCAAATCTATATAAAATGTTTTAATTTCAAACTCATAGCCATATTTCTTTGCTTCTGCTTTGTAGTGGTCTATGTGTGGGTTTCTTGAGTTTCTCTTAAAGAGCAAGTGGGTGTTGTCTAAAATTATATTAAGACCCTTTTGCATATATTCCAATACAAGAGCCCTTTCTTTTATAATAATAATTTGTTCAAATTCTTTTTGATTTTCTTTCTTTAGGTGGGCAAAAGTTTCTCGTAGGTCATCTTTGCTTATTCTATAAAAGCTTTTATTTTCTTTTATAAACTCATTAGCCCAAGTTGTTTTTCAACTTGCTGGAAGTCATTGTAGTAATATTATTTTCATAGTTTTGTTTTTTATAGTCTAGCTGCCCATCAAGTTTCTGCGTCAATATAAAAATTTATTCAAGTTCATAATAGAATTCTTGTATCAACTCAAACTCAATAAGCATATTTAAAAGAAGACATAAGTCCACTAATATGTCTTACCTTTTCAGCAACAACATAAGGAACACTATCTGGTATTATTCCTAATTCTGTAAAATAAAGAATATCTATAATTCCTCAATCTCTTGAGGGCTGTATTTCGTCCATAACTGAATTTGCTTCGTCAAATATTCCTCAAGTGAAATATGGATTTGGAATACTTGTTCTATAACTATAGCGCTCCTCTCTCATTCTTCTTACGGCTTCTTCTAGTGATGTTGTTATATTACCAACATAAGCTTGTTCAATTCTTTCTCAAGACATTTTTTTTCTTCTTTTAATTTCTTCATAAACCGTGATAAAGAAAGTCTCTGCTGAAATTCTCTTCTCATTAATTTCGTCATTTTCTATTAGAGACATAAGTTTATGAGCAAGTCAATTAAACATAAACTCATTTGGTATTATTCTAATTTCTAATGATAAAGGCTTTCCTCTCTCTGTTGCTGGGCTTTTAATAATAGGCATATATTTTGGTCTTTGTTCACTTTGCTCATAATGGTCAACTCTTAAACCCCTATCTGACATAAAATTAACCCACAAATGATTATTTCTATGTGACCAACAACCCCATAATTGATGGGCTTGTAACACCCTCTCTAATGCTAGAGTTGAGAGACATCACATATTATCCACTATAAAAGCTAACACTCATTCAAGCATTTTTGCTCTATTTTTTCTAATGAAGCGTTCGTCAAAAATATGAATATGAGTACCAACAAATGCTGGTCTTTTATTATCTATTTTCATATTCCATTTCTTTCTTTTTTCTTTTAGAAATTCTACAGCTACATCGAAATTTTCTTTTCTATTTTCAAAGATTGAAAAATTATATTCAATTGTATTTTCATAATATTCTTCACTCATTTTAGCTCCTATACTCTGTCAAGGAATAAGCTTAAACTCTGTATAAGACAGATTATCTTCTTCTGCAATGTAGTGTGAAGGCGCACCCGGACAGTGCATTTCAACCTCAATTCATATTTTCATATTGTTTTATTTATATAAATAAATTAGTTTTTAAAAAAATCACTTAATGCGTCACGAAAGCCATCAAATGGATAGCTGTAGCCAAATGCTTGCTTAAACTCCTGCATAGTTCTAACTCAATATGTGTATTCTAAATAGTTTTCCAAAATATTGTTTTCACTATTCATAAAGACATAAACCATATTTTTGTTTATATAATCAGACACTAAGTCATATTCAATTGCTTCTTGTTCTTGCTCTTCTTTTATTTGTTGTGCTAAAAGTGATTTTTGTCTTCATTCTAAATATCAACTATAGTCACTTAAATAATCATATCCACAATCATATCTATTGTATGTATATGTTGTTTTTGGTTTGTCTTCATAGTTTTTCTCAATTACTTCTCATTTAAAATTGAAAAGTAAATAGCCGATTATAAATTTTCAAGCCTTTTTTCAAGCTTCATAAGAAGACAAATATTCAATTTGTGTTTCTGTTTCGTCTGTATATTGTATATGTATTTCTCTATCTCCGTCACAATGAAGCATAACTCTTTTATTTCTATCTCTAATTAATAGGTTTCCAAAAGTGTCCTTTGTATATTCTTTAAGTTTTCTCATTACTTCTGGAATTTCCTCAAGACTATCGGCACGAGTTTCAATATAATTAAGAAGTTTCTCTGTATCTGTTTCTCAAACATTTTTCTCATAAATTTTATGAAAATTACGAGCGCTTCAATTTTGCATAAGAGTGAATTTTCTTCAAACAAATGGGTGTGCATTTTCTATTTTCACTTCTCCAATTGTTGCTTTTCTATGGTGTAGCATAACAAAGCTATTATTTTGAAGCTTTGGTTTTAGCCATTTCTTAATTCATTTTCTATATGACTTGAAGTCGGGTCTAATAAGCTTATACCATTGACCTCATTCTGTTACAATTCAAAAAGAGTCAAGTCATCTATCTTGTTGGTTTCATAATGTAGTTAGCATTGACTCCTTTTTTACAAAAGCTATTCAGCACATAATTTTATTTTTTTATTAAAGTATTAAGCCAATTTGATATTTTTCATATATCGGATTGTTTCAATGTTACACTAAGTTTTTTAGAGTTATTTATAACAATATATCAAGGGTGTGTTAATATTGAGCTATTCTTTAAAAAGACAGTATTTTTCAACCCATTCCATTGTATTCACAACACTTCCTTTTTTCAATTTACCAATACACAATTACTGTCGTTCGTATAAGAGAAAGGATAGTGAAGAAACAACATTTCTAGCGAGTCTTCGTATGATAAAGAGTTCAAACAAGGACGCTCTGTTTCATTTTCATTTATTAATGAAGCGAATGCCCTTCTTTCTCTCTCGTTTGGCAATTCTAATGTGATTGATGTGCCGATAACACTAAATCAAAATGGCATACCATATTCACATTGCCTATTTATTGTATATCCTTTAGTAAATAAAAGATTAAACAATTGCTCTTTTAATTCTTCTTTAGTCATATGTATTATTTTTGTTTACTAAGTATTGCGCCAGCCATTCAGCTAACTATATCGGCGAGCCTTGCACATTCGTCACTAAGCTCTAAAAATTGCTTGCTCTGTATTCTTTTTAACTCATTGTTTTCTATTTCGCTCTCTCTTTTAAGTTCTTTAGAAAGTTTTAAATATCTATCCTCTAGCGAGTATAACTCCTTATAATCCCTTTCTTCAAAGGCTTTCGTCATCATTTCATTTTTCATAATTGGTTACTGTAATTTATTTTATATAGTTTTCTTTTATTAAATCATCTATTGCTCAAATAAGATTTTTTTTATTTACTTTATATTTATCTTCTTCAAATATTTTAAAATAAGAAAGTAATGCTCAATCTAAATAATCTATAATGTATTTTTTTCTTTCTTCTGTCATAAAATGTTTTTAGTTATAAACAAAACCCCTTTTTCTTACACTCCTTTATAATTTTATATAGCTTTTTTCAAGCTGTCTTTTTTAAACTTTTTGCTTTCATTTTATAATAAAGAATTAATTATTCATATAATCAAAAGTATAGGTCAAGTTGTTCAAGTCAATATAGTACACACTCTCATATAAGTATCAAATTTTTCACTTATATCATAATAAAATCAAAGAGCTCATCATATTGATATAAATAAACTAGCTATTAATAGCGAAAATCAAATTATTATCATACATTTAGTTTTTAGTTGTTATAAATTTTTTCATTTTCTCTTTATGTTTTGCTCCATAAAACTTTGTACCTCATTTGTATAAAGTGACGCAGGAACTTATTTGAAAATCTACATCTGTAAAAAATCTTTTGTCATTAACTATTTTTGGGTGGTATCCCTTATTTATTTGACAAAGTCAATAGTCATAATAGCCGTTAGCTCAAATTATATAGCTTCTTAATTTATAGTCCATTTTGCCATTTTCTCAAAGAAATGTACCAAGCATATTTAATATTTGCTTATGGTCTAGTCATTGCTTTTTGGCTTCTGTATACATTTTGTCTATATATGTTTGTCTTATGTCGTCTGATGCAAATCAATTATGGTCAACTACATCTTGTGTGTTAACAATCTCGTAGAGGTTGTTTATCTCTTTCTCTATTTGCCTAAACTCACTAACACTCACTGGCTTTTTCTTATTGAAAATAGTTCTTATTAAAACATAATCCACAATTGCTTCCTTGCTTTTATGTTTAGTTTTGGCTTCCTCTATATATCTAAAGCGCGTTGTACATTTATCGCTTGTACATATGCTTGCACTATTAGTTAAAGCGTGCGCCTGTTTCGCATAAAGAAAGAAAGAGAAAATAATGATAAAGAAAACTATTACCAATCCGGCAATCATATAATTATTTCTCTGTAAATCTGATTTAATTGCTTGTTTTTTAGCAACAATGTAACTCTCTTGTCTTTTTCTTTTTATAAGTTCTTTACTTATAAGAGCTTTTTGCTCTAGCGTTACTCTCTTGTCCCCCAAAAGGGAGGAAAGCAATTCTGTTGTATATGTCATATATTAATTAATTAAAAAATTAAGACTCATTTCTTATTTCCAATATCCTAGCTCTCGCGTCCAATATAATCTTTGAAAGCTTTTCTATTTCCTCTAATTTTTTAAAGGTTTTAGCAAGTTCGCTATCAAGAGGTTTTAATTTAAGAAGCTCGGCGAGCTTTTGTCTATATGTTTCGTCCTCAATTGCCTGCTCTTCTTCTTTCTTTTGTTGTTTTATTTGAGCTTCCAATCAAGGAGCGTCTTTTTTAGCTTTAAATAAAAACCACCTCACTATTCTTTTATCAATGAGGTCAATCATTTGGTCTGTTGTACGAGAATAAAATATTTGCCCGTTTATTGCAAACGGAGTTAGTCATTCTCATTTTCAAGCTTCACTAACATTTTTAAACCAATATTTTCAACTAAAAACAAACAAGCTATTTCAAGAAGTTTTAAATTTTAAAGAAAAATTCTTACCAAAACCCTCAATTGAAAAAGTATATTTTCAATCGATTATATCTTGTTTATCCATTTCAAAAAGAGTCTGGTCATATATCTCTTTTGGCGTTGGCTCGCCTTTAAAAAATCAAAACATATTTTAAAAATAAATGATAAAGAAAACGCTTCGCCTTTTCTTGCGCTTCGTTTGTTAGTCTTTAATGTCTTTATAAATTCTCCACCTTTTTTCTCTAATGGTTTTATCTGTTATATATAAACCATTGTCGTCATAATTATATCAGCAAACAAAAGGAAGCACATATGGTCATCAATTATGAAATGTGTAAGAAGAATAGGAAGTTTCCTTTTCTTCTATAAGAACTCCATTTTCGTCTGTTATAAGTTCGCCGTTCTCATCTTTTTTATATTTGTCGAAATAAGAAGACTTAGAATTTAATTTAGGTTTGTATGAGCACCTATAGTCATCGTGCTCACTAACATAATAGTTATAATTAGAAAACCAAGTTCCCTCATTCCAATGTCAAGCTTGCTCATTGAATATTATATATTCATTCGGTCAAGCAATGATAAATTTATTATAAGTTCCAGCAACTTTTTCAATCATTGTTGTAACTACATCGTCATATAAAGGACAAACGCCAGCTTCATTTAACACCTTTAATGTTTGTGCAAGCATTGCTGTGTCGCTTTGTGTTGGCGAACTGAAGCTCAAAACACCATTATGAAATAACCATTTATCTTTTCAGAGAGAGAATGGGTGTATCATATTTTCCCCTAGTCATCAGCTAGTCCCCATTCTAAAATGATACACAATATAATCATATTTTACTTTTGCCACAATGTGATTGTACCAATTCCAAGCCGTAGCCAAGTCTTTTGTTTTATTTACGAAATTTTTACCACTCTTGTTAACAAGAATACCAAATCAATCGCTATTCATTCTCCAAGCCGTATCAAATTCAGCTTTCGACATATGTCTTTTAGAGTCTCATTTTTCTAATACTAATAGGCACATAGTTTTGTTTTGTTATTATTTATTATAGTTTTAACATTCGTCTCCATTCACTGCACTAGCAACTCTTTCTCTTATTGTAGCTTTTCTTGCATAAAGTTCTTTTGTTTTGTCAATATAGCTTTCCATTGTTGTGTCACTAAGTTCGTAATATGTGAATATTCTTTTCAGCACTCTTGCTTTACTTTCCATAGTTTTAAATGGTATGTGTAATAGAGCCAAAAATTCTTCTTGTTTATCGTTTATACATTGTAATGCTTTTTCTTTAGTTGACGCGTCATTTTCTAACATAAACTTAATTAGAGCTAGTCTAAACTTCGCCGCAACCAATTTATCTAATCAAGGAAATATTCTAATTTCACAAGTACCATATCAAGTTATGTGAATGTCTCTATATTTTTGTGATAAAGAAGCGTCCTTATTACACCGATTAGAAGTTGCACGCTTTGGATAAAGTCCCCATAAAACTGGTCTCCACCACTCAATTTTTCTATATGTTTCTCTATTATTTTCCCCCTTAACGCTTATATGAATATGTCATCAGCAAGACGAAGAGATTGAACCACCTTCAACTATACCTCTATGTTTTGTTAGATAATCCATAGCTTTGTCTATGTCCAATATAGGTGTTATATATTCTCCTCAAGATACACTTCCGTCTCTTTCAAGTCTCCAACCGTCTGCTTTTCATAATATTAAGTCTCTACGAGGTGGCATACTATGCTTCTCAACCTCTAGCCCAACTCTATATTTTGCTCATCAAGATAGGTCTGTGTGACTACCGTCGTGGTATCAATCAAGAGAAAATTCATTTCTATAGTACACTTTCGTACCGTCTTCTGTCGTCTCTTCTTCTTGTATATAGTCTTTATTGCACCAAGCGTCAACATCTACACAATATACATATTTTCAATTATTTTCTGCATAATTTCAATTTTCCAATTTAATCCAGCTTTCATTTTTATTTTCATACCAATTTCAATCAAATTCAAAGAGAGAAGAAGAGGAATAGAAATAATTTCCAGTATCTCTTGCTTGCTTACAATTTCCTTTTAATCTATATCAAGCGTCCATTGTTTTTACAACAAGAGCTCATTCGTGCAATCTAGCGCTTCATTCAATAAGACAATAGTTTACGCCATTAATTAGTACCATTTCCCCTTTTTCTAATTGCCTTTCGCTATTATATATTTCCCCAGTTCTTGTTTTGTATTGAATAGGTACATCATCACTCAATGCGTTTAACGCCTGCAATAGTCTAACCATTCCAGTGCGTGTTTTTGGCATAGGAACTCAAAATCTTTTACTAAAATACAGACGGTGCTGTTTAGCAAAAGCCTGTATGTCTTCAATTCACATTGCTTTATATATATTTGAAAATGATAAAGAACTACTTTCTAAATAATACAATTTTGACTCATCTAATTGAGCACTATTAATTTGAACATTAACCTCTACTCAATTCTTTTTAAATATAAAATTTTCTCAACTATCAACTATATTAAGTTTTAAAGAAGAGAAATCACTACGCTTTGCATAATATGTCATACTGTCTCCAGTTAATAAATAAATATGTTTAACCATTTTGGTTAACAATTGATAATTTAATTCCTTATTCCCTCAATAATATAAGTTGTCATTTACCGACGGGAAATTACCACTTCAAGAATAGAATTCTCAATACACCACTCTTCAAAGAGAATTTTTCTCTTCCTCACTCATTCATAATGAGGTAAAAATTGCTTCATTTGAATATCAACAACAACTCAAATATGTTTCACATACCGCATATACAAACTCATCTCAATCGTATTTAAAATATACAATGTCTCATTCTCGTAAACAATTGTCTCCGAGTTCTTTTAAATTTCTATATGTAGCCATAATTAGATTATTTTACCTAAATAATAAATTCACTTATTGTCATTTATAGCAATGATAGCCTTATTGTAATCATCAAAAGCCCTTTTATATTTCCCGCATAAAGAAAGAACAACATAACTATTGCTTGATTTTATTGTTTTCATAAAAATTATATTATTCAATAAATTTTATCTATCTTCTTGTCAATAGAGTCTATTCTCTCAAATAGTCAATTAAAATTTTCCATTCTTTCAGCCATTTTATATATAATTTCTTTTTCTTTTAAATAGTGGTCTAATAAATCTATTGTTTTCATATATTATTATTTATAAAATATTCTATTTTTCACATCAACTCATATAACAAGTCAATCGACCGGCATTTTTATGTAATAAAAAATTATTCAATCCGGATTAATTCCGTCAAACTTTATAGCACTAGCCATATATCCTGTTTTTATTAACAGTTCGCGACCTTCGTCAATTTCTTTTGTATGTATTTTAATGTTTTGTGTATACATAAATCCCTTTAATCTCTCCACATGACTCAATTGTTGTTTTACCACCTAAAAGGAAGACAAGTAAAAGGTTTATTGTCATATTATACATAGATAGTATTAAAAGTTTTTAGGTCAAAGATTGCTTGTTGTTTAAACAACTTACCTAGTCTAAGAGCTTCGCTCTTACTTCTCACTGTCGTCCCCACATCTATAAACTTCTCTCAATTGTCACTTGTCCAGCCACCAATTGTTACATTGTCGGCATTGCC
>JACCDU011292681.1_pt1 | contig 14488 bp, 12 predicted proteins | sample 7446081 | NCBI WGS metagenome assembly JACCDU01 (sample SAMN15323447, study PRJNA562643) | freshwater metagenome | isolation source: river surface water | place: USA:Blue River Watershed | collected 2017-08-17
GAGGTTTTAACCGCAGCCGTTCTTGATTTTGCACAATTTCAGCCGGGGGAGCATGTATTAGATCTCTACGGTGGCGTTGGTCTCTTTACCGCCGCCATCATTGATGTTGTCGGTAATAGCGGTCATGTCGATCTGATTGAAGGAAGCAAGGTTGCAACGGAGGATGCACGTAGGAATTTCTCTGCATATAAGAATGTAACTATTGCAACTGGTGATGTTGCCAAACTTCTGCCACGTGTATCTGCTGCAGATGTTGTCGTACTTGATCCGCCACGTGAAGGTGCGGGCAAGGATGTCATTTCGCTAATAACTGCATTAAATCCTCGAGCAATTGTGTATGTGGCATGCGATCCAGCTGCCCTAGCCAGAGACACCGCCTATCTTGAAGATCACAGTTATTCACTCGCCTCTTTACGTGCTTTTGATCTCTTTCCAATGACACATCACATCGAATGTGTTGCCCTCTACGAGCGTGCTGAGGTATCTTGAGCGCTGGTCAAGCGCATCGACGAAAGGCAGATAATGAGTAAAAACTCTTTCAACGCAAAGAAGAATCTAGAAGTTGCGGGTAAGAGTTTCGAGATATTTGATATCTCGCAGATCGATGGCGCAGCTAACCTTCCTTACAGCTTGAAGGTACTTCTTGAAAACCTATTGCGCACCGAAGATGGCGCAAACATCACCGCTGACCACATTAAGGCACTTGCCGGGTGGGACCCAACAATTGAGCCAGATACAGAGATTCAATTTACGCCCGCTCGTGTGATCATGCAGGATTTCACCGGTGTTCCTTGTGTTGTAGATCTTGCAACGATGCGTGAAGCGATCGTTGATCTTGGGGGAGATCCATCCAAGGTGAACCCGCTTGCACCAGCTGAACTCGTCATCGATCACTCAGTTATCGCAGATAAGTTTGGAACTAAGGATTCATTTGAGCAAAACACAGATATTGAATACGAGCGCAATCAAGAGCGCTACCGTTTCTTGCGTTGGGGTCAGACCGCATTTGATGAGTTCAAGGTGGTTCCACCTGGAACAGGAATTGTTCACCAAGTAAATATTGAATACCTTGCTCGCGTTGTCATGACACGAACAGTTGAAGGAACTCTGCGTGCATACCCAGACACAGTTGTAGGAACAGATTCGCACACAACTATGGTCAATGGACTTGGAGTCCTTGGCTGGGGTGTAGGCGGTATTGAGGCCGAGGCTGCACTTCTCGGACAACCTGTATCGATGTTGATTCCACGTGTTGTCGGATTCAAACTAACAGGCGAACTTCCATTAGGGACAACCGCAACTGATATGGCACTTACAATCACCGAGATCCTCCGTAAGGTCGGCGTTGTCGGCAAGTTTGTAGAATTCTTTGGCCCAGGAGTTACCTCCGTACCAATGGCTAACCGCACAACAATCGGAAACATGAGCCCTGAATACGGCTCAACATGTGCAATCTTCCCAATCGATGAAGAGACTCTTCGCTACCTGCGCCTGACTGGACGAACAGATGAGCAAGTTGCATTGGTTGAAAAGTATGCAAAGGCTCAAGGGATGTGGCATGACCCATCTGTAGAGCCACGTTTCTCACAAGTTGTAGAGCTAGATCTTTCAACAGTTGTTCCATCGATTTCAGGACCAAAGCGCCCACAAGATCGCATCTCTTTGAGCGATTCAAAGAGTGCATTTGAAAAGATTGTTCCAACCTACTTTGGAGATAAGACTCAAAAGGGTGAGGTTGCAGCTGGTTCTACCCGTGTTAAAAATGGTGATGTTGTTATCGCTTCAATCACATCATGTACAAATACCTCAAACCCATCTGTCATGATCGGTGCCGCATTGCTGGCTAAAAAGGCGGTTGAAAAGGGTCTGAAATCAAAGCCTTGGGTAAAGACAACGCTGGCACCAGGATCAAAGGTTGTTACCGATTATTACGATCGCGCAGATCTCACTAAGTACATGGAGGCGCTGGGCTTTAACCTCGTTGGTTATGGTTGCGTTACATGTATCGGTAACTCAGGCCCACTTCCAATTGAGATCAGCAAAGCGGTCAATGAGGCAGATCTTGCTGTTACCGCGGTTCTTTCTGGAAACCGTAACTTTGAGGGACGCATTAGCCCAGATGTGAAGATGAATTACCTTGCTTCACCACCGCTCGTTGTTGCATATGCAATTGCTGGCACCATGGATCATGATTTTGAAACAGATTCACTCGGAAAGGACACATCTGGAAATGATGTGTTCCTCAAGGACATCTGGCCATCACCTCAAGAGATTCAAGCTGTTATCGATTCATCAATCTCATCTGAGATGTTTACAAAGGATTATGCAACGGTTTTTGAGGGCGATCATCGCTGGAAGTCCCTTGCTACCCCAACGGGCAAAGTCTTTGAATGGGATGCCAAATCAACCTACGTCCGTAAGCCGCCTTACTTTGAAGGAATGCCTAAGAACCCAACCCCTGTAACAGATATTACAGATGCACGAGTCTTGGCAGTTCTTGGTGATTCAGTTACGACTGACCACATCTCTCCAGCTGGAAATATTAAAGCGGATTCACCAGCAGGTAAGTATTTAGCTGAGCACGGTATTGAAAGAGCAGATTTCAACTCATATGGATCTCGTCGTGGAAATCACGAGGTAATGATTCGTGGAACATTTGCAAATATCCGCTTGAAGAACATGTTGCTCAATGGTGTTGAGGGTGGATTTACCCGAAACTTCCTGTCCAATGGTGAGCAAACAACTATTTACGATGCATCAGTTGCATATCAAGCAGCTGGAGTTCCACTAGTTATTCTCGCTGGTAAAGAGTACGGATCAGGATCTTCTCGTGACTGGGCCGCTAAGGGAACTGCATTACTTGGAGTTCGAGCAGTAATCGCAGAAAGCTTTGAACGTATTCACCGCTCTAACTTAATTGGAATGGGTGTACTCCCATTGCAGTTCAAGGATGGTCAAACCGCTGCTTCATTGGGTCTCGATGGAACAGAGGTTTTCTCCATCACCGGAATCACTGCGCTCAACAATGGAGGAGTTCCAAAGGAGCTCACCGTTACAGCCGGGAACACAACATTTACTGCAAAGGTTCGCATCGATACACCAGGCGAAGCTGATTACTACCGCCATGGTGGAATCATGCAGTACGTACTGCGTTCACTTCTGTAAGAGTTTTAACTCTTAAGCAGGAAGGGAGGCAACTCCCTTTTCATGGAAACGCTTGCCGGTTACTGATTCGCTAATTCCTTCGCGATCCAAGTACGGCAGGATTCCACCCAAGTGCATTGGCCATCCAGCGCCCATCAACATGCACAGATCAATCTCTGCCGCAGTTGTTACAACGCCTTCATCCAACATCATGCGAGCTTCTTCCGCTAACGCCTTTAGTGCACGGGCACGTACCTGTTCTGCAGTTGATGGAGTTGAACCCTTCTCAATGAGAGCAAGTGCTGCAGGGTTTGCACCAACTGAGCCATCCTCGCCCTTAATGTAGAAGTTACGAACACCCTCTTTAACCATGCGCTGCATCGTTGGAGAGATTCGGTAACGGGGTCCAAGGTTGTTGTGCAATGTCTCTGAGACATGCAGCGCAACACCAGGACCTACAAGATCCAATAACTGGAATGGAGACATCGGGAAGCCGATCTCCATCATCGCAGCATCAGCAACGGCAGGAGATGTTCCCTCATCAACGGCATCGGTGACCTCACCCATGAAACGTGTGAGCAAACGATTGACCACAAAGCCAGGTGCATCCTTACAAATAATCATTGTCTTCTTTAGCTCTTTACCAACAGCAATTGCAGTAGCAGTTGTCGCATCATCTGTTGTTGATGTGCGTGCAACTTCTAGCAACGGCATAACCGCAACTGGATTAAAGAAGTGGAAGCCAACTACGCGCTCTGGATTCTTCAACCCTTCTGTCATACGTTCAACCGATAGGGAAGAGGTGTTAGTTGCCAGAACACATTCTGGAGAAACAATGTTTTCGAGCTTCTTAAATAGCTCTTGCTTAAGTGACAACTCCTCAAAGATCGCTTCAATGACAAAGTCACATCCGGCAAAGACTGATTGATCTGCAGAGCCAGAGACTAGAAGTGATAAACGACCAGCAGATTCTGGACTCATTCTCTTCTTCTCAACTAGCTTTGCGAGCTCATTGCGTACCCACGCAACACCCTTATCGGCACGGGCTTGATCGATATCTGTCATTACGACAGGACACTTAAGGTTTCGCACCATGAGCAGTGCTAACTGTGATGCCATCAATCCCGCACCAACAACACCAACCTTGGTTACCTTACGAGCAAGAGCGGGCTTTGGTGCACCCTCTACCTTCTTGCGCTTCTTCTGAATCAAATTAAATGCATACAGAGAAGCACGTAGGGGATCGGACATTGTTAAATCAGCAAGTACCTGATCCTCGGCATCAAAACCTTCACCTAATGTGTTTGTTCGAGCCGCTGCAATAAGTTCAAGCGCCTTTGTAGGAGATGCGATCTGCGCACCGCCGTACTTCTTAAGCGCAGCCGCCTTTCCAGTTGCTAGAGCGCTGTCCCACGCAGGATCGTTGCTGTAATCAGCGCGTTCGATCTTTGTGCTTCCATTCAAAACATTGACGGCAAAGCCAATTGAACGCTCTAGGAAATCTGCTGGCTCAAACATCGCATCGACAACACCAAGTTTCAAAGCATCCTTTGCCTTCATCATTGTGTTGTTATTCAAAGCGTTGAGTATGATTACCTGAACTGCGCGCTCCGGCCCGATCAACTTCGGCAGGATTGTCGCCCCGCCCCAGCCCGGAACTAGACCAAGGAATACCTCAGGAAGTGCGGTAAATGCAGTCGATGCAACTGTGCGGTAGTGACAGTGAAGTCCAACTTCAAGTCCACCACCGAGTGCAAGACCGTTGATAAAGGCAAAGGTAGGAATTGCACTTTCACCTAGACGGCGAAATACATCATGACCTAGCTTTCCAATCGCTAATGATTGGTTGCGATCACTTAAGAATGAGAGCGCTGAAAGATCGGCTCCGGCTGCAAAGATAAATGGCTTACCGGTAATTGCGATGGCTGCAGGCTTGCGAGCGATCGCATCTGTAATCGCAGCATCCAGCGCTTTTACAGATTGTGGTCCAAAGGTGTTGGGACGGTTGTGGTCATGGCCATTATCCAAAGTAATCAACGCCATCGATCCTTTGCCACCAAAGGCGGCAAGATCAATATCGCGAACTAAGGCGTTGGTGACAACCTCTTCAGGTGCACCAGCTGGAAGAGTGATATCTGCGCTCATAATTACTTAGCTCCCTTGAAGTGTGGGTTTTCCCAGATAACAGTTCCGCCCATGCCTAAACCGATACACATTGTTGTAACTCCATAACGTACCTCTGGATGTGCTTCAAAGGTACGAGCAAGGTTGAGCATTAAACGAACACCAGATGATGCAAGTGGGTGTCCCACAGCAATTGCACCACCATATGGATTTACACGGGGATCATCATCTGCAATTCCAAAGTGATCTAAAAAGGCGATTACTTGAACAGCAAAGGCCTCATTGATCTCAAAGGCACCAATATCTTCAATTGTTAGACCCGCTTGCTTAAGCGCCTTAATGGTTGATGGCACCGGTCCATACCCCATGATCTCTGGCTCAACACCAGCAAATGCAAAGGTGACCAGCTTTGCCTTAATTGTTAATCCAAGTTCAAGAGCCTTTTCTTCACTAGCTAGCAGCGCAGCTGTTGCACCATCATTGAGACCAGATGAGTTTCCTGGAGTCACACGACCTGCTGGACGAAATGGAGTCTTGAGTCCTGCAAGACCCTCCATCGTTGTCTGTGGGCGAGGTGCTTCATCAGCTGTAGCAACTGTCCAACCAAGCTCTGCACTACGTGCCGCAGTTGGAATTAAATCTCTCTGAATCTTTCCTTCTGCATACGCCTGCGCAGTTTTAAGTTGCGAGTTCATCGCGTAACGATCTGCGCGCTCCTTAGTTAATTGCGGAAAGCGATCATGCAAACGCTCAGCTGTTGCACCCATTGCAAGTGCATCCTGTTCAACGATGCGCTCTGCTAAGTACCGTGGATTTGGATCCATACCTTCGCCCATTGGATGGTTGCCCATATGTTCAACACCGCCGGCAATAGCGATCTCATTTGCTCCCATTGCAATCGCACCTGCAATAGTTGTGACAGCGGTTAACGCACCTGCGCACCAACGATCAATTGAGTATCCAGGAACTGTGTTAGGTAAACCAGATAACAAAGCTGCGCTGCGACCAATATTCATTCCCTGATCACCGGTTTGTGTTGCAGCGGCGATCGCTACATCTTCAATAGAAGCGGGATCAATTAATGGGTTTCGTTCCAAGAGGCCACGAATTGCGCGGACCATCAAATCATCTGCGCGGGTTCCGGCGTACATGCCGCCGGCCTTTCCAAATGGGGTACGAACAGCATCAACGAGAACGACGGTGCGAGACATGGTTCATCCTTTGTTAGGTATGAGCCAAATGTTACTCGCCAGTAAGGGTTTGTAACAGTACCTACTTACGCTTTTGCTGTGACCTTTGGCTTAGCAAGGTAAGGGACTAGAACTGCACCTAGGTAGAGAACCCAGACACCAAGTTGTAGCCATGAGGTAGTTGTATCAAAGCCAATGGTTCCTGACAGTGAGGCACCGAGGATTGAATCCTTGGCGATAAATGAGGTTACATCCCAGACAAAGGCATCAGGACCTGGAAGGTAGCCCAGCTCCTGGAACTCGTGGACACCGTAGGACAAAACGCCCGCTGCAACGATGATCAGCGCAACACCTGAGTACTGGAAAAACTTAGAGAGGTTGAGCTTGATTGCGCTCTTGTAAATTAAGAATCCGAGGGTGATTGACACTGCAAAGCCCAAGACAAGGCCGGCTGTTGGGCTAGCAATATCTTGAACTGTTTGGAAGTTTGTGTAGACAAATAATGAGGTTTCGAGGCCTTCGCGGATAACTGCGAAAAAGGCCGCTGCCGCTATTGCGATTGGGCCGACAGTTGCCGCCGCCTCAACCTTGCCTTCCAACTCACCCTTCAAATGACGGGCGGTGCGCTTCATCCAGAAAACCATCCATGTCACCAAACCAACAGCGATAAATGATGTTACGCCGGCAAATAGCTCCTCGCCGCGCTCGCTCAAAGAGACAGAGGTCAGGGTCAAGAATGCACCCAGTGCGATGCTGGCAACCACAGCGATAGCGACACCGCTCCATAGTGGCTTCAAATACCCGTGGCGCTTTGTTTTGACGATGTAGGCGACGAGAATTCCAACGATCAATGAGGCCTCTAGGCCCTCGCGCAAGGCGATAATGAAGGTACTTAGCATGAGAGAAAATCTAGAGGGTGTTAGGGAATTACGCAACTCTTATGTTGCGTAATTCAGCCCTCTTCTGGGGTGTTTTCTGCCACTTCAACGGGCAGGGGTTCACGCTCAAGTAGGGCGGCTGCAAGGGCAGGAGCCACCAGATCGATCTGCCATTGGCGGGCCCCGAGCTCTGACAACCCCTTTTCAACCTCTGAAATCGACAAGGTTGTTGTTGCTCCGACCGGAGGCTTCCAACATATGCGCCGAACATGTTCAGGGGTAATCAAATTCTCAACAGGAATCTGATTTTCTTGAGCGATTAATTCAATCGCAGCACGTGCATGTGAAAGCGGAGCAAATTTTTCCGGAAATTTATCTCGCCACAATTTAATAGGTGGCAAGGTGTCAGCGTTTGTTCGCATTGCTGGCCATTGTTCTTCAGGCATGGAAACAGCTGTAGCAATTGAATCGAGCCACAGCTGAAGATTTTCCATCCAGCGCGCACGAAGGCCCAGAGGACGCAGAGTTTTTTCAAACTCTTTCTTATTTGTTGGTACTGCGATTGCAAGTTCTACGATTGCAGAATCATTGAGCAACTTTCCTGGTGCAATATCTTGTCGTGCTGCAACCTCATCACGTGCTATCCACAATGTTTTAATGACAGCTAATTGATCCCGTCGCTTTATCTTGTGCATCCCCGAAGTTCTGCGCCACGGATCTACACGAGGTGGTGGTGGGGGAGCCTTCAATATGGATGCAAACTCTTCTAGCGCCCAAGGTAACTTTTTTGATTCTTCTAATATGGAATACATACGATCGCGAAGTTCGACAAGTAATTCAACATCCAAGGCTGCATAAGTAAGCCACTCTTGTGGCAAGGGACGGGCCGACCAATCGGCAGCGCTGTGCTCCTTTGCAAGTAAGACTCCCATTAATGATTCAAGTAATGGGCCTAGACCAACCCGGGGTAAACCAGCGATTCTGCCTGCTAATTCAGTGTCAAAGAGTTTGATCGGATTAATCCCAAGCTCACGCAGGCAGGGTAAGTCTTGTGTGCTTGCGTGGAGAATTACTTCATCGGTGTTAAGCAATGCATTGAGATCAGCAAACAATTGATGTCCAGGACCAAATGGAATTGGATCAATTAAATGTAGCCCACCATCTTTTCGCTTTATCTGAATCAAATAGGCCCTAGCGCTATATCGAAAACCTGATGCACGTTCAGCATCTACAGCAAAGGGACCTGAGCCTTGAGACAAGGCGGCAAGCGCCTCTTGGAAGGCGGCTTCAGTATCGATGACCTGCGGTGTTCCAGCTGCTGGTTGCAGCAAAGGAGTAGCAACTACCTCTTCACTCATTTCTAACGCCTGCGTGCTGAAGAGATCGCCGATACTCCATCTGGAACTGGAGGCAATCCTGCAACTTCAGAAATCAAATTACACCAACTCAAAATATGATTGATGATCTCCTTGGGATCTTCTACAACAGGTGTCCATGATGCTCGAATCTCGATTTCAGTTTCATTGTTGCGAGGCGAAAGTTTTCCAAAGGATGCACTTGTTACACGAGTAACTGTTCCACTAGGTGAGTTGTAGGTGCAGCCATTTACTTCGAGAGATTCAAGAAACCAACTCCAGCCAACCTCTGGCAATAGTGGATCCTCCTGCATGATTGGATCAATATCTGCGCTTACAAAGGTGACACAACGAAACTCGCCATCCCAGGTCGCCTGGCCACCTGGCTCATGCAAAAGTACAAAGCGACCATTAGCAACCTCATCCTCTTGCTCACCAACTAAACCATTGGAAACATCGGCTGAAAATGCAAAGGCAAAGGTTGCAAGTTTTTGAGGAGCTGGAACTTCGGTAAGGGTGAGTTCGGCTCTTGGTGTAACTGTGCGAAGGTGATCAATTAAACGCTCAAAACCATTCGCATCCACCTGCCTAGGATAAAGATGAGTACCACCATTTCTTGGGAGGCGGGGCTGTAGCCTTGCTCCTATGGCATCACTGTTGGCACTTATCTCAAGTGCGATGTGGGGAACGGCAGATTACTTCGCCGGTCGAATGAGTAAGCACCGCCATCCATTTGCAGTTCTTGGTTTGTCGCAGATCTTCGGTCTGATAACTGGAGTATTGATTGTTCTTGTATCGGGTGATTGGCATGGACAGGCGCTTGGCTTTGACGGTTATCTCTTGTACGGAGCCCTCGCAGGTTTATGTGGGTACATCGGTTTAGCCTGTTTATATGAAGGTTTATCAACGGGACGCATGGGAGTTGTTTCACCAATTAGCTCTATGAGCGCTGTAATTCCAGTTGCATATGCATTGATTACCGGTGACGCATTAACCGCCATCACCTCAATCGGAGTTGTAATTGCACTAGTGGGTGTCTTTTGTGCAAGCGGTCCTGAACTTTCCAATGGTCTGCCGCTCAAGCCATTGTTATTAGCCTTAGGCGCGGCAGCTGGTTTTGGTTTAGCTCTAACCTTTATTTCAATTGGTTCGCAGGAAAGTGCTTTGATGACAATGGTTTCGATGCGTGGAGCAACTTTCTTTGTGACGATTGCACTAGCAATGAGATTTAAGACAACGGGCGGGTTTTCAAAAAAGGATATGCCGCTCTTAATCTTTATCGGTGCCGCCGACTTTATTGCAAATCTCTTGTTGGGGGTAGCAACAACTAAGGGCTTAGTCTCCGTCGCCATGGTCTTTGGATCTTTGTATCCAATTGCAACCGCACTTCTGGCCTTTAAGTTTCTTAATGAAAGATTACATAAGGTTCAATACGTTGGAATTGCTTTAGCGGTAACGGGTGTATCAATAATTTCAGCTTTCTAATTGCGAGCTGAGTAAAAGACCGTTCCCGATTCCTCGCGCTTTTCAACTGTAGAAAAATGTGACAAGAGTTGCTGAATATCTATTCTGTCCTCGCCACCTGTAGCGGGCGTGACGCTGAGCTCTAACTGATCAATTAGTGAATGAGCGATTAACTCATCAATCATTGATACTCCACCCTCAATCAAAATCTTCTCGCCAAACAAGGTGCGGGCCTTTTCAATTGCGCTCACGGGGGAGCAGTTCCAGAAAAGTGCCAAGTGATTTCCCTGCACTGGATTTACTAGGGAGCGAGAGATGACAACGAGGGGAACCGGGGTCCGGTTATAAGGCTCGTGACGGGCGGTATTGCCACCCACGATGATGACATCAACCTCGCGGCGTCGTTGTAAGAAGGCTTTGCGATCTTCAGGTGAGCTCACTCCAGCTGATCGGCTCTCCTTGGAGGTTGAACCATCGCTGCCAACTACCAATGTTGCAACGACGCTCACATCTCTAAGTATTACTTACAGCCCTGATTTTTTGTCAGTGACGCTCTGTACATTTGAGAACATGATCATTGATTGCTCAACATGCACCATGGCCGCTATCGCATGTAATACATGTGTGGTCTCTTTTTTCCTCGATAACACCTCACAGATCAGCGATGAAACCGTTGATGCACTCTCTGTGTTGGCTGAGAGTGGATTAACACCTCCGCTTCAATTCAACGCTCGCGGAGCGTGAGACGGGGCAAATTCACAGCCGAATTAGCCTCATTGAGGTTGAGCGGTGGGTATAGGCGCGGTTAGCCTTGCCCTTATGTCATTGTGGATGCGCATCCTTACCGCTGTTGCGGTACTTGCCGGGGTATTAGCACCCGTTGCAGCCTCTGGTGCACAGACCTTGGCGCAGGTTCAAGCCAAGGTTCGCCAGTTAGAAGAGGATGCAACCGCTGCAGCGGAAGGTGCCCAAGAGGCAAAGGTGAAGTTAGCCGCCCTTACAAAGACCCTCAATGGAATTAAGGCAAAGGCTGAGCTTCAAGGTCAAACAGTCTCAACACTTCAAAAATCTTTAGGAAGTATCGCCGTTGAGCAGTACAAATCCGGCGCCTTTGGTCAAAGCTTTGAACTTCTCTTCTCTGCAGATCCATCTTTGTACTTATCATCTGCCGGTGCATTAGATGCGATTACCCGACGAAAATCGGCCCAACTGCGAAAGTTTGAAACAGCCCAGCAACGATTAAATGCAACCACCTTGACGGTCAATGACAAGATGGCGTTGGTAGCGGCGGCGCAAAAGAAGTTGACGGCGCAATCAGAGCTTGCTCAGAAAAAATTGGCAGAGGCTGAAAAACTTTTATCAAAGTTAACAAAGGCAGAGCGTGAACGTTTAGCCAGATTAGCGGAGGAAGAGGAAAACGCCGATCAAGCCTCCTCTCTCAAAGCTGCACAAAGTGCAAGCGGGGTTTCAGGTCGTGCCGGAACAGCGCTTAAGTATGCGCTGAAGCAAATCGGTGATCGTTATGTATTTGGTGCTGCGGGAATGGTTACCTGGGATTGTTCAGGTCTAACGATGCGCGCCTTCCAAGCAGCTGGTGTTTCCCTACCGCACTCTTCGGCAGCACAATCTCGACTGGGTAAAAAGGTTTCTCTTAACGCTTTAAAGCCAGGAGATCTCTTGTTTTTTGGTCGCCCGGTATCCCACGTTGGAATTTACTTAGGTGGCCGAAAAATGGTGCACGCTCCGCGATCTGGCTCTCGAGTCAAAGTTGCAACAAGTGGTTCATTGGGAAGAAAGCCGTTGGTAGGAGCTCGACGTTTCTAGTCCAGTTCTCTTTGTAACTAATGACTTTGGTCCACGTGCCGGTGGAATTGAAACCTTTGTTATTGGTTTAATCGAACGCCGGCCGTTTGGTACAACAATTGTGTATACATCATCACAAGAGGGCTCAGCTGATTATGACGCTCAATGGTTGCGTCAATACGGTGTGGTTGTCATTCGTGATCGCGCAAAGATTTTGCTTCCAACACCACGAGTTGCCCTCAACCTTGCTCGAATTATTAAAGAGAGAGATATCAAGGTGGCAGCCTTTGGAGCAGCAGCACCTTTAGCTGTGCTGTCCGCTTCCATGAAGCGTGCAGGGGTCATCAAAACCGTTGCACTTACACATGGACATGAGGTCTGGTGGGCGAAGGTATTTCCATTTACTCTGGCGATACGGAGCATTGGTTCTACCGTTGACACCCTTACATACTTAGGTGAGTTCACTCAACATGCGATTTCACACTCTTTAAGCGCTTCGGCGGCTAAAGCGATGGTAAAGATCGCACCAGGTATCGATGTCGATCACTTTACCCCTGTTGATTCAACACAATTGAGAAAAGAGCTTAACCTCGAGGGCAAAAAGGTGATCGTCTCTGTTGGACGTTTAGTTCACAGAAAGGGTCAAGATCATTTAATTGAGTCGATGCCGCAAATCCTTGAGAGCGTTCCAGATGCTCACCTGTTGATGGTCGGTAAAGGACCTTACTTGGAACACCTTGCCAAATTAGTTGCGCTCAATAAGTTAGAAAACCATGTCTCCTTCATTGGCAGAATTCAATACGCTGAACTTCCACGATTCATTTGCGCAGGAGATATCTTTGCGATGCCATCACGTTCGCGTCTTGCAGGTCTTGAAGTTGAAGGATTAGGAATCGTGTACCTGGAGGCAAGTAGTTGCGGATTACCTGTAATTGCAGGTTCATCTGGGGGAGCACCCGATGCTGTTATCGATGGAGTTACTGGATTTGTTGTAGATGGCACAGACAATCAGCAGATTGCTAAGGCTGCGATTGAACTTCTCAATAATCCAGAAAAAGCTAAGGCTATGGGAATGGCTGGACGCCAATGGATCATTGACAACTGGCGCTGGGAAATTTGGTCAGCTCGATTTAATGAACTGTTAAGGCAATAATCCTTTTTCTCTAGCTACCTTTATCGCCATAGTTCTATTGGTGGATTCAAGCTTTCTTAAAATCGAAGAGATATGAGTTTTTACAGTCGAAACACTTATATACAAGGTTGATGAAATCTCTAAGTTGCTGGCTCCGTTTGCCAGTAAGTGCAGTAGATCAATTTCTCGTGGTGTCAGCTCTACCAAACTCATCTCTGCAGTGGTGAGCGAGCTAGTAAAGGAACCAGGATTAGCTACTGCAAAATTAAGGGTCGAGACAATCTCATCTATGGGCCGACTCTTTGAAATATATGCATTTGCTCCAGCACTTCGTGCAAGGTGGGCAAACAAGGATGGCTCATTAAGGGAAAGGACAATGATCGCCACATTTGCGCTGATCTTCCTGATCCATTGAACTAACTCCAACCCCGATCCATCGGGCAGATTAATGTCAACGATCACCGCTTCAGGATTAAATGCAGCAACTTTGGAGCGAGACTCTTTAATGGTTGCCGCTGTTTCGATGGATGAGTACCCATGTGTCTTCAGTGAGGTAACAAGACCCTGTCGAACAACATCATGATCATCTACTACCAATAGTCGGGTCATCACCTATCCAATGGGATCGTTACTCCAATCTTGGTGCCCTGTGAATTGGAATCAATACTGATTTCCCCATTGAGTTTTTCAACTCGCTCTTGTATGCCGCGCAACCCAAAGGATCCTTCTCTGGGGCCCGCTCCGCCACTTCCATTATCCTGAATCACTATCTGCACCTTGCTCGCACCTGAGTGTTTTTCTATGTTGCGCATCAGCTCTTGAACAATTCGAAGGGTCTCATGCATCGTATCCAAGGAGGAATCCACTCCTTGAAGTGGTTGCGCACCCCTTAGTTGATGCATCTCTGCTCGTACCTTTTCAATCAACACGGTGGTTGTAAAACGAATCTGGCGAAGTGAGTTTTTGAGATCGGGATCGTGACAGTCAGAGATAGCTTGGTCAATGGAAAAGCCCAGGACCACGAGGTCCTGGGCAATCCCATCGTGCAACTCTTGTGCGAGGGTTACTCGCTCATTGTTCATTTTGTAAACAATGCTTCAATTTCTTTAGCGAACTCCTTCGCAACCACATGTCGCTTAACTGACAACTTCGCAGTTAAGTGTCCACCAGCGATTGTGAAATCTGTTGGTAGAAGAGTGAATTTACGAATTGATTCAGCCTTACTTACCGCCTTGTTTGCATCATCAACAGCGGTTTGAACTACAGCAATCAGATCTGGATCGTTAACTAGATCAGCCATCGATGCGCCATCCTTCTTGTTGTTTGCAACCCACGCCTTAAGAGCATCTGGGTCGAGGGTCACAAGCGCTGCGATAAATGGTTGATTGTCACCGACCA
>JACCDU011331005.1_pt1 | contig 14486 bp, 12 predicted proteins | sample 7446081 | NCBI WGS metagenome assembly JACCDU01 (sample SAMN15323447, study PRJNA562643) | freshwater metagenome | isolation source: river surface water | place: USA:Blue River Watershed | collected 2017-08-17
CCAATGCGGCCCGAGAGCTTGCCAAACGCGGCAATGGAGCCCGAGAAAGTCACCGCACCGATGAAGATGCCGATGTAAATTTCCATCGCGTGGATGGCGTGGGCAGCGCCTTCAAAGCCTTTGGTGGCTTCAGGGTCCACATAGGTGGCATAACCCACCAGCACAGCGGCCATGCCGACCATGCTGTGCATCAGGGCCACGAGCTCGGGCATTTGCGTCATCTGCACAGCGCGCGCGGCGTAAAGGCCGATGGCACCGCCAACAACCAAAGCGCCCACGATCCACGGGATGCCGGCCGCAGTGACCTGAGGCCCCAATACGGTCGCCAGCACAGCCAGGGCCATGCCAATGATGCCGTACAGGTTGCCGCGACGCGCGGTTTCCTGATTGGACAAACCGCCCAGGCTGAGGATAAAGAGAATGGTCGCCCCGATGTAGGCGACCGTGGCCAAACTTGATGTCATAAGAGTCTCTTTTCTTGATCGTTTGGGGACGGCGCTGAACACCCATCCCCAAGGTCATTATTTTCGGAACATGGCCAGCATGCGTTGGGTCACGGCGAAACCGCCGAACATGTTGATGGCGGTCAAGACCAGCGCCAGCGAAGCCAGGATGATGATCAAGGTGTTCGGGCGATTGGCGGCTTCGGCCATGGGCGAGATCTGCACCAGCGCGCCAATGGCGATGATCGAGCTGATCGCGTTGGTCACGCTCATGAGCGGGGTGTGCAAGGCAGGCTTGACGTTCCACACCACCATGTAGCCGACAAAGCAGGCCAAGACAAAGACCGTGAAGTGCGACAAAAATTCTGCAGGTGCGTAAGCGCCCACCAGAACGAACAACACCGCCGTGACGGCCGCCACCACCAGCAGCTGCCCCACGGGCATGGGCCCCGAAGGCTCGCCATGGCCATGGCCTTTTTTGGCCGCGGGGGCCGCAGCGGGCTTGGGTGCAGGCTTGGGCGCTGCCGCCAAAGGTGGCGCAGGCCAGGTGATGTCGCCGCTCTTGACCACCGTCAGGCCGCGAATCGCGTCATCTTCCATGTTGACATGGATCACGCCGTCTTTGGTCTTGCACAATTCCTCCGTCAACCGGAACAGGTTGGTGCCGTACAGCGTGGACGATTGGCGCGCCATGCGCGAAGCCAGGTCGGTATAACCCACGATGGTCACACCGTGCTTGACCACAGCCTGGCCGGGCTCGGTCAGCTCGCAGTTGCCACCTTGCTCGGCGGCCATGTCCACGATCACGCTGCCGGGCTTCATGCTTTTCACCATTTCAGCGGTGATCAGCTTGGGGGCGGGCTTGCCGGGGATCAGCGCGGTGGTGATGATGATGTCCACCTCGCGGGCCTGCTGCGCGTACATCTCACGCTGCGCGGCCTGGAAACCTTCGCTCATGACCTTGGCGTAACCGCCGCCACCCGAGCCTTCTTCTTCGTAATCCACCTTGACGAACTCGCCGCCCAGCGACACAACTTGGTCGGCCACCTCGGCACGCGTGTCGTTGGCACGCACGATGGCGCCCAGGCTCGCCGCTGCACCAATCGCTGCCAGTCCAGCGACACCTGCACCGGCGATGAAGACCTTGGCCGGAGGCACTTTGCCAGCGGCCGTGATCTGGCCATTGAAAAAACGACCGAAGGCGTTGGCCGCCTCGACCACAGCGCGGTAGCCACTGACACCGGCCATGGAGGTCAGCGCGTCCATCTTCTGGGCACGGCTCAATGTGCGGGGCAAAGCATCAATCGACAGCGCGGTGACCTTTTTGGCTGCCAACTGTTGCATCAGATCGGGGTTCTGCGCGGGCCACAAAAAGCCAATCAGCGTCTGGCCCTCGTGCATCAGCGCCACTTCGTCGGGCGCAGGGGCGCGCACTTTGAAGACGATGTCGCAACCACCCCACAGGGCCGCAGCATCGGGTGCAATCGTCGCACCGGCTTCGACATAGGCTGCATCGGACAGGTCGGCGAGCTCGCCGGCGCCCCGCTCCACCACGACGGCAAAACCCAGTTTCACCAGCTTGGTCACCACATCGGGGACCGTGGCCACCCGTTTTTCACCGGGGAAAATCTCCTTGGGCACGCCAATGCGCTGTGGCGTGGGGGCGCGATCGCCTGTCTGCATGAAAGTCTCCTCACTGAATCCAAAAAAAACGGTTCGCCTTCCAGCTTAACCGAAGTCAATGTCTCCCAGCCTGAAACAAGATCTTCCCAGGCCTTCGCCAGGCCCCAACCAGCACGCCTCTTCAACCAGAACACCCAGGCCCTGCAGGGCTGCCAAAAAAATATCGACCGGGGGGTGGTGTGGCTGTCAGGGCCGATAATCCAGCGCATGGACACACGTTGGAAACCCAATGTCACGGTGGCCGCCATCGTTGAAAATGAAGGCCGCTACCTGTTGATTGAAGAACACACGCAGGAGGGTTTGCGTCTGAACAACCCGGCGGGTCACCTGGACCCCGGAGAATCACCTGCCGAAGGCTGCGCCCGCGAGACCCTGGAGGAAACGGCACGCCCCTTCAAGCCTACAGCGTTAGTGGGCATTTACTTGTCCCGCTTTCAAAGGCCCAGCACCGGCGAAGACATCACCTATGTGCGCATGGCTTTTTGCGGCGAAATTGGTGATGTTCAGCCAGACTTGAAGCTGGACGAAGGCATCGTGCGCACGGTCTGGATGACCCCTCAAGAGGTGCGTGACAGCGCCGATCGGCACCGCAGTCCCCTGGTGCTGCGGTGCATCGAAGACCATCTGGCGGGACAACGCTTCCCACTGGAGGTGATCCACACCGATGCGGCGGTGGCCAGCTTGCCGCCCTTGCGTTCATGAACATGGCTTGGCCCTCGGAAGCCCTTTGGCTGCTCACGGGTGGCGCTGCCTTTGCGGCGGGCGTTCTCAATGCCATCGCCGGCGGCGGCAGTTTCCTGACCTTTCCTGCGCTGGTTTTTGCGGGTGTCCCGCCCCTTGCCGCCAACGCCACCAGCGCCATCGCTGTCAGCCCCGGCTATCTGGGAAGCACCTGGGGATTCCGATCGGAACTTCAGGCCCTGCCCAGAGCGCAAGTTCAGCGGGAAGTGGTGATGGCCGCAGTGGGCGGTCTGCTGGGTGCTGGTTTGCTGCTGGTGACACCCGCCCGCGTCTTTTCGGGTCTGGTGCCCTGGCTGCTGCTGCTGGCCACCGCACTTTTTGCGGCTGGTCCGATGCTGGCCAAACGCCATGCCGGCCAAGGTTATCCGGCCTGGCGCCTGCCCGGTCTCATGGGGGTGGCCATCTATGGTGGCTACTTCAACGGCGGTCTGGGCATCTTGCTGATGGCGATGTACACCCTGACCGGTGAATCCAGACTGAACACCGTCAATGCGCTGAAAAACCTCAACTCGTTTGTGCTGTCACTGCTCTCGGTGCTGGCCTTTGCCCTGGCAGGTGCCATTGTCTGGCCGCAAGCGCTTTGGATGATGGTGCTGGCCACGGCAGGCGGTTGGGCAGGTGCCCGTTTGGCCAAACGTCTGCCAGTTCAGTGGGTGCGCTGGCTGGTGATCGGCACGGGTTTGGTGATGAGCAGCATTTTCTTCCTCAGAACCTGAACGCGCACAAGCGCAAAACGCACAAAGCCTGAGGCCCACACCTTCACTCAAGGGGCACCCGCTGGCCAGCGGCGACGGCGTCCAATCGCGCCTGCTCTGCCAGAACCTTGGCCACATAACCATTGTCTTCGGTCAATGCATAGCCGCCCAGGTAAAACTTCAGCCCATCTTCGAGCGATCCGCCGCGCAGCTTGATGGCATCGGCCAGCACCGCCACACCCACGCGCAGGTTGGTGACCGGGTCAAAAGCGGCCAAACGTCCCCCGTAAGCCTCATAGCGCTGGGCGTGAATGCCCGTCATCACCTGCATCAAACCCTGCGCACCAGCCTGACTTTGCACATAAGGGTGGAAACCGGATTCGGTGGCGACCACCGCCAAAATCAGATGCGCAGGCAATCGGGATGTCTTGGACAGCTCCTGGGCCTCTGCCACCAAGGCCGCCAAGGGCTCTGGTGCCACCCGGTATTTGCGTGCCAGCCAGTGGGCCACCAGTGCCTGCTGCGGCGGCAAATCATGCAAATGCACAGCCGTTGCTCTTTCGGCCGTGTTTTCGGGCCACCATGGTGCCAGGACATTGCGTTCACGCAGCCACGAGGCCAAACCTTGCTCCAGCGGGTGCAACCATGGCGGCTGAAACCACAGCAACAACAACAAGGCGAGCACCAGCACCCCCACCGCCGACAAACCACGGTAAGTCAGCATGAAAACCTGCCGCAACGCTTGTTGACAACGCGCTCGCCAGGTCGGGTTGGGGGCCGAAGTTTTGAACATGACTTTCAACAGAGGAAACTCGCCATTATTAGCCTGAACGGTGATGCGGGCCCCATGCCCGCACAGCCATGGCCAGGCGGCGCAAAGGATAATGGCGCCATGTCCAAATACAAGCGTGTGGTCGTCGGTCTGTCCGGCGGCGTCGATTCGGCCGTGACAGCCTACCTGCTTCAACAGCAAGGTCATGAAGTCGTTGGCATCTTCATGAAAAACTGGGAAGACGACGACAACAGCGCGTACTGTTCGTCGAACATCGACTTTGTGGATGCCGCAGCCGTGGCAGATGTGCTGGGCATCGAGATTGAGCATGTCAATTTTGCGGCCGACTACAAGGACCGGGTTTTTTCGGAGTTCGTGCGCGAATACCAGGCCGGACGCACGCCCAACCCGGACATCCTGTGCAATGCCGAAATCAAGTTCAAGTCCTTTCTGGACCATGCGATGCGGGTGGGGGCCGAAAAAATTGCCACCGGCCACTACGCCCGTGTGCGGCAAAACACCGCCAACGGACTGTTCGAGTTGCTCAAGGGCCTGGACCCGGGCAAAGACCAAAGCTATTTCTTGCACCGACTGAACCAGGCGCAGCTGTCCAAAACCCTGTTTCCTGTGGGCGAGTTGCACAAGACCGAAGTGCGTCGCATCGCGCAGGACATCGGTCTGCCCAATGCCAAAAAGAAGGATTCGACCGGCATCTGCTTCATTGGCGAGCGACCTTTTCGCGAATTTTTAAACCGCTACATCTCCAAAGAGCCCGGCCCCATCAAGGACCCGACAGGGCGCACCATCGGCCAGCATGTGGGCCTGAGCTTTTACACCCTGGGACAACGCCAAGGCCTGGGCATTGGTGGCCTCAAGGCCAAAGGCGCACAAAAGGGCCGTGGCGAACACTCGCCCTGGTTTGTGGCCCGCAAGGACATCCCAAGCAACACCCTGTGGGTGGTGCAAGGCCATGAGCACCCCTGGTTGCTCTCACCCCGGCTGCAAGCCATCGACGTGAGTTGGTGCGCCGGCCAAGCCCCTGCACCCGGTGCCTATGCGGCCAAAACGCGCTACCGGCAAACCGACGCGCCCTGCCTGTACCACCCTCTGGTGCAGGCCGATGACCCTGCTGGCTTGGCACTGGACTTCCATGAAGACCAGTGGGCCGTGACGCCCGGCCAAAGCGCCGTGCTGTACGACGGCGAAGTGTGTCTGGGCGGGGGCGTGATCGAATCGGCCAGCCCACGCGCCCTCTGAGGTCCACAGACCCGGCACAGGGCGACGCAGCCCTGGGCAGGGCTCACTCCCCGCCCAGCCCCAATCGGTTGGGTTGGCGCTTTTCAATCGCAAAGCGCAGCAAGGCGGCTGTGCGGAAAATGCCGTGGGCAAACTTGCCATAAGGCAGTGTCAGGAACAAGGCCATCACCGCGCCCAGGTGCAGCGCCAACATCAGCGGCATGGCAGCCGTTTGTCCCACCAACCACAAAAGCAAGCCCGTCACACTCACCAGAAACAGCAAGGCGATGAAGCCCCGGTCCATGGCCTTTTGAGCGGCATCACCGTGTTCGGGGTGACGACGCAGGTTCAGGCGCCACAAGCCTGCCGTACCCACTGTCAAACCGATGCCGCCGATGACGCCCAGCAGTTTGGGCAGGGTGCTCAGGTCGTAAGGTGCGGGCCAGTCCAGCACATAGTGGTACAGCGTGGCCACGCTGGTCGCGGCAAAGCACAGCATGAAGCCATAAAACGTCAGGTGGTGGAAACGCCTGCGGGCCTGGGTCCAAGCATCGTCTTCGTTGTGGCAGCCTTCGCCATGGCCACCGTCCAGGTACTTCAGGCGCAAGGCCGCGTGCGCAGCCTCGGCCGCAGCGGGAGAGGTCAAATCGGCCCCGCTGGTGGCTGGCGTCACATCGCGCCAAAAGCGCATCACGCCCAGCGCCAGTGCCAACACCGAAAACAAGAAGATGGGCGCAAACAGGCTGACCATCAGGTTGTGTGGAAACACCGCATAAAAACCGCCTGACACGGGCGCAGACCACAGCGTGCCCTGGCGCAGCATGGCCAAAGCCAGAAACAGGGCCAAGCCGGCTGCCAAAGCCACGCACAAAGTCAGACCGTTGCGCTGGTACAGGCTGCCCAAGGCGGGTGGCCAAGCGTAGTCGGCATAGGTCTGTCCACGCACCTGGGCCATGGCTTTGGGCACATTGATGGCAAAGTCATGGGGTGGCGCGTACTGGCAGGCGTGCAGACAAGCCCCGCAGTTGTGGCACAGATTGGCCATGTAATGGACATCGGCCTTGCCAAACTCCAGACGCCGGGTCATGGCCGGAAACACCGCACAAAAACCCTCGCAGTAGCGACAGCCGTTGCAAATGTGCATTTGCCGAGCCACTTCGGCTTCGGGTGCGGTCATCTCGCCTCGCGCCAGCGCACGGGCATCTTGCGTCAGAGCTTCAAGCGATTGCATGGCCTGCCCCCTCTTTTTGCGCTTGCACGGCCTTGGCCGCCTGCTCACCCGCGATGCGGCCAAAAGCCGTGCCAATCGTCATGCCCACGCCGGCGGTATAGCCCTTGCCCAGCACATTGCCTGCCATCATCTCGCCCGCCACAAACAAATTGGGGCTGGGCTGGTCATTGAATCGAACAGCGGTGGTGTCATCGGTTTTGAGACCCAAATAAGTGAAAGTGACACCAGGCCTGACGGCATAGGCGTAAAAAGGGGCGGTGTCCAATGGACGCGCCCAATGGGTTTTGGCGGGCGTGATCCCCTCGGTGTGGCAATCGTCCAGCGCCGTGTGGTCAAACGAACCCTCACGGCAGGCCGCGTTGTAATCGTTGAGTGTTTGCATGAAGGTGGTTTCGTCCAGACCCAGCTTGCGGGCCAGTTCGGGCAAGCTGTCAGCCTGGGTGCCCTCAAAAACGGGCGGCATGAAACGGCCCACCGCTTTGGCGTCGATGATGGAATAAGCCACCTGCCCGGGCTGCTGTGCCACCAGCCGGCCCCAAATGGCATAACGCTTGGGCCAAAAGTCTTCGCCCTCGTCGTAAAAACGGCGGGCCTCCCGGTTGACCACCACGCCCAGCGAAACGCAATCGATGCGGGTGCAAATGCCCCCGTCGTAGAGTGGCGCACGCGCGTCAATGGCCACCATGTGCGCCTGCGTCGGGTCGCCGATGCGGTCAGCACCTTGCTCCAGCATGTGCTTGAGCAAAACCCCCTGGTTGAACCGCGTGCCACGGATCAAGAACTGATCGGCCGGGTATTCGCCCAGCGCGTTGGGCCCCCAGGCTTCGCGCAGCCACTCGCGGTTGGACTCGAAACCTCCTGCTGCCAGCACGCAGGCCCGCGCCTGGATGCGTTCGCGCCGCACATGGCCATCGGCTTGTTTGTGCTTGACCGAAGCGGCCACGAAACGCCCTTGGTCCAGCTCCAGCGCATCCACTTCGGCGTTGTAATGAATCTGCACACCCAGTTTTTCGGCGCTTCGGTAATAAGCATTGATCAGGGCCTTGCCCCCACCCATGAAAAACGCATTGGTGCGTGCTGTGTGCAAAGCCCCCGACAGCGAAGGCTGAAAGCGCACGCCATGCTTGACCATCCAGGGCCGGCAAGTGGCCGAATGGCGGATGACCAAGCGCGCCAGGTGCTCGTTGGTCAGGCCTCCTGTGACCTTGAGCAGGTCTTGCCAGAACTCTTCTTCCGGGTAGGCCTCGACCAGCACGTCCTGCGGGGCATCGTGCATGCAGCGCAAGTTGCGCGTGTGCGATGAATTGCCACCGCGCCACTCCCGGGGGGCCGACTCCAGCACCATCACCGTGGCACCTGCTTCACGGGCCATCAAGGCCGCACAAAGCGCAGCGTTGCCGCCACCAATCACCAAAACATCGACAGTCATAAAAGCTTTCAAAGGCCGCTGGCGCACAGGCTCAGAACTGGTACTTGCGCAAGCCACCGTCCACGGGGATCACCGCACCGGTGATGTAACTGGCCAAAGGCGAGGCCAAAAATGTCACCAGATTGGCCATGTCCTCGGGCTCGCCATAGCGGCCCATCGGAATTTCGTTCTCGCACTGCCACTGACGGTATTCGGGGGTGTAATTGCGAAAAATCTGCTCGGAGTGGATGCGTCCGGGCGGCACACAGTTGACCGTGACACCATGCTTGCCGACCATGCGCGACAGGCCCTTGGCCCAGCTGTGCATGCCGGCCTTGGCACAAAAAGCGCCATTGGTGTGCTCAGGCTCGCTCTTGCCGGTGATGTTGATGATGCGACCCCATTTGCGGGCGATCATCTGATCGATCAAAGCATCTGCCACTTGCCGTGGACGGTGAAAATTCAAGGTGATGGCTTCCTGCCAGGCCTCTTCGCTCACATGCAGTTCCTTGAAGCTGCGCGAGCCGCCCGCATTGTTGACCAGAATATCCACACTGCCCAAACCGGCCAGGGCCGCCTCGGCCAGACGCTTGGCCGCATCGTCTGCATACAGGTCCGACTCGATGATGACCGGTGCATGCCCACCCGCAGCCACAATCTCTGCCGCCAGCTCCTGCAGCTTGTCGACGCGCCGCGCCGACACAGCGACACGCACGCCCTCTGCGGCCAAGGCTTTGGCAATACCACGTCCAATGCCCACGCTGGCCCCCGTCACCAAAGCCGTTTTGTTACCCAGTTGCAAATCCATGATGCGCTTCCCTGTTGAAAATACATTTCAACTCTAGCCATCGTGGATGCACCAGGACAGATCATGGGCCGAATGGGGGCATCACAATTTGTAATACCGTGCGCCGTCAATCGGCAGACAGCTTGGCCTGCCTGACCACATGCCGCCACTTGGCCAGGTCCTCGCGCACCAATGTCCGCAACTCCTCGGGCGTGCTGGTTTCCACATCCGCGCCTTGCGCTTCAATTCGCGTCACCGTGTCTTTGTCAGACAGCACCTTGTTCAAAGCTGCATTGAGTTTGTCCACCACGGCCTTGGATGTTTTGGCGGGCACAAAAAGTCCGTACCACTGCGTCACATCCACACCAGGCACACCCAACTCTTTGAGCGTGGGCACGTCCGGCAGGGCTGAAGAGCGGCGGCTACCGGCGACGCCAACAGCATGCAATTTGCCGGATTTGACATGCGGCAAGGCTGTGAACAAGCTCGGGAACATGATTTGCGTGTGGCCCGCCACCGTGTCGTTGACGGCGGGCGCAGAACCCTTGTAGGGGACATGCATCAGGTTGACTTTCATGTTCAATTTGTACAACTCGGCGGCGAAGTGCGGCGCAGTGCCATTGCCTGCCGAGGCATAACTGAACTTGCCATCGTTGGCCTTGATGGTGGCCAAGATGGCTTTGGCATCCGTGGCCTTCAACTGAGACGTCACCACCATGAGGGTGGGCGAAAAACCCACCAGACCCACCGGCTCAAAATCGCTCAAAGGGTCATATCGCAACTTCTGCAAAGCCGGATTCATCGCATGCGTGGCCACATAGCCAAACAAAATGGTGTGGCCATCCGGCTGCGCACGGGCAACGAACTCCGAGGCGATCGAGCCGTTGGCACCGGCCTTGTTTTCCACCACCAGCGGCTGTCCCAACAAGGGTGCCATTTTCTGGGCGATGACCCGGGCCATCGCATCGTTGCCACCGCCAGCGGCGGTGGGCACCACGATGGTGATCGTCTTGTCCGGAAATGCCTGAGCCATGCCCCATGAACAAACCAGGGCCAGCGCAATCGCTTTTTTGAAATACCTTGAACACATCAGAAAATTCCTCAAGAAATGAGCAGGTCCGCAGGAAGCTGCAAGTTGCCTTGCATGATTTTTCGGACCGTGCGAACCACAGAAGCACGAACGACTTGCAGTTGGCCGGCCAACTCTTGCACATCGATCACGATTTGAATCACCCCCGACGGGTGCGCCACGCGGATGGTGTGAACACCCGCACGGGCACATGAGCCGCTGGCCACCGTGCCGGGCAGGCCCAAGGCCGTGGCCACACCTATCGCGCCCGTCACGGCATGCGCGGTATGGCAGCGCCAAGGCGTGAAGTAACGGGACACGATGCTGGCGTCATCAGCCCCTGGACTGACCAGCACCGGCTTGGGCATCACGCTGGCAGACACATCGCCCAGGCCCATCAACCTGCCAGCCTGCAAGCGGATCCGCTCGATGCGTGACAAAAGCGCTGGCATGGCATCGAGCTGTTGCGCACTTTCATGGCCTGAGATCCCCAAGCTGCTCGCTCGCATCAGCACCATGGGCATGGCCGCATCGATGCAGGTGACCTCTATTCCGTCAATGATGGTCAAACGCTCGCCCGTTGGAAACAATTGACCTGTGACACCACCCCAGACATCCAAAAAACTCAAATACACCGGGGCTGCGGTGCCGGTCACACCATCTATCGCGGTATCGCCGTCGTAGGTCACCTGGCCAGACGGGGTGGGGATCTGGACATCAATGCGGGCTCCGGTGTTGACGTTGTGCACACGCACCGAGGTCATGCCCTCGCTGGCCTGAATCAGGCCTTGCTCGATGGCAAAAGGCGCAACACCTGCCAACATGTTGCCGCAATTGGGCTTGGTATCCACCCCGTTGGGAGTCACCTGCGCAAACAGGTAATCCACATCGCAATCAACGCGTGAAGAGCGGGAGACGATGGCCACTTTGCTGGTCAAGGTCGATCCACCCCCCAAGCCATTGATGTGCGTCTGGTCTGCTGCGCCGATGGCAGATTGCAACACGCGATCGCGCAGTTCTTCGTTTTGCGGCAGCCACTCGCGCAGAAAAAATGGACCGCGTGAAGTTCCCGCACGCATCAGGACACAAGGCAATGAATGGGTCATGGGCCGGATGATGCGGTTTGTGTAGAATTTTGTGAATTGCATTTTTTTTATTTATTCTTGCAAAAAACAAAAGAATAGAAATGAACATCAATTTTGATCTGCATGATTTGCAAGCTTTCTCTGCCGCCGCCGAGTTGGGCAATTTCCGCAAAGCCGCCGAAGCGGTGCACATCTCACAGCCTGCTTTCAGTCGTCGGATTGAAAAGCTCGAAACCGCACTCGGCGTCAAACTGATTGACCGCAGCACACGCAGCATGAGCCTGACCGGCGTGGGGCGTGACTTCGCGCGCAAAGTACGTCTTTTGCTCGATGAACTCGATGAGACACTGCTGGGCATTCAGGAAGTGGGCGGCGCACGCATGGGCGAAGTCACCATCGCCTGCGTGCCCTCAGCGGTTTACTATTTTTTGCCCCAGGTACTGCGCGCCTACCACGCTCAATACCCACGCATCCGCATCAAGGTTCATGACGCCAGCGCCAACGAGGTGCTGTCTGTGGTCGCCAGTGGTGAGGCCGACTTCGGGGTGAACTTCATGGGCAATGACGAGCCTGGCATTGAATTTCGCAGCATTCTGGAAGAGCGCTTTGTCGCCGCCTGCCGCAAAGACCATCCGCTGGCCAAAAAAAGACGTGTCAGCTGGAAAGAGCTGGGCCAATACGACTTCATGTCGGTCTCCAAATCATCCGGAAACCGCATGCTGCTGGATTTGGCGCTGGCTTCGGCTGAGCAGCGTCCTCAAAGCATCTATGAAGCGCAACATGTGACCACTTTGCTGGGCCTTGTCGAAGCCGGCATGGGTGTGGCCGCCGTGCCCTCTTTGGCCATGCCTAACGCAGACCACCCTGTGCTGGCGAGCGTCCCTTTGTTCGATCCGATCATCACGCGCCGCATCGGCTTGATCCGGCGCAAGGGCCGCAGCTTCACACCGGCGGCCGAAAAACTTTACAACCTGCTCAGGGATTTGCGACCCGGACGGCGTCAATCGCTGGTCAAGACTTGAACAGGGCGGGGGCGCGCAGGTCGACGCTGGCCGACGCGCTGATGCTGGCACCCCTCCAGACACCCGAACGGACCAAGGCACGCACACAATCCCCGATGACCACCCGGGTGGCCAAGGCCGCCGGTGACAGCTCATCGTCGGAGAGACCGCACAACAAATTCACCCTGCTCACCTGGTGATCCACGATCCGGGCCATGTACAACTTGTCTGACACATCCGGCATGCGCGCCACGGCGGCCCAGGGTTGCAGGGTCGAACCCATCCCCGCGCACACCGCATCCATCAACATCGCCAAGGAGTCCATTTCCATGACCACCGACGGGGTGATCTTGGCGCGCGTGAAAGCGGCGTTCAGCGCATTGCGCAAGCCGTGGGGCCCGGTGGGCAATATCAGTGACTCGTCCCGCAACTGCGACATGCGCAAACTTTGCGGCGCTTGGGGTTTGCGCGATGCACGGGATGCGATCAGGAAAATATCCTCTTCAATCAAGGGCAGCACACTCCAGCGGCGCGCCGCTTGCACCGCTTGACTGGCGCCCATGGGCAAGTCAAACAAGACCGCCAGGTCCAGCTGCCGTGCATTGAGCATGGTCGACAAATGGCCCGAGAGACTCTCGACCATGTGCAGACGCACATCCGGGTAGCGCTCGCGCATGGCCTGCATCAAGGGCAGGCCGAGCACTGCCGCTGTGGTCGGTGCCAGGCCCACGCTCACCGTGCCCGTCAAACGGGCTTGTTGCGCGGCACGCATGGCCTGTTCGGCATGGCGCAGGGTCAGTTGTGCCTCCCTGAAAAAGGCCACTCCGGCCTCGGTAGGGGTCACGCCCTGGGGACTGCGCTGCAGCAATCGGGTGCACAGCTCGCCTTCCAGGCGCGTGATTTGCTGGCTGAGGGCGGACTGCACCAGATCCAGATCGAGCGCAGCGCGGCTGATGCTGCCCAACTCGACCACGCGCACAAAATAACGCAACTGCCTCAATTCCATGGCTTCAGGCGTCCGTGCGGTGCAATTTGGCCTGGATCTTCTGACGGCTGCGCCACACCGCCCAAAGCACCAGCGGCAACAAGAAGGCCACGGCCATTTCCGGATGAATTGGCAGACCAGAGGCTTTCAGGCCCTTCAAGGCGTACAGCAGCAAGCTGACCACGTAGTACGAAATCGCGGCCATTGACAGACCTTCCACCGTGACCTGCAGGCGCAACTGAAGCTCCTGGCCACGCGTGAGTTTTTCCAGCAAGACCTGGTTCTGTGCTTCGGTGGCAATGTCCACGCGGGTGCGCAGCAAGGCGCTGGTGCGCGAGACCCGCTCGGCCAAAGACGCCAGCCGCTTTTCGGTGGCCATCACAGTGGCCATGGCAGGCGACAAACGGCGCTGCATGAACTCGCCCAGTGTCTGCGTGCCGGAAATGGGCCGCTCCCGAAGTTCGGTCAAGCGTTGACCGACCAGGGTGTCATAGGCGCGGGTGGCCGAGAACCGGAAGCCATGCTCCGCCGTGGCCCGCTCTATCCGTGCAGCCAAGGACACCAGCAAATCCAGCAAGGCCTGATCGGTCTCGCCCTTGCGCTCGAGCAAACCCGTGATGTCGGCCAACTGCGCTTCTGCCGCCGACAACATGGCAGACATGCTTTTGGCCACCGGCAAGCCGCGCAAAGCCATCAAACGGTAAGTCTCCAACTCCAGCAGGCGCTGTGAAATTCGGCCGGCCCTGGCCTCGGAGGTGTTTTCGGGCGCCACCACCAGCATCCGCTCAAAACCATCTTCGCCAATCCGAAAATGGGTCAGGATGCAGGAATGCGATTGGCCATCGGCGGTATTGCCCATGCGGGACGCCAGCACCGTGCCCGGCCCCAACCAGCTCTGGGCCTGCGCGATCAAATCGGGCGAAGACATGTCCCCCGTCAACATCCCCAGTTGGATGGCCGTGATGGTCCGGCCCGGCAAACCCCGCAGCCACTCGGTACCCACGGCAACATGGGGCGCCAAATCGGGCAAATCCGCACCCCAATGGGCATTCGAGGGCAGGTTTTGCACGATCGAATAGCGCGTGAATTCGGTGTGGCGCTCCCATTTGACGGTGAAATGGTCGCAACGCAAACGCAAAAAATTGCCCTGCAACTGGTCCAAGCCCAAGTCGGCATGACCTGGCAAAAGCCGCAATTGGGCCCACTCCTGTTCGCGCGTCACCCCCTCGTTGAGCAAGGCCACATACACGATCAGCGCTGGCAAGCGGACCCTGGCAGGCGGGCGAGCGTGCACCTCGTTGTGCAACTCGCGCCTTTGGGCATCTTCTGGCGGCAAGAACCGGGATGTGA
>JACCDU010644811.1_pt1 | contig 14470 bp, 9 predicted proteins | sample 7446081 | NCBI WGS metagenome assembly JACCDU01 (sample SAMN15323447, study PRJNA562643) | freshwater metagenome | isolation source: river surface water | place: USA:Blue River Watershed | collected 2017-08-17
GATGATCTTTCCTGCGCCCACCGTGGCGATCTGGCTATCGACCAACGTGCCGACCGTGATCGTGGCGGCGTTGACGGACTGAATCTGGCTGGAGTTGAGCGTGCCAGCGATGCTGCCCGCGCTTACGGAGCCGATTTGGGTCGCCGTGATCGTGCCCGTGATCGTCGCCGCATTGACGGACGTGATCTGGGAGGCCGTGATGCCGCCGCTGATCAGATTCGCCGCAATGCTGCCGGTGATCGCGGACCCGTTCACCGAGGTGATCTGGGTCGCCGTGATGCCGCCCGTGATGCTGGTCGCGCTGACCGACGAAATCTGGGACGACGAGATGCCGCCCGTGATCGACGCCGCGCTGACCGAGGTGATCTGGGACGAGGTGATGCCGCCAACGAGGCTCGTGGCGTTCACCGAAGCAATCTGGGACGCCGTGATCGTGCCCGTGATGGCCGAGGCACTCACCGAACCGATCTGGGACGAAGAAATGCTGCCCGTGATGGACGACGCATTCACCGTACTGATCTGGTTCGCGATGATCAGGCCGACGATGGAGTTGGCGTTGACGCTCGCGATGTCGTTGGCCGTGAGCGTGCCGGTCACCGACGACGAGGAGGTCACCACCGTCCAAGTACCGCTGACGTTCTGGTAGAGCGTCTGGTTGGAGGTGTTGAGGACCAACGCGCCGACCGGGTAGTTGGTGTCCGGGAGCGACGGCAGGGTGCTCAGGCGGCGGACGACGGAAAGGTCGCTCGCGATGAGCCGCTGCGTGTTGAGAATCTGGTCCGTCAACTGGGCACCGACGATGACGCCCGTGATGGAAGTCGCGCTGACGGAGCCGATCTGGCCCGCAGAGATGGAACCGACAATCGTCGTCGCGTTGACGTTGTTGATCTGGGACGCCGTGATGCCGCCGACGATGGTCGTGGCACTCACCGACCCGATCTGGGACGAAGAGATGAGCCCGACGATGGCCGAGGCGGATACCGATCCAATCTGGCCCGAAGAAATCGTGCCGATGATCGAGGACGCGCTGACCGACGAAATCTGGGACGAGTTGATCGCGCCCTGAATGACGCCCGCGTTCACGGAGCCAATCTGGGTGGACGAGATGAGCCCCGAGATCGTGTTCGCGTTGACGGACCCGATTTGACCTGCGGAAATGACGCCCGTGATGCTGGTCGCGTTGACCGAACCAATCTGGGTCGCGGTGATGCTGCCCGAGATCGTGTTCGCGTTCACGGACCCGATCTGGGACGCCGTGATGCTGCCGACGATGCTGGTGGCGTTAACCGAGCCGATCTGACCCGCAGAAATCGAGCCGACGATGCTGCCCGCGTTGACGGACCCGATCTGGCCCGCCACAACGGTGCCGGTGATCGAGGAGAACGAGATCGACCCGACCGAGAAGTACTGGGTCCAAGTGATCGGCGTGACGCCAATCGTGATCGTGCCGGTCGTCGTGATGACGAAGGACGTGCTCGAATTCGTAGCACCGGCGTCCACGAAAACGTAGGTTCCCGTGACAAGTTCGCCGGTCGTATCGGCGTCGGAGGTGCGGACCCAAGTACCGTTGCTGCCCGTACCAAGCGTCTGGACCTCGTACACGCCGTTCTGCGACGGAGTGCTCTGGTCCTTGACGAGAACTCGGTCGTTGGGGGCCAGCGGGATCGTGTCCAGCGTGTCAGGCGCACCGCCCGTCAAGTTGATGTTGGAGCCGGTCGTGGCTACGCGCACCGGGCTAAGGATCGAAAGACCCGCAGCGGCTGCGTCGGCGTAGGCTTTGGTCGCCGCGTCGTCAGGAAGCGTGGGGGCCGGGAGGGACTTGACGGCTGCGCCTGTGATCGTGCCGCCGCTGATCGAACTACCGCTGATGGACGCGCCCGTGATCGGAAGCGCACCAATCGAACCGGACGTAATCGTCGCGTTCGTGAAGTTGGAGTTCGAAATTGCGGCGTTCGTGATCGTGCCGCCGCTCACCGAGCCGTTGTTCAGCGTGGCACCCGTGATCGTCACCGCGCCCACCGTGCCCGAAGAGATCGTGGCACCAGTCAGCGTGGAACCTGAGATCGTCGCCGCAGCAATCGTTCCACCCGTGATGGCGGGAGTCGCGAACGTGCCGTTCGTCACCGTCGGGCTGGTGATGATACCACCCGTGAACGTGGACGTGGAGATCACCGCGCCGCTGATGTTCGGCGCGACGAGATTCGCGGCGTTTAGCGTGAGACCCGTGATGACGGGGTTGACGATCTGAGCGTTCGTGATCGTGCCGCCCGTGATCGCCACGTTCGACGCGTCCTGAACGGCCATCGTCCCGAGGCCCAGATTCGTGCGGGCCGTGGGGACGTTGGTGAGGTCAGAGAGGTTGTTCGAGCGGAGAAGGGCGTCCACCGGACCGCCACCTCCACCGCCACCGCCCATGCTGATGTCCTCCAGCACGCGGGAGAAGTAGCACGCGAGGCCCTCGTTCGGCAGACGCGGGTAACCCGGGATGCCCTCGTCAAGATTGCACGGGAGTTCCCAAACGATTTGGCCATCGACGCAGGTCTTCGTGACTTCACCGAAGAACTGCGTGACGAAGTTATCGACCGTGCTGGGCAGCGGCTCGTGATCAGGATCGCAGCTATTGCAGGAGCAGGACATGGATTAGTAGGAGCCGGGGTTGATGGCCAATCCGAGACGGTACGTCGTGGACGCGGGCAGATTGGTACCGTCAGTCGTGAACAGCGTGATACGGGCCACGGTCTTGGAGTTCGCCCCGTCGCCCCAGTTGTACATCACCGTGATGTTGGCCGCGATCACGTTGAGCGACACCGCAATGGCGGGGCACTTGCGACCTAGCGCAGCACGCGAGATGTCCACACTGAACGTTTCGGCAGGAGAGCCTCCCGTCGTGGTAACTGCTGCAGAGATGTTCAACGCCTGACCAACGAAATTGTTGGAGTACGCGCCCGCTACTGCCGTGGAGTTATCCACGTTGATCAGCGGGTACTGGTTCTCGCGGGTGTTGTTCGTGACGATGTTGTACTGGGTCGCAGTACCGAACTCGAACGCGGTGGGGCTGCTACCATCGCCGCCCTGACGAAGTTGATTTCCAGTGAACGTATTGTTCGTCGAGATACCCGTCACCTTTACTCCAACCGAAACCGGACCGAATAAACCGTTACCGGTGCAGGTACCTTCGTAGCATCCATCGAAGTACAGGATGTTCGCGGAACCGTCCGAGGCAATGAACAGGTTGGACGTGATGAGGAACGAAGCGACGTTTTCCAGTTTAACCGCTGCCGTTCCAGCCGCCCCACGGGCATCAATGTGGCTGTTCACGATACTAAACAGCGGCATTCTTCCGACCTGATAACGCCCGGCCCAGTCAAGGCCCGCAGAATTCCAATTAGAGCTGGCGTTAGCCTTGACGTGGACGCCCATCTTCACGGGCACCATGTACACCTGATCCATCAGAATGCCTTCCGTGTTCTGATTACTGGAAGACGTGCTGTTGTTGATGTTCGCGAGGCCGATGCTCCAGAAGTTGGTCTGGGTGTTCGCTACGGTGAAGTTGACGCTGACGCCCGTGATGTCGATGCCGGTGCCAGTGAGGCTCGCGTCGCTCGTCGGATTACCGCTGATGAAACAGCCGTCCACTGTCGCATTCCACGCCTCATTGAACTGAACGCCGTTGGCCCAGTACGCTGTCGTGGTCGGACTCTCAACCGAGACCCGAATAAGACGTGAACCGGGCTTTTGGTGGTAGCTGGTCGAAGTACCGTGATTGATCGTGACAGCACGACCGCACACCGCGTCAGCCCGCACCGTGAGGTCACGGAACTCCACCGCACGGTTGACCGAAATCGCAGCCGACGCGCCGGTCAGAGTAACCACGAATCCGTTCGCGGAAGCCGTCGTCTGATTGATGACACTCACTCCCATTCCGTCGCCACGGAAATAGAGGTTGAAGAACGTCGAGTCGGCAGGAGCCGTTACCGTGATGGCAGACGTGATACGGTAGGTGCCGCGTGGGAAGTAGACGACCGCACGGACAACGGAGTTACCTGCATCCGTGATGGCAACGCGAGCCGCAGTGATCGCAGCGTTGATCGCCGTCGTGTCGTCCGTGGTGCCGTTGCCGACCGCACCGTAGTCGCGCACGTTGAAGAGCGGGTCATCGCTCCAGACCGTGTCGTAGGCCGTCGCGCTGTTCTTCTTGAGGAACGCGGCCTTGTTGCCGCCAGCGGGGAAACCGAGACCAGCGGGACCAGTGAAGCCCGTGGGGCCAGTGGGGCCGGTAACATTCGAGGCCGCGCCTTGCGGTCCGGTGAACCCGGTCGGACCCGTCGCGCCGGTCGGGCCGGGGACGGTGGACGCCGCCCCCTGCGGGCCGGTGAATCCGGTGGGGCCGGTCGCGCCAGTCGGGCCAGCCGTTCCCGCTGCGCCCGTGAATCCCGTCGGGCCGGTCGGGCCAGTAGAGCCCGTAGGGCCTACGTTACCGATGCCGCCGTTCGGTCCGGTCGGACCAGTAAATCCGGTGGCTCCGGTGGGGCCAGCCACACCCTGCGGGCCAGTGAACCCAGTTGCGCCAGTCGGGCCAATCGGTCCTACCGGACCTGTGAATCCAGTCGGGCCGGTGACGTTCGAGGCCGCACCCTGCGGGCCAGTAAATCCTGTGGGACCAGTAGGACCGGTTGCGCCAGCCGGACCGGGCACCGTCGAGGCCGGGCCTGCGGGGCCGGTGAATCCAGTCGCGCCCGTGGGTCCGGTCGGGCCAGTGACGTTTGAGGCTGCGCCCGGGGCACCAGTCGGACCCGTCGCGCCAGTGAAGCCCGTAGGCCCCGTAGCTCCGGCAAGACCCGCCGGGCCAGTCGCGCCTGTAGGACCAGTGAAACCCGTTGCGCCTGCGGTACCCGCCGGGCCAGTCGCGCCCGTGGCTCCAATCGTGCCCTGCGGGCCGGTGGGGCCAGTAGCACCCTGCGCTCCCGTGAACCCAGTAAAGCCCGTGTACCCGGTGAAGCCTGTTGCCCCAGCGGGACCAGTCGGGCCTTGAATCGGGCCGACGTTATCCCACGAGGAACCGCTCCAGACGTACCCGTTGCCGTCGGCCAGCACGACGTATAGATCGCCGGGCGTTGCGCCTGTAGGCAAGCTCGCGACATTCGGGACAGAGCCCTTCAACACGACGCTCGTGCCCGGAGAACCCGCAGGCCCCGTGTACCCCGTCGGTCCAGTAAATCCAGTCGGACCCGTGACATTCGACGCCGGACCCGTGGCCCCCGTAAATCCGGTGTACCCAGTCGGGCCAGTTGCTCCGGTCGCGCCTGCACCGCCAGCGACGCCAGTAGGGCCAGTGTAGCCCGTGTATCCAGTCGGGCCAGTGTACCCCGTGCCGCCTCCACCGCCACCACCGCCAGCAACCGCGTCAACGTACGCCTTCGTGGCCGCGTCGTTCGCGTTGACCGGGTACGGGAGACCCGTGATTGATCCGCCCGTGATGATGACGCCGTTGGCGTTCTGGAACGCCATCGTGCCGAGCATGCCGTACTGCACGAACAGCTCGTTCAGGACGCGCTTGAAGTAGCAGGCCAGCCCTTCGCCCTCTTGGCGTGGGTACCCGGGGATGCCGGTGTCGAGATTGCACGGCAGGCTCCAGACGATCTGCCCGTCAACGCATGTCTTCGTGACCTCCCCAAAGAACTGGGTCACGAAGTTGTCAACGGTGCTCGGCAGCGGCTCGTGCGCGGGGTCACACTGGGTCGAGCACGGTTCGCTGGGGCAGGGGTTGCTGGAGGGCTGGCAAGACATGGCGTGTCCTTAGTATACGACTAGACGAGCAGGTGGGAGAACCCAAATTTCTCCGCCCGGGCCTTCAGGAGCTTACGGTCCTCCTCCACGCGGCTGTAGGCCAGCTTGTGGACCTCGTCCGCCTTGTCCCAGCCGTGCTTGACGGGGTGGTTGTGGGTGATCCGGGCGTCCTCGGCCCACGCGTACTTGCCCAGAAGCTGGCAACGTCCAGTCAGCTCGTTGTCGCAGCCTGCGTGGTGGTATCCGGTGTGGAAAAACTCGCCGTCTAGCAGGGGCAGGAGCCTCTTGGAGGCCAGCCAGTGGGTCGCGATCTCTCCCTTGGCCCAAATCCCGTCGTTTAGGCCCACCAAGCCGTCCCCGTAGGCAAAACTCCGGTACATCTGCTCCAAAGCACGCCGCAGGAAGCCCTTTTCGGGCACGCAGTCGTTGCCGAGGAAGCAGACGAACTCGCCCGTGGACTCTTCCACGCCCTTTTTCACCATTTTCGGGACTCCGGAGCGATTTTCAAAGGAGTCCTGCTTCACGATCACCTCGAAATTCTTCCACCCGGTCGTTTCGGGCAGCGAATTCACGAGATTCGTGAGCTGCTCCTCGCGCCCGAGCGTCGGGATGACGATGGACACCTTCGGGTTGAGGAAATCGAGGTAAAAAACCGAGTCCCGGCGGTACTTTTCATTCTCCGGGAAGAAGTCGCGGGCCTTTTTCCAGTGCTCGAAGCTACCTTGCTTGTCCCCGAGCCACCAAAGCGCCCAGTAGAGCAGTTCGTGGGGCTCGTGGCGGTAGTGGTTCGCGTTGTTGGCGTAGAAATCAGACCACGGGATCGCCGTTGCGGCCATTGCGTACGCCGCTGTGCGCTGTGCGTCGTTCTTCTTGTGGTAGTGGTGAGCCAAACGCATCCACGGTTCGCGCCGCGTGCAGTCGCGAGCCACGGCCTCGTGCCACTTCTGCACCGCCAGAGCCTCGTTCCCGATGTACAAGGCGCACTCGCCTTGGAAAATGACGCTTTGGGTGGCCTCAGTGTACCACCCGTTCATCCCGATGTGACGCTCGAACTCGTGGTACGCGGACTTGTAGCGGCCCGTGTACAGCATCTCGCGGGCAAGGTAGTGCGAGTTGCGGTCGTTGTTTGGGTTCTGGAAGCAGTCGAGGGCCAAACCCGTCAGGTAACGGCGGCGGTGGTCGGACGGCTGCTGCCAGTGCTCCAGCTTGATGATGTCCGGAGGGAGGTACGCCATCTTCGCGGAGCCCGCGAGCACCTCGTGCACCACGCCGACCCAGTGGAGCTTCGTGCGGTTGTAGAACTTGCAGTGGCGGAACTTGACGATCTCGTTGCCGTGCTCGTCGTGGGCGAAGACGAACTCGTACTCAAGCTGCTCAACGCCTTCAGCGATCTTGGCCTGCACGACATCGAGGTTGAGACGCGTGTACTCCTCGTCGCAGTCGGGCATCGCGACCATGTCAGTCGGCGCGAGCGAGGCCGCAAAGTTGCGGGCCTTCGCGTAGTCAAAGAGACGGTCACCTGCTTTGACCAGCGGGGCCTCGTCACCAAAAATAAACCGAGCGTTGATGTCCTTCGCGAGGGCCTCGTCGATGGTGAAGAGGAATCGTTCACCGACTTCGTGCACTTCAACTCCAAGGTTGCGTGCGATCTCTGCGCTGTTGTCGGTCGATCCCGTGTCCACCAGAATAACTTTTCCCCCGCGCTTCTGGAACTCCGCGAGGGAGGCCAGAAGGCGGGGGATGGTGCGGGACTCGTTCCGACAGATCAGTACGATTGAAAAATTCATCGTAGGTCTGTTGGAACTGGAACTTACCGGGAGCGTTTCTCGACGCCCTTGATTCGGCCCTTGTTGGCCGAGGCGTAGAAGACGGCCTTGCCCTTCTTGGCACCGTACTCCTTCTCCATCGCCTTCTTAATCTTCGATCCCTTTTTGGTTAGCGGCATGTTTGGTGGGGTTGGTTATGGCGTATCAGGCCACACCACTACATGGGGGAATCCCGGTTGCTTCGTCAAGTCGCGAAGTTGCTGGCGGTAGGGAGCCCACTTGTCCTTGATCGCTTGTGGCGTATCCACGACCTGCGACCAGTCGGACTCGATGAGCTTCTTGTTGCGCTCGGTGCGGATTTCCTCCGCGAGCTTGGCCTCGTCAACGAACGGCGGAGGCGCAAGCGAGTCGTCCTCGCTGATCTGGTAGGAGCCGAGGACCACAAACGGAAGCTCTGCACCGTCGCAGCGGAGCCGATCCGCCAGAACCTCAATCTGCTTGAACGGTCCGAGGACCGAGTCGGGAGTGATGACGACGCTCATGGTTAGACGAGTTCAAATTTCCGGATAACCGCTGCGCCCACGACACCGGAAACGGTGTAGGCATTTAGAACAAAACCGAGCTTTGTATTTTCTTGTGGAACTACAGGCGTTGCGCTTGAACTTCCGGTAGACGGTGAGACGATGTACGAGCGCAAACCAAAAGCGTACTGAGGCGAGTTTGCCCCAAAGATGACTGATACCCGAAACTCGGAGAACATACCGGGATGCGTACCGTCACTCAAGTCCGCATCGGGTCTGAATGTTGGACCGGGAACTACCGTTTTGATCGCTGCACTGGCTCCGGAACAATCGTAGACAACGAGCTTGTCGCTCGCAATGAGCGACACATCGTTCCCGCTGGCTCCAACAAAGCGAGTGCTGTTGGCGTCATTATTCGGTGCTCCAGTTAGGACCGTGCCTACGGTTACTCCCACTCCTGCCGTGTACGTCAGAATGTTTGCTCCGCTATTCCCGACAGCACTGCCACCATAATAGAAAAATACCTTGGTGGAGCTTACGGCGTGAACTAAAACAACGGGAGAACTTACAGCCGCGAGTGCGACGTTAGCAGTGCTGTAAACAGTTATCGTAGTCCCAGACAAGGAGATGACTCCGACGTGTAATACTGTGGACGTGTAAGCATCGAAGAAAAACGTCGTGTCGGTCAGTCTAACAAATTTAGATGCAGTGGTTGTCGTTCGTCCGGTGGAGACCCTTGTTCCCGCCGTGAGCGTGGAGCCGGAAAGCGAATACGCGATAAAGCCTCCAGTCGAAGCCCCGTCTGCCATGCAGTAAAGAATCACTTTATCTGCCGCTGTTTGTACGAAGATCGTGTTTGCTGAAGCTATCGTCGCAAACGCGCTCGCAACGGTTCCTATAGTAACAGTTGTCCCGCTTACTGACATCGGCACCGTGTACGCGGTGTCGGTGGACCGATAGACGTAAACAAAACCGCCAGACGGAACAGCCTTAAAAGCGAATGATGATGCGAGAGTGGCGGGAAGGGTTGACGTAGCCGCAGTGTTTACCGTGATTGTCGTTCCACTGATCGACAAGACGACTGCTTCAAACGCGGTGCCCGCAGTTGAAGACGCTACGATAACCGTGTTTGCGCCAATCCTAACGGCACCGCAATGAAGACCTGCCGCAGCGTTTCGGATTAGGGTTTGCGAGCCGTAGGTATTTGTGGACTGAGCGTAGACCTGACCGTAAATCAAGTTGCCGTTAGTCCTAAACAGGAACAATACGCGGTTGCTGTCCAGTTCAATCGGCAAGGTTGAGTTGCCTGCGATGGTGGTGAACCCTTCTGTGGTAAACTGATTTTCTCTCTCGGAGCTAACGCCCAAGCGTAGGGCATTATTAAGCGTCCACGCACCTGCTGCCGTGGAGTTGTTCGCCAGTTCGATCTCAACCGTGCTGTATGCGTTCACGAAACCGAGCAACGTGTCGCTGGTGTTTGTGATGCGGACGTGGAACTGGGAGAGGTTCTCGATCTCAAACTTGCCCGTACCGACGGTCATCGTCGTCGCGTCCGGCAGCTTCACGGTCGTGCCGTAGTCGGTCGGCGTGATGCGTAGCAGGGTCGGCGTCGAGGTGAGCGTCGTGTTGCCGGTGGCCGTGACGACGTTCGTGATGCCGCCTGCCGGGGCCGTCGCGCTCGTCCACGTCGTGCCGTTGCTCGTCAGGACATTGCCCGCCGTGCCGGGAGCGACCTCCTGAAACAGCGACGTACCGTTGCCGAGCAGTGCGCTGTTCGCGGTGTAGTTGATGATCGGCGTGTTGCCGATCCACTCGGTGCCGTTCCAAATCCACGAGCGGTTGCCCGACGTGAAGACTTGGTTCAGCGCGGGGCTGGAAGGAAAATCGAGGGCCATGAGAGTTACGAGTTAGGCGTGCTGGGCCAGTTTACGGACCAAGGAAACCCGGGCTGGGATGGAACGTCACGAAGAGCTTGTCTGTAGACCGTCCACGCCGTGCGCTGATCTTGCGTGAGCGGCGCGTCCGCGATTTGCGTCCAGTCGGTCTCGGTCAGCTTACGGTTGCGCTGCCAGCGCACTTCTGCGGACTTGCGCTTGTCGGTTTCTGCCTTCTCCTCGGCAGTCTGCTCGACAATGACCCACTGCTGACGCCAGTAGCCTTGAGCGTCGCGAATCGGATCGCCCTCGACGAGCTTGCCGTAGCGTTCGGTCACCTGCGGCTGCTGCGAGAACTCATACATCCCGTACCCGTGCGGCTCCACGTCCGCAGGAAAGAGCACCGCTGGAAAAGCGATGTGCGGAAATACCTGCTTGAAATTGTCTTCGAGGATCGGGAAGCCCGTCGGATTTCCCTGTTCGTTGAGTTTGATGACCATGACTTAAACGTTTCCTGTATTTGTTGAAGGGAAAGACCTGCCTGCGCCCCATATAATGCGGACCGCTCCTCTTCCAGAGGCTCCACCAATATATCCCGAGTAGGTATAGTTGCCTCCGGTGTTTAGAGCTTCGTAATACCCAGCACCTCCTCCACCGCCGTAATCACCTCCACTTCCCCCCTCATATCCAGCAGCTCCTCCGTTGTTCCCACCACTTCCACCGAAACCACTATAGGCAGTGACATAACTTGACGTATTGCCAGCCCCCCCATTTCCGCTTCCTGCCTGACCTAAAATGCCAACGCCACCACCAGCACCGCCGACGCCAACTAAGGCTGGGTTTGACGAATAATTAGCTAAAGCACCACCGCCACCGCCACCGCCACCGCCGGAGCCTGCTGATCCCGACAAACCCGGGCCTCCGCCGGTGCCGCCTGCTCCCGAGTAACCTCCTGCTCCGCCGCCGCCGCGAGAGCTAGAACCGCTTCCACCGGCACCTCCGCCGTCGCCGACATTGGTCGGAGTTGCGTCGCCGCCCGACGCGAAAACCAAAAAAGTTGAACCCCTAGCAAGAGAACTGCCCTTGCCCCACGTCAGCAATGATTCTGCGCCCGGACTCGATGCACCAACTTGAACTGTCAACGTTTCTCCGGGCGAAACCGCAATACTGTTTGCATAGTACAAATCCCCGCCGTTTCCACCACGCCCCCAAATGCCATTACTACCTGACCCTACACAAACCGCGCAGATAGATGAGACTCCTGCGGGTACGACAAACGAGTATGTACCCGCCGTCGTGTACGCCTGCTGACCGGAAGGGGCTCCTGCGCGTGCGAGAGCCCCAAATCCTCTGGACGAAGCCGCACCGCGTGTTCCGAGAAAAGGCATGGCGATTAGGCGAAGCGGGTTTGAGACGCGAACACAGCGTAGGTCGGAGTGGCGGCGGTTTTTACCACCGTGTACGAGTAGATGTCAACGCTGTTGGCGTTGCCAGAAGTCGGGGCCGTGCCGCCCTGCCAGCGGGTCGTGACACCCACCGTCGTGCCGTCAACCTGCACGGACGTGTTGTAGTAGGCCGTTGCGCCGTTCGTGACGAGGAACGCCACGGTGACCGATTGACCGACGGCGAGGGCCGTGTTCAGCGTCGTGCCAGACGAGGCGCGGATGTTCACCACGAAGTTGCCGCTTGCGTTCGTTGTGTAGAACAGGACAGCCTGTGTGGTTACGTCGTACGCAATAGTGCCCGTGGCGGCGGTGGCCGAGACGGTGACGACTTCAGCCGTGTCGTTCAGTACCATCGCAATCTTCGAGCTTGTACCGCTGAAGGTCTGCGTGCCAGTGAACGTGTTGTCCGCCGAGAGGACGATGCCAGCGGGACCGGTCGGACCCGTTGGGCCTGTTGCGCCTGCTGTACCCTGAGGGCCAGTTGCCCCTTGCGGACCGACGATGCCGGACGAAGCTTCGACCCACTGCCCACCGTTGATGTCCACATAGTAGATCATCAGTTGGCCGGTGAGTGAATTCCACCACAGGTCGCCATCCGACGGTGAAGCCGGTGCGGTGTCGCTCGTGGGAGCGTTCAGCGCAGGCCCGGTGTAGCCGGTCGGGCCGGTGTAGCCGGTGTATCCGGTCGCACCGTCCACGCCCATATACCCGGTCGGGCCAGTGTAACCCGTATACCCAGTGTGGCCCGTTGCGCCTTCAGGTCCGGTAAAGCCCGTGTACCCCGTCGGGCCAGTGTGACCTTCAGGCCCCGTGAAACCTGTGTACCCGGTGTGACCCGTCGCGCCCTCGGGTCCGGTGTACCCGGTGTAGCCCGTCGCGCCATCGGGGCCAGTGTATCCGGTGGCACCGTCCGGACCCGTGAAGCCCGTGTAACCGGTGTACCCCGTAAAGCCCGTCGCGCCAGCGGGGCCAGTGTACCCCGTGTATCCGGTCGCACCCGTCGCGCCTGCGGCACCCGTGTACCCGGTCGCTCCGGCTTGCGTGTACGTCACCTGCATGACGGTGATGATCACCGACGGGACGGCGGGAGCGGGGGCCGTCGCGTTGTTGGCTTCGAGGACAATGTTTACATTGTCCACGGACCACATAATCTCAAGGTTGTCCCCGGGGACGATGCTGTTCAGCAGGAAGTCCCACGCCGCGACTTGGAACGTGTTGCTCTGAATGTTGATCCGGGTAGCGGAGTCCGGGATGTCAACGCCGTTCTTGCGGAACCAGATTTGAATCGTCTCGCCCGTGCCGCCACCAGAGCGGTGGTGTATCTGCGCCGAGAACTGAATGTCGTACGTCCCCGGATTCACGAACGTGATCTCGGAGCTGTTGACGATGGTGACACCACTGGAGTACGCGGTGTTCGGTGCGGTCATCGCGTAAGCCGTGTTCGGCAAAGCCGCGACTTGATCCACCGTGCTGTAGAAGGAACCGTAGTGGGCCACTGCGCCTCCGACGCCAGCGGGGCCGGTATATCCTGTAAAGCCCGTGTACCCGGTGAAGCCTGTAGCACCCGTATACCCAGTGGCTCCGGTGTAACCCGTGGCTCCGGTGTAACCCGTGGCTCCCGTGTAACCCGTGGGGCCTTCGGGACCAGTGTAGCCCGTTGCGCCCTGCGGGCCGGTGAAGCCGGTGTACCCGGTGTACCCGGTGTGGCCCTCAGGCCCGGTAAATCCCGTGTAACCGGTGTGGCCCGTTGCGCCCTCGGGTCCGGTGTAACCAGTCCAACCAGTGGCACCCCTCGGCCCCGTGAATCCCGTGGCCCCCGTTGCGCCCTGAGGACCGCTGAAGCCTGTGTAGCCCGTGAACCCAGTGGGACCGGTATACCCCGTCGCACCCTGCGGGCCGAGAGGGCCGGTAGCACCCCGAGGCCCGGTCGGGCCAGTGGAGCCCGTGTAGCCCGTCGCACCGGTCGGTCCGGGGACGCTAGACGGCGATCCAGTCGCGCCCTGCGGGCCGGTCCAACCCGTTGGACCCTGTGAGCCTTGCGGGCCGGGAAGACCCTGCACGCCCTGATTGCCCTGCGGTCCGGTGTACCCGGTAGGGCCGGTGTAACCCGTGGCCCCCGCAGCACCCGGCGCACCGTTCTCACCAGCAGGTCCGGTGTACCCCGTCGCGCCAGTCGGGCCAGTGGGGCACGAAGCCTCGTGAGCGCAGTCAGCGAAGTTGCCGTAGGACGGGCCGCAGTTCGTGGGGTTCCGGAATTTCATGGGCGGGCGAAAAAGTGATGGATGGTCTGCTGGACGACCCAGCCAATAATACCTACGACAGTGGAGAGGGCGGCGATGCCACCAAGAATCTTTGATCTATACGCGAGCTGTGTCTCTTCGAGGTCTTTGATCCGTTTGTCCTGCGATGCGAGCAGGGCTTGAATGTCAACGAGGCGTTGTTCGCTCTGCTCCAGTTTCAGAAGCACCGAGGCGAACATCGCATCGACGGATTTCAGGTTTACCTCTTGGCTCATTTTTTGTCGGCCTTCCCCTTGTAGTAAGAAAGTCGGGACAAGGCGTAAATCACAAAGAGCGATCCGATCCCAGCGAAGAGGATGATCCGCTCGTTGCCCACGAAGAGCGTGGGGCCGAAGATGAGCGTGAGGCCGATGGCTGCGGTGGCCATCTGGACCTCCTTGCCGCCGCTGATCGCGATGCGGACTGCTGGGTGGAACATCGCTGCAGCGACGAGTAACAGGGCGATGCCTACATACTGAACAGGCTGAAAGCTGGCGAGCTTGGCGGAGATTTCCCGGGACGTGTCCTTCTGCGCGGCCCCGATCTGCTGGTTCGTGTCCCGTGTCGAGGACACCACCTTCACCGTGCCCGCCGGAATCACTTCCGTCACCTTGGTCACGGACCCGTCCGCGAGCTTCGTTTCCGTCACCCGCTCGGTGGGCTGGGCGAAGACGTACTTCTCCTCCCTCACGTCTCGGGTCGTCTGGGACGACGGCGTGGAGGGGTTGTCGGGCGGCTCCAGCGTGAGGTTCACGTCCGCCGCGAGGTTGCCCACGGGCTCGATCTTCGCGGCCCCGC
>JACCDU010517892.1_pt1 | contig 14467 bp, 8 predicted proteins | sample 7446081 | NCBI WGS metagenome assembly JACCDU01 (sample SAMN15323447, study PRJNA562643) | freshwater metagenome | isolation source: river surface water | place: USA:Blue River Watershed | collected 2017-08-17
CTCATTTTTAAATCGTTAATCGCATCGATTCGTAATTCAATTGATGTAAAAGCCACATACAATTTTTTGGTATCCAAATCTTTTTCCTTCAAATAGGGATTGTTTACCAAACAAGCATCTAAATCGGTTTTAGCAATCACCACCACTGGTACTTCATGACCGAAAGCTTTAAAAATTTCTTGTTTAATTAGAAAACCTACTTTAGCAGGATTGTCTTCTTCAGTGGTTACAAAGACATTCCCAGATTGAATGTAGGTCGTTACCTTTTGAAAACCGATGTTTTCCAAAGTGGTTTTTAAGGCCTCCATTTTAATCATATTGTGACCAGAAACATTAATGCCACGAAGTAAAGCGAGATGAGTTATCATTGTGATTTACTATTTATTGAATTAAGACTTTAATCACTACTTTCTTTACTTCTAAAACGGTTTCCGTTTGAACACAAGGTTGGTGCAAATCATCTGGAAAAAAAATAGTAAACATTCCTTTTGAAACCCGAACCAATGAAGTAGTTCCTTCGTAAAACGTATAATCTTTTTCAAGGTTTTGTTCCAATATCGTTTGGTTATTTTGAGTGGTAATACCCATCATTTCTTCGCCCTGAATTACATATTGAATGTCAATGTACTTTTTATGGCTTTCTAATTTACATTCCGCCAAAGGTTTGGTTTGGTATTCTTGTACCAAAGCAAAAATTGTATCTCCATCAATATCGTGTTTTCCAGAAGGAAGAGAATCTAAATCGGTAGTGCGCAAATAGTCAAAACCCTTGGCAATTCGTTCATTAATTGATTGGTAAAGGTGACAGTTAGCTAAGGTGTCGAGAATCATTGTAGAAGGTTTAATTTTTTTCAAATATATCATTTTCAAACGCTATTTTCTAGTTTCCAAACAAAAAACTATCTTCGCAGTATGCAGCAAAATCTTCTACAAACTCCTATTGAATACCTTAAAGGCGTGGGTCCTCACCGAGGCGAACTCCTACGTAAGGAATTAGGGATTTTTAAGTACGGAGATTTGGTGAATTTCTTTCCAAATCGCTACATAGACAGAACGCGTTATTATAAAATTAACGAGTTGCAAAACACCGCTTCTGAGGTCCAAATTATTGGCAAAATCATCCATATCAAAACAGTGGAATTTGGCAAAAACAAAAAGCGGTTAGTGGCTACATTTGTAGACGATACAGGTCAAATGGAATTGGTTTGGTTCCAAGGCCACAAATGGATTCGAGAAAGTTTGAAGCTGAATGAAGTTATTGTAATTTTTGGAAAATGCACTTCATTTAATGGTACGTTCAACATGGCGCATCCTGAAATGGAATTGTTGAGTGAGCATCAAAAAAGCTTACGATCTGCCATGCAAGCCATTTATCCTTCTACCGAAACCTTGGCGAATCGTGGCATTTCAAACAGGGTCATCATCAAGATGATGCAGCAGTTGTTTTTGGAAACCCAAAATTTGTTTTCAGAAACTTTGCCTGATTATTTATTGGACGAATTAAAACTGATTCCTAAAAAAGCCGCTTTATTCAACATTCATTTTCCTCAAAGTAGCGAAGCGTTGGCGAAAGCCCAATTCCGATTAAAATTCGAAGAATTGTTTTTTATTCAGTTGCAATTGATTACTAAAAATCTGATTCAGAAACACAAAATAAAAGGGCATCCCTTTACCAATGTTGGCGATTATTTCAATGATTTTTATCAAAACCATTTGCCTTTTGAATTGACCAATGCGCAGAAAAGAGTAATCAAAGAAATCCGCACCGACATGGGTAGTAATGCTCAAATGAATCGTTTGTTACAGGGTGATGTTGGTTCTGGAAAAACTATTGTCGCGTTTATGAGCATGCTTTTGGCCATTGATAATGGTTTCCAAGCTTGTTTGATGGCACCTACTGAAATCTTAGCCAATCAGCATTTTTTAGGTTTGTCCGAATTGGCGAAAACCGCCAATATCAATATTCAGTTATTAACCGGTTCGACCAAAACTGCAGAACGAAAAATAATTCATGAAGCACTGGAAGACGGTAGTTTACACATACTCATTGGTACCCATGCTTTATTAGAAGACAAAGTACAATTTAAGAATTTAGGATTAGCCGTAATTGATGAGCAACATCGTTTTGGCGTAGAGCAACGTTCTAAATTGTGGAAGAAAGCCTCCCCTAACCCCTCCAAAAGAGGGGAAACCGAAAGTGTCTTGAAAAAATATCAAACTGCAAGACCTTCATCTTATGTACTTTTAAAAGAACTTAAAAACGAAAACAAAAAGAAAAATACTCAAGCTGAAAATATTCTTTGGGAATGTCTAAGAGATAAAAATTTAAATTCTAAATTTAGAAGACAGCATATTATTGATATTTTTATAGTTGACTTTATATGTTTAGAAAAAAATTTAATTATTGAAATTGATGGTGGTTATCATAATACCAAAGAACAGAGAGATGCAGATGATTTAAGAACTACAATATTAAATAAGATTGGTTTCAAAGTCATTCGTTTTACCAATGAAGAAGTAATAAATAATACAGAAAATGTTTTAAAGAAAATAACAGCTATCATGGAAAGCCTCCCTTCTGGGGAGGTTGGTGGGGCTATAATTCCGCCACATGTATTAGTGATGACTGCCACTCCTATTCCGAGAACCTTAGCCATGAGTTTGTATGGCGATTTGGATATCTCAGTTATAGACGAATTGCCACCAGGACGAAAACCAATTCAAACCGTACATCGATTTGACAGCAACCGACTGAAAGTTTGGAAGTTTTTAAAAGACGAAATTGCTTTAGGAAGACAAATTTATATTGTCTACCCTTTGATTCAGGAATCCGAAAAAATGGATTTCAAAGATTTAATGGACGGTTACGAAAGTATTTCGCGTGATTTTCCATTGCCACAGTATTCTATTTCTATTTTGCATGGAAAAATGAAACCTGCCGATAAAGATGCTGAAATGAAGCGATTTGTGGAAGGAAAAACCAATATTATGGTGGCCACAACCGTAATTGAAGTGGGGGTCAATGTACCTAATGCCAGCGTGATGATTATTGAAAGCGCCGAGCGTTTTGGATTGTCACAATTACACCAATTGCGCGGTCGTGTGGGACGTGGTGCTGAACAAAGTTATTGCATCTTGATGACGAGTCACAAATTAAGTTCAGACAGTAAAACTCGCATGGAAACGATGGTCAGTACCAATGACGGATTTGAAATTGCCGAAGTGGATTTAAAACTTCGCGGACCAGGCGACTTAATGGGAACCCAACAAAGTGGAGTTCTAAATCTGCAAATTGCCGATATTGTAAAAGATAGAGACATTTTAATGCTGGCTAGAAATTATGCTTTACAATTACTCCGAGAAGATGCGAGCATGCAAAAACCTGAGCATACTACTATGCGAAACGTTTTTATCGAAATGACAAAAAAGAAAAATATTTGGAATTATATTAGTTGATAAGTCAACTTATAAATAAATACTCAAATTTAGTTTGTAATCAAATACATTGTTCTAAATTTGAAGATTGCGTTATTAAGACACTTTAATTATAATTATGAAAATAAAGACACTCGTTTACTCCTTGTTATTAATAGGATTAGTTGGTTTAATTGGTTACCGAATTACTAAAAATAGTGATGCTAAAGGTCCTAAAGACAAAGGAAAAGAAGAACAACCCATTACAGTAAGTGGTACAGTTGTTCGATTACAAACTTTCGATAATAATTTAGCTCTTTCAGGTTCGATTGAAGCCAATGAACAAGTGGAGATTCGCTCTGAAGTATCAGGAATTGTAAAGACTATTTATTTCCAAGAAGGTAGCAATGTATCCAAAGGACAAGTACTATTGAAAGTGGATGATATTGAATTGAAAGCACAATTGGCACAAGCCAAAACCAAAGAAAGCTTAGCATCGGAAAACGAAAGAAGAGCTAAATTATTATTGCAAAAAGAAGCTATTAGTCAAGAAGAATATGATATTGCAAAAGCCGACTATCAATCAGCCAAAGCGCAAAGTCAATTAATATTGGCACAAATTGAAAAAACTACTGTTCGTGCGCCTTTTTCTGGAAAGATTGGTTTGCGTTCCATTTCGCCAGGAACCTATGTTACTCCTGACCTTTTAGTGGCCAAATTGGTTAATAGCGGGCAACTGAAAATCACCTTTTCAATTCCTGAAAAGTATGCTTCACAAGTGAATAAGAACAGAATTATCACTTTCAAAGTGACAGGGTCTGATGCATTGTATTCGGCAAAAATATACGCGATTGAACCAGAGGTAGAAATTGCTACACGAACATTAAAAGTGCGTGCTTTGGCAGATAACAAAAATGGTAAATTATTACCGGGTACTTTTGCTGATGTGCAATTGCCCTTGGATATTATTAAAGATGCGGTTGTAATTCCAACAGAAGCGATTATTCCGGTACAAGACGGAAAAAAAGTATTTATTGCTAATAAAGGAATGGCCAAAGAAGTCATGGTGGCAACTGCAACAAGAACCGATGCGTCTATTTTAGTACTTTCAGGTTTGAAAGCTGGTGATACAGTATTAACTTCCGGAGTGATGTCTTTGAAAGACGAAGCGCCTATAGTTGTAAAAATAAAATAAATGAGTTTATCTACCTTAAGTATAAAAAGACCCGTATTTACAATCGTTGTCAATCTAACTATTGTATTATTTGGTTTGATTGGATACAGCTTTTTAGGAGTTCGTGAATTCCCATCAATTGATCCTGCTCAGGTTTCTATTCGTACCAACTACACTGGTGCCAATTCAGATATTATCGAATCACAAATTACAGAACCCTTAGAAAAAGCGATCAATTCTATTGATGGCATTCGAAATGTAACCTCTTCTAGTATTCAAGGGAGTAGTAATATTACGGTCGAATTCAATCTAGACAAAGATTTAGAAGAAGCTGCCAATGATGTTCGTGATAAAGTGTCACAAGCTACCCGTAGTTTACCACAAGATATTGATGCACCACCGGTAGTTTCTAAAGCGGATGCTAATAGTGATGCCATCATTTCGATGACGATTCAAAGTGATTCACGCAATGCTTTAGAATTGAGTGATTTTGCCGAAAATGTCATTGGACAACGTTTAGAAACCATTCCAGGCGTAAGTGGTATTCAAATTTGGGGACAAAAACGATACGCCATGCGTTTGTGGATTGACCCTGTAAAATTGGCTTCCTACGGCTGTACCGTTTCTGAAGTTAGAGCAGCTTTAAACAAACAAAACGTAGAATTACCGTCCGGAAAAATTACTGGTGCCAATACCGAATTAATGGTTAAGACGATTGGTAATTTATCCAAAGCCGAAGAATTTAATAATATCATTATTCGTTCTGAAGGCGATAAAATTGTACGATTCAGTGATATTGGGAAAGCTGAAATTGGGCCTGAAAATGTGGAGACTAATATGATGCAATCTGGAGTACCTTTAGTTGGTATTGCCATTGTACCTCGTCCGGGAGCCAATTATTTAGACATTGCTAAAGCATTTTACAAAGAGTTTGAGCGCTTTAAGAAAGATTTACCTAAAGACATCCGTTTAAATATCGTAATTGATAATACGGTTTTTGTTAAGCAATCGGTAATTGAGGTAGCGGAAACTTTAGGAATTTCAATCTTATTAGTAGTTTTAATCATCTATTTGTTCTTTAGAGACTGGGCTATTGCTTTCCGACCGTTGATAGACATTCCGGTATCCTTAATTGCTACTTTCTTTATCATGTGGTTGTTTGGATTCTCCATTAATGTATTGACTTTGTTAGCTATCGTTTTAGCTACTGGATTAGTGGTCGATGACGGAATTGTAGTAACTGAAAACATTTTCAAAAAAGTGGAAGAAGGCATGTCGCCTATCGAAGCAGCCATAAAAGGTTCTAACGAAATCTTTTTTGCGGTGATTTCGATCTCTATCACTTTAGCAGCCGTATTCTTACCCGTAATTTTCTTAGAAGGATTTGTTGGCCGATTATTTCGAGAGTTTGGCGTTGTGATTGGTGCAGCCGTTTTGGTTTCGGCCTTTGTGTCGTTGACGCTTACCCCAATGTTGAATGCCTATTTAATGAAAGGTGGAAAGCAAAAGAAATCGAAATTTTACAATCTAACTGAACCTTATTTTCAAAAGTTAAACACAGGATATGCAGAAGCTTTAACCAATTTCATGAAAAAGAAATGGATTAGTTTTCCAATTTTAATAGCATGTTTTGGTCTAATTTATTTGTTTTTCAATTTATTGAAAAAAGAAACCGCTCCCTACGATGACCGTAGCGGTATGGTTTTGCGAGTTGCAACCGCAGAAGGAGCTTCGTATGAATATACCGATCGCTTTATGCAAGAAATATCGAAATTAGTAGACGATTCTATACCAGAGAAGAAAGTAGCTTTGGTTATTACTTCTCCAGGATTTAATGCTTCATCGGTGAATAGTGGTTTCGTTAGAATTTCATTATTACAACCTGACGAGAGAAAAGCATCTCAAAAAGAAGTTGCCGAAAAATTAACCAAATGGACTAGCGCCTATTCAGAAGCCAAAACATCCGTAATTGAACAACCCACAATTGCGGTGAATCGAAGAGGTGGATTACCAATTCAATATATTATTCAAGCTTCAAATTTTGAAAAACTAAGAGAAAAGATTCCGTTGTTTATGGAAGAAGCCGCTAAAAACGAAACCTTCTCCACTACCGATGTGAATTTGAAATTCAACAAGCCTGAAATCAATGTGACCATTGACAGAGAAAAAGCGGAAAGTCTAGGGATATCCGTTTTAGATGTAGCACAAACATTACAGCTTTCTTTAAGTGGTCAACGTTTTGGTTATTTTATACGTAATGGGAAACAGTACCAAGTCATTGGTCAATTTGAAAAAAGTGATCGTGCCAAACCATTGGATTTAACCTCTATGTTTGTTAAAAACAGCAAAGGCGAATTAATTCAAATGGATAATGTAGTTACTATTGAAGAACAAAGTAACCCTACCCAATTGTATCATAATAATCGATATATGTCGGCTACCGTTTCTGCTGGTTTGGCTCCTGGAAAAAGTATCAGTGACGGAATTGAAGCTATGGACGAAATCAAAGCCAAAGTGTTAGATGACTCTTTCACTACAGATTTGGGCGGAGAATCCAGGGACTTTGTAGAAAGTAGTTCGAATACCTCTTTTGCTTTTGGATTGGCTTTGGTATTGATTTTCTTGATTCTTGCTGCGCAATTTGAAAGTTTTATTGATCCAATTATAATCATCCTAACAGTACCAATGGCAGTTGCGGGTGCCTTATTTTCACTATGGTTATTCAATCAAACTTGGAATATCTTTAGCCAGATTGGAACGGTTATGTTGATTGGTTTGGTAACCAAAAACGGAATCTTGATTGTCGAATTTGCTAATCAATTACGCGAACAAGGCAAACCAAAATTAGAAGCTATTTTAGAAGCCTCAGAAGCGCGTCTTCGTCCTATTTTAATGACCAGTTTAGCGATTGCTTTAGGAGCCTTGCCAATTGCATTATCTCTTGGGGCTGCTTCTAATAGTAGAATTGGGATGGGAGTCGTAATTGTTGGTGGGACTGTATTTTCTTTGGTTTTGACTTTATTCGTTATTCCAGCCTTGTACCTGATGTGGTCGAAAACTAGAAAACATTATCCTGAATTTGATCATATAAACGAATACGAACAAGAAAGTAAATAAATCTATGACACAGTATAAATTCATCCTAATTCTATTGCTTTGTTTGGGCTTTAGCCAAACAAAAGCGCAAGAAGTTTTAACTCTAGAAGCTGCTGTAAAAATAGCTTTAGAAAACAATTACGAAATTAAAATTGCTTCCAATAATTCAATAGTCAATACCACAAATGTAGCCATTGGAAATGCCGGAATGTTACCTACAATTACTGCCACAGCAACTGCTAACAATAGAGTGCAAAACAGTTCCCAAACCTTGCAAAGCGGAATTGTGAATTCATTGGATAATGCTAAAAATAACAGCTTAAATTATGGTGTTAACTTGGATTGGACTGTTTTTGACGGGTTCAGAATGTTTGCCAGATTGGATCAATTGAAAGAGTTACAAAAATTGGGTGAAGCACAGCTGAAGCAAACCATTCTTTCAAAAATTAGTGCTGTTACAAGTACTTATTTTGATTTAGTGCAGCAACAACAACAATTACAAGCTTTAGATTCTACTATTGTACTATCCAATCAACGTTTGACTTTGGCACAAAACCGATTTGTAATTGGTAAAGCTTCCAAATTGGAAGTGTTGAATGCACAAGTTGATTTGAATACCGATCAGGTGACTCTTTTAAGACAAAAGGAATTGTATGCCAATACCAAAACCATGATGAATCAAATTTTGGCTCGAAATACTAAAACTGATTTCAATGTAATTGATGTTATTCATGTTGATGGAGCATTACAGTTAAATGAATTAAGTGCTTTGGCTGAACAACAAAACCCACAATTGGTAGCCCAAATTATTTCTAATAAAGTAGCAGAATTGCAATTGAAGCAAGTAAAAGCTAATCGATATCCTATCGTCCGATTAAGTACTGGATATAATTTATTAGAAACGCAAGCTAGTTTAGGCTTTGCTACAGCCACATCTGCCAAAGGATTTAATTATGGTTTTAGTGCGGCTTTGAATCTTTTTGATGGCTTTGCCCAAAACAGGAATGAAAAAATAGCACAACTTCAAATTGATAATTCAAAATTAATAATTGATCAACAAAAGTTAGCCTTAGAATCTCAATTAACGACTTCGTATCAAACCTATTTGACCAACCTTGAACTTATTCGTTTGGAAGAAAAAAATGAAGCAATTGCTAAACAAAATTTAGCTATTACCTTAGATAAATTTAAAATTGGTACAATTACTACTTTAGAATTCAGAACTGCTCAATTGAATTATGTAAATGCAAAAGTTCGTAATAGTAATGCGCAATTTCAAGCTAAATTATCTGAAATCGCTTTGAAAGAGTTGGCTGGTAGTATTAACCTCAATTAATAATACAAATGACCTCCTACAACCCTAAAGATTGGATCAGTTTTATATTTCATTTTAGTAAGGCGGATACTTTTAGAAAATTAATTCCAATCATGATTATTATTGGAATTTATTCAGGAATTATAGCCTATCTTGAAATTGAATACTGGCACTTGCCCGAAGATAGTCATGTGAAAAATATTTCAATGATGCACGGGATGTTGGGGTTTGTTATTTCATTATTATTGGCCTATAGAACTAACACGGCTTACGATCGTTGGTGGGAAGGAAGAAAGCTTTGGGGAAGTTTAGTGAATAACTCTCGAAATCTAGCTATCAAACTGAATGCAATGTTAGTGGATGATGTTGATCGTGATTTTTTCAAAAAAATGATTCCGCATTACGCCAATATTTTAAGAAAACACTTAAATGATAGTGAAACTGGAAAACAACTATTTGACGATTTGGATTTAGAAATCGATCATCACAAACACCGTCCCAATCAAGTAGCCAATAAATTATTTTTGAAAATTAATAATTTATACCTATCAAAAAAATTAACTGGTGATCAACTCATTGTGCTTAATTCCGAATTACAGTCCTTTACAGATATTTGTGGAGCTTGTGAGCGAATTAAAAACACTCCAATCCCCTACTCTTATAGCGCATTCATCAAAAAATTTATTTTTATTTATGTATTAACACTGCCTTTTGGTTATGTTTTTAGTTTAGGGTATTATGTTGTTCCGGTAGTCGTTTTTATCTTCTATGTACTGGCAAGTTTAGAACTAATTGCTGAAGAAATTGAAGATCCGTTTGGAGAAGATGCTAATGATTTGCCTACCAAAAAAATAGCTGAGAACATCAAAAAACATATTGAAGAAATTTTATAAATCGCAAACAAAATACTATGAAAACATTCGCTAAACTTATTTTGGTGTTCACAATTGCATTTTTTGTTTCCTGTCAAAAAGGGACTACAGATACTCCCTCTGTTTATTTTGAAAAGACTGCAGATAGTATTCAAAATGGTGGTGTGAAAGTGATTCCCATCATTACTTCAAAAGGCACTTTTAAGGTTTGGACCAAGCGCATTGGAAACAATCCTAAAATAAAACTACTATTGCTTAACGGTGGCCCTGGTGCTACGCATGAGTATTTTGAATGTTTTGAAAATTTCTTGCCCGCTGAAGGAATTGAAATTATTTATTATGATCAATTAGGCTGTGGTAATTCTGACAACCCAAATGATGTGGCACTTTGGGATCTAGCTCGCTATGTAGAAGAAGTGGAACAAGTTCGAAAAGCCTTGAATTTAGACGCTTCGAACTTTTATATGTTAGGCCATTCTTGGGGAGGTATTTTAGCAATGGAATATGCGTTAAAGTACCAACACAATATGAAAGGGTTGATTATTTCCAATATGATGTCGAGCTGTCCGGAATATGGGAAATATGCTGACGAAGTATTAGCGAAGCAAATGGATCCAAAGGTATTGGCTGAACTCAACCAAATAGAGGCAGCTAAAGATTTTACTAACCCACGATATATGGAATTATTGATTCCAAATTTTTACGAAAAACACATTCTACGTTTTCCAGCCAAAGAGTGGCCAGAGCCAGTAAATCGTTCATTTGCCAAAATGAATCAGTCGTTATATGTTAGCATGCAAGGCCCTAGCGAATTTGGAATTTCTGGAAAATTAGAAAAATGGGATCGAAAATCCGATTTGAAAAACATCACCATTCCTACCTTAGTGATTGGAGCCAAATACGACACTATGGATCCTAAACATATGGAAGAAATGTCAAAATTGGTACAAAATGGAACCTATTTATTTTGCCCAAAAGGAAGTCATATGGACTTTTATGATGACCAAAAAGTATATTTTGAAGGGTTAATTCCGTTTCTAAAAAAATAAATTTAATCGCTTTTAGGCCAATAAAAATCAAATAAATTGTTTCCTACTCCAATCAGCAATCCTTATATTTGCAGACCTGAAAATAATTCGCAATGAAAATATCATACAACTGGATCAAACAGTTCATTAAAATAGATTGGCAATCAGAAGAAACAGCTGCTTTACTTACCGATTTAGGTTTGGAGGTAGAAGTTGTCGAGAAATACCAATCGGTAAAAGGTGGCTTAGAAGGAATAGTAGTAGGTCATGTTTTGACTTGTGTGCCTCACCCAGATGCTGACCGATTAAAAATTACAACCGTTGATTTAGGTGATGGTGTTCCTCTTCAAATTGTTTGTGGTGCTAGTAATGTTGCCGCTGGACAAAAAGTACCTGTAGCTACTATTGGAACTGTTTTATACGATAAAGAAGGAGAATCATTTACTATTAAAAAAGGTAAAATTCGCGGACAAGAAAGTCACGGGATGATATGTGCCGAGGACGAAATTGGTTTAGGATCAAGTCATGAAGGAATTATGGTATTAGATCCATCTCTTCAACCTGGGACTCCAGCGGCAACCGTTTTTAAAATCGAAAATGACGAAGTTTTTGAAATTGGATTAACACCTAACCGTGCCGATGCAATGAGCCATTATGGAACAGCTCGTGATTTAAGAGCTGGTATGATTCAAAGTGGTGTAAATGTAGAATTAATTACACCCTCAGTTACAAAATTTAGAGTGGATAAACGCACTTTGAAAATTGATATTGACGTTAAAGAAAGTAATTTAGTTCCAAGATATTGTGGTCTTACTATTTCAGGAATTACGGTACAACCCTCTCCTGCTTGGTTGCAAAATCGTTTAAAAGCCATTGGATTAAATCCAAAAAACAATATTGTGGATGTAACTAATTATGTATTACACGAATTAGGACAACCTTTGCATGCTTTTGATGCAGCTAAAATTAATGGTAAAGTGATTGTAAAAACGTTGCCTTCAGGAACCAAATTCACTACACTTGATGATGTAGAACGTAGTTTACACGAAGAAGACATCATGATTTGTGACGAAAACGGTCCGTTATGTATTGCAGGTGTTTTCGGCGGAAAAGAATCAGGTGTTTCAGAAAGTACAACTAGCATCTTCTTAGAAAGTGCTTATTTTAATCCTGTTAGTGTTCGTAAAACGGCCAAAAGACATCAATTAAATACTGATGCTTCGTTCCGTTTTGAAAGAGGAATTGATCCTTCGATTACCGATTATGCTTTAAAACGTGCGGCTTTATTAATTCAAGAAGTAGCGGGTGGTGAAATTACATCTGACTTAATTGATGTATATCCTAAAAAAATAGACGATTTTAGTGTGTTCTTGAACTTCAATAAAGTAACTAAAATTATTGGTCAGGAAATTCCGAAAGACATCATTAAGAAAATATTAGTTTCACTTGATATCAAGGTAAACAGTGTTACCGATTCTGGATTGGGATTGACTATTCCTGCCTATCGTGTTGATGTACAACGTGAAATTGATGTCATTGAAGAAATCTTGCGTGTGTATGGATACAATAACATCAAATTCTCCAACAAGGTAAATGCGACAATAGCTAATTCACCTAGAACTGAAGATTATAAAATTCAAAATGTTGTAGCTACTCAATTGAATTCACAAGGCTTTCACGAAATGATGGCCAACTCATTGACAACAGCTAATTATATTCAGCTTTCAGATTTATTGAAAGAAGAACATAATGTGACCATGTTAAATCCATTGAGTAGTGATTTAGCAACCATGCGTCAATCGTTATTGTTCTCAGGATTGGAAGCTATTTCATACAATATCAATAGAAAAAATACCGATTTAAAATTATTTGAATTCGGAAAAACCTACCACAACTACCCTTCTGGATACGAAGAGACAAAACATTTAACCCTTTTCCTAACTGGAAATAGAAATCAAGAAACTTGGACATCGGGTCAAAAACCTACTGATTTCTTTTTGTTTAAAGGATATGTTACTGCAGTTTTAGAAAGACTAGGAATTCAGAAAACGCAAAACCAACCTCTAACAACTGATGTGTATTCGGAAGGAATAGCAATTAGTTTAGGAAAAGATACTATTGTCGAAATTGGTGTGGTTAAAAAATCAATTCTAAAACATTTTGGAATCAAACAAGAGGTATTTTTTGCCGATTTCAATTGGGCGGCTATTTTGAAACTAATTTCGAATAAAGTTAAATTTACTGAAATTCCGAAATACCCAGAAGTTCGACGAGATTTAGCCTTATTGCTTGACCAAGCGGTGACTTATGAAAGTATTTATACTATTGCCAAACAAACAGAAAAATCACTATTGAAAAATGTTGATTTGTTTGATGTGTACGAAGGTCAAAATTTACCGGAAGGTAAAAAATCGTATGCTTTAAGCTTTAGTATCCAAGACAGCTCAAAAACTTTGACTGACGAGCAAATTGATAAAATCATGTCCAAGCTACAGAAGAATTTTGAAACAGAACTAGGAGCTGTTTTGAGATAGATTTATATAGTAATATAAAAAGTATAAACCCTAAGTCTTTTGGATTTAGGGTTTTTTATTTGTTGTTTCACACAATTGTTGCCAATAAAAAAAGCCTCACAAAACTGTGAGGCTTTTATATTTAGAAGAACTGAGAATTATTTTTTCTCTGTTTTTTCCATTTTAGCTTTCAAAGCTGCTAATACATCATTGTTATCTCCTAAAGTTGCAGCTGGTGCATTAGTAGTTGAAGCAGATGAAGTATTTTCAGAAACTGTTCTCACATTTTTCTCTTCTTCTTCACGGAAGATTGCAGTATGAGAAGCAACTACTCTTTTGAATTCTTTATTGAATTCGATTACTTTGAAATCAGCAGATTCTCCTTTTTTCAATTTCTTACCGTCTTCTTTTTCTAAGTGACGAGTAGGAATGAAAGCAACGATATCATCACCAAATTCTACAGTAGCTCCTTTGTCAACGATTTCAGCAATTTCTCCTGTGTGGATAGTTCCAACAGCGAATGATCCTTCGTATTGATCCCAAGGATTAGCAGTAGTTTGTTTGTGACCTAAAGATAATTTACGTCCTTCAACATCTAATTCTAATACAACTACGTCTAATTTTTCACCAACATTTACAAACTCAGATGGATGTTTGATTTTCTTAGTCCAAGAAAGATCAGAGATATAAATCAATCCGTCAATTCCTTCTTCTAATTCTACGAAAATTCCAAAGTTAGTAAAGTTTCTAACGATACCAGAATGTTTAGAACCTACTGGGTATTTAGAAGTAATGTCAGTCCATGGATCTTGTGTCAATTGTTTGATACCTAAAGACATCTTACGATCGTCTCTATCCAAAGTTAAGATAACTCCTTCAACGATATCACCCACTTTTACGAAATCTTGAGCAGAACGTAAGTGAGTAGACCAAGACATTTCAGAAACGTGGATTAAACCTTCAACACCTTCAGCAACTTCGATAAATGCACCGTAATCAGCGATTACAACTACTTTACCTTTTACTTTATCACCAACAGCTAAGTTAGCATCTAA
>JACCDU010916159.1_pt1 | contig 14466 bp, 10 predicted proteins | sample 7446081 | NCBI WGS metagenome assembly JACCDU01 (sample SAMN15323447, study PRJNA562643) | freshwater metagenome | isolation source: river surface water | place: USA:Blue River Watershed | collected 2017-08-17
ACCTGCCTTTGAAATCAAGTCAATGTATTTCTTTAGTTGCACTGAAGTTGAAAAGTTGTACATGGGAGCACCAATGACCACCACCTGCTTCTCTTTCAATTTAGCAATCTGCTCTTTTTGAAAAGCTCTTTCAGCACTTGTTTCATCATTTAATTTAGCAAAATTTGCCACACTTAACTCAGGTATGTTTAACTCATCTAAGGAAATCAATTCTTTATTTCCTTGAACATCAGCAAACGCCTCATCAATTAATTGATTGGACACTGAATACTGTTGTAAAACGCTGGACTTCAAAAATAAAAAATTTTTCATATCTATACTCCTATTTATGTTGAAAATTTTTAAATATCATTTTTTTTAAAAAAACCTTTATTTAACGATAATTAAAACTAATATAACAAAAAAAAATCATTTAAAATAAGTTTTTTATGTATTTATCATTCAAAAATTTTGAATGTTTTTATATATGAATTTTTCATTCACCTATTTTTTCATCATTTATATGCTGTTAATACTATGAGCTGAATGATGAAAAAAAGATTATTTCTTCAAAATGTTTCGATAATATTCATCAAGAAATTATTTTATTTTTATTCATCTTTATTTATACTGCAAATCATTTTCACTTATTCCATCCAATAAATTTTCTTCTATCGCGTTCATCATTATTAGCATAGATTTTTTATCAAAAAATATTTGTTTGACTTATTTTTATATCTTGGATTATAATGTCATGAATCATAAAATGCGATAAGCATATTTAAAAATATAAGGAAAATTCATGAGCAATCCAAATTCATTATTGTATTCAGAAATAAGAAAAATTGTCTGGGCTTTTGCTGATATGGTGAGAGATAAGGGCAATGGTACGGTTGAAGATTATGCAAAAATTGTTTTACCTACATGTCTTGTAAAGCGTACACTTGACCTACAAAGTGAATTCAATCAAAAAGAAGGACAATCCTTTTTTGATTTGGTGGATATGGGGGCCTCAACACAAGAGCAATCTCTTTTGGACATCAATTCTAAAAGTTATCGCTTCTATGACAATCAGAAAATCATAGATGATAAATTACAGCAAAGTATTGTATTAATCACATGGGATGATTTAATGCATTATGAGGCAAATCCTAATGGAGAAGAAAAATCTATTTCCTTACCTTTTGGTCAAGTTTATAATACAAGGGCGAAAAACTTTGTAGAATTGATGTTTGAAATCATTGATGTCTTGAATCCTATCATGAAACATGTTTTCAATACATTTGAATATAGACAACTTATTTTACAAAAAAACATTGTACCATTTGATGAATTTTATAAAACTTGTCATACAGAATTGTCCAAGCATTCATTTAATATGGAGAATATTTCAACAGATATGTTCTCAGATATTTACATGGATTTAATGGGCCGTTTTGCATCAGATTCTGGCAAGAAAGGTGGGGAATTTTTCACACCAACACCATTGGTGAAAAATGCTTGGCAGTTCATTGATGTGAAATCTTATGCACAAAAATTAATCAATGGTGAAAAAACGAATATTTCAATTGGTGATCCCACAGCAGGCTCTAACACTTTCTTGATTTATGGTTACGACTTGATCATGGCTGAATGTGAAAATATCAAACCAGGAGTCGTGAGCAAGGAAGTTTTTTCTTTTTATGGTCAAGAGCTTAAAGCGTTTCAATACTGTCTTGGTTTGATTAACATGATTTTCCATAATACAATTGATTCATATAATGTGGGTATTGAGATACCTGAGCAAAATTCGAATGTGATCACAGAATATTTCAATGGTATTGGAAAAATGCGTCAAAAACTGGATATCGTGGTTGCCAATCCACCATACGGCACAAAGAATTACGGTATTGAATATGCTGAGACAAGTAAGACAACAGATGAACGTTGGAAGTTTGGTGTACCGAAGAAGCAAGAAGGAGAATATGCATTCTTGATGACCATTTATGACCTTTTAAATAAAGAAGGAAAAGCTGTGATTGTCATGCCTCTTGGCACACTATTTCGAGACAGTGCTAAAGAGATTCGTCAGCATTTATTAAAAGAAGGAGTTGTTGAAGGTTTAGTGACTCTTCCAGGAAACATGTTTCTGACAACTTCCATTCCCGTTGTTCTTTGGATTCTGAATAAAGATGCCAACAGAGTCAATAAGGATAAAGTCTTCATGGTCAATGCCAGCAAAGACTTCAAGAAAGTAGGTAAGTTCAACGAATGGCAATCTGAGAAAGCCATTCAAAATTATCTCACACGTACAGAAGAAACAGACTACTCTGGTTATGTTGATTTCACAACATTAGAAAAGAATAAGTTCAATCTCAGTGTACAGCGTTATTTCTCAAAAGAAAAAGAGAAGGAAGAAATCAACATCATTGAACTTGAAAAAGAAATCATTGAATTAGAAAATTCTCTCTTAATCAAAAAACAAAGCATGAACTCCCTGATTGCTCAAATCATTTCTATGGAGCAAAACGATGAATAATTTTAAATTAGTCAAAAATACAGAATGGAAAGAAGTTGAAATCAATGGTGAAATGAAAGAGATTCCGAAGGATTGGGAAGTTAGTAATATAGAAAAATCAATAGAAATGGAAAAAAACACTAAAAATAGTCAAATTTTAAATAGTTTAATATTAAATAAAGGAATAATTCCAGTTATTGGACAAGAAGTTGATTTTATATCTGGTTATACAAATAATATTGCTTCATTAAGTGCCAACAAAGAAAATCCAACTATTATTTTTGGAGATCATAGTTGCACATTAAAATTTATAACATTCGATTATGCTTTAGGAGGAGATGGAACTAAGGTTTTTAAAGGAAATGAAAAAATTAAGACTAATTTTTTATTTTACTCTATAAAAAACTTAAATTTTAAAACTGATGGATATAAAAGACACTTTTCGATATTAAAAGAAAAATTAATTAACATCCCTCCCCTTCCTATCCAATCCTCCATCGCCACCATTCTCTCTGCCCAAGAATCCATTATTGCAGACATAGAATCGCTCATATCAAAATATGAGTCTCGTTTCCAATATTTAAGTGATGAATTATTATCGGGTCGCCTACGTGTTAAGGAAGTTGATGGAAAAACGGTGCTTTATAAAAATCCTGATGATAATTGGAAGGAAGTTGAAGTGAATGGCGAAATGAAGGAGATTCCGAAGGAGTGGGAGGTGGAGAAGATATCAAATTTATTTGAAATACAAAGGGGAAAGGTTATTTCAAAAGACTATATTCAAGATAATAAAGGTATATATCCCGTTTATTCTTCTGCAACTGAAAATAATGGATGCATAGGTTATATTAATTCATATATGTTGGATGGCGAATATTTAACATGGACCACTGATGGTGTTTATGCTGGTACAGTTTTCTACAGAAATGGTAGGTTTAATTGTACAAATATATGTGGAACGTTAAAGAATAAAGCATTAGAAAATAATCTAAAATCTTTATTTTATTTTGTCAAATTAGAGTTAATTAAACATGTGAATCATATAGGAAATAGTAAACTTATGTCTAATGTAGTGGCTGATGTTGAACTTATTTTTCCTAATCATATGGAACAGATTTATATTTCTCAAATTTTATCTGCCCAAGAAATCCTAATTGAAGAACAAAAAGAATTACTTGAAAAAGAAAAACAAAAATTTAATTGGTTATTAGAAAATTTATTGTCAGGAAATTATATTATTGATGAAATCAAGGATTGAAAATTCGTTATTGAGGCAATTATTTATATCAGTCATTTTTAGGTTATTTGCTCAAAAACAGTTGATATTTAAAAAATAATCATGATGATAGTCAAAATTAAAGGTCAAGCATGAAAGAAAAAAAGTATCAAGATGAGGGACAATCATTCATAGAAAAGCAGTATGAGTCTTATAATGGTAAGGCTTTGCATATTTATAATGAAGAGTTTAACACACAATATGATTTGATACTACAAGAGTGCTCGCCTTTGATTGGAGGCTACATCCCTCTTTCAAATATTTCATCCAATGAAAAACATACTCCATTCAATCAGCCCTTAAAGCAACCTTTAAAGGAAAAGGAAAAATTCAATGATGATTTAAAGTCTAGCTTTGGTATTGTTGGATTACGTGAAAAATTATTGGAATTCAATCATGATGCTATTGTGGATTTTTTGAAAAAATATAAAAGAAGCGAACAAATATCAGATATCATTGAATGGATGTTTTTAGATTTTAAGGATAAGCATGAAAAGACTTTGGATGAAGCTGAACTTTATCAACTCATTTTTGCACAAAATCACGATGTCAAATCACACTTAAGAAAAGAGATATTTATCAATGGCGTGAAAGAATCATTGAGTTATCAAGTCATTTATTTTGAAAACGGTCAACAGTATTCAAATAAAAATTCTTTTTATACCATTAGAGAAAGAAGAATACCCATATCCCAACCTTATAAAAGCACACAAAGACCAGACTTCTTGCATTATATCAACGGAATACCTTTGATCATGATTGAATATAAAACAGAAGATTCTGGTATTTTAGAAAGTCTGAAAGATTTTGAGTATAAGGAATCATATAAAAAAGCTCCTTTTAAAATTGCTTTGAATGATGGGAGAGATGTTATTTTTTTTTCTGATTTGAAATTTTTAAAATTCAAACAAGGAAAAGATACAAGCTTTCATTGGGTTCATTATCTACCTGAGAAAAAGTATATTGGTCAAAGAGAGTTCATGAATATCGAATATTTATTTGATGAATTAATATGTCAGCCTGAAAATTTATATACTTATTGTGTTGATGCTTGCTCCGTGGTGACTTCTCATTCACATCATTATTTGATCAATGCACGAATTCAACAATATTATGCCATCAGAGATATTAAAAAAACCTTGAAAAAAGTTTCTGATGGTTTTCAATCATTACCTTATAATTATGAATTTGCTCATGCTCAACGCTCTGGTAAAACAATTACCATGAAATTGATTTCTTACATGATAGACAGGTCTTTTAAAAATATTTTCAATATCATTTTCATGTACACACCTGACTTGCAAATCAAAGATGTCATACACAATGAATTAAGTAAATCAGGCAATTCTCAAATTCATGTCAAAATGGTGGAAACTCGCCTTGAGTATTTAGAAATCATTGAGCATTTATCTCAATTGGAAAATAATAATCGACAGTCTCATGGTTTATCCATCTATATTGTGAATATGCAAAAAATCAGCGATAAGGAATTACAAGATATTCAAAGAAGAGTCATTACAAGCTCTAAAATCCTGAACATCATTGATGAGGCTCATCATGGTCAAACCAAGGAAACCGCCTTAATCAGACAAGAAATTTTTCCACATGCTAGCAATTATCTTTTTACAGCAACTGGTAAATCAGATATGTATTTGTTTTATTTTCCTGATAATAAAAAAGAAGGCTATTCCAATAAGTTCACCATATCTAATGCCAAGCAATGTAAAATAACTGTGCCAGTCATGTTTTTAAAAGCCGAAAAATTATTCAATCTCTCTCCACATATTGGATTGTTTTCTGAAGAAGTTGAAAAACGCATGAGACAAGAATATCAAGAAGGCAGTGATATCATCGGAGGAGATTCATCTGAACAAGCTGTTGAACAATTCTTAGATATCAGTAATCCCAAAGTATTGAAATTGATTAAAAAAGAAATGATACAGCAATCGATTGAAGAAAAACTCAAAGCAGTTGTTAACTTTATGGATTCTGTTAAACAGGGATTGCCATTTGCCCCCAAAGCCATCATTTATTCTAACAGTGTTAATGATGCAAGAAAAGCAATAGAATTCATTCAATCCATCAATGCAAACAATGAATATATGGGATATCGTTTTGGTGTTGATTTCTCTTCAATTGATAAAATATGTGAACAATATAATCCAGGCATTAAAGACCCCTCTCATATCAGTGCCAATTTCCAAAAAGAGAGAAATGCTCACAATCAAGCACAGGTCATTGATATTTTGTTAGCAGTGGATAAATATCAAAAAGGTTTTGATCTTCCAACTCTTTTAGTGACATTCCTAGACACCAATATCAGTGAACCTGCTCGCATGAATCAAATCTTTACTCGTACAGCCACTAAATACACTGGTAAAACCATTGGTTATTGTGTGGACTTGAGTTTTGATGCAATTAATGAAGAAACATTCACGCAGTCATTACTTTTATATGATAATGCTCAAGATATTGGTGAAGGTTTCATTAATCAAGATTACCTTGAACAATTAAGAAGTATTCTAGCTCAAAGCTTCAAAGATTTGAAAAAAGCATTGAATTTAAATTCTGACAATTTCACATCTACGATGATTCTGCAACAAGTGTTGAATGAATCTGATGTGAACATTCGTCAATCTAGACAATATCAGTTTTTCCACATCACAAAGACCATCATTTCTAACTTAGGTAAAATGGGCAGTCCTCTGTTTTTTAAACCATTTAGCATGGAATTAAAAGCCATTCATGAAGCATTTGAAGAATTCAAGAAAATTTATGCTGATAAAAATCATGCGGAGCATCATAAAATTGTGATTAACACTGATAACAGTTTATCTGAAGGACAATACATCACAGAGACAGAAATCAAGTCCATCATTTCACAAGTTTTATCATTCATCAATGTTCATCACATCAAAGACATCATCTCTTTTGATTACACAGGAAAAACCCAAGAAATAAAAGTTGATGAACAAAACAATCAACAAATGCTCAAGAAGTTTTCTCAAGAATTAAAGAAAAACAACATTGAAAAAGAGCAAGATGAATTAAAAGATTATTTGTTTTATCACCATAAGAATTTAATGGATTTGATAACCAACATGCTGATAAGAATATCGAACAACAGAAACTTGGTATATGAAGACAATACCCAAGCAGAATTAGAAAAATTATCTACTGAAATTGATAAGGTTAAATTTGAGATTCAGGAGAAAATCAAGAATGATTATCAAGGTAATTCGTTTCTATTTTGGTCTCATCAAATTGGTCATCAAATGTTAACATCTCATGGTATTGAACAACCTGAATTTATCGCTTATGCATCAAAAGAAATATATAGAGTCATGAATACTTTACTTTCTAATGTGGACCCCCACCTATCTCAATACGATAAAGTTGAAATGACCATGTGTTTATTTGAAGAAAAAGAAAGTGGTAAATACAAAGATTGTCATTTTGGTTTCTATCTTAAAGATTATTTATCAAAAGAAAAGCCTCAACCTGATGTAATCAAAAAAATGACCATAGAATTTAAAAATTCATTCATTGATGATAAACCAACGATGCAAAATAAGGATTTATTTAAAAATTATTTGAAGCAAACATTGAGACAATACTATAAATAAAAAATTAATCATTAAATCACTGTCATGTAAGATTTAGCACAGTATCAATTGACGTAATCAACGAATGAATTTATCATATATGAACAATTAATACATAAGAGCAATGATGCAAATTCATAAGCATTCAAATAATGGTATAGGTACGAAACATAAGGTATGACATGAATATTTTACAAGAATCTCAATTGTTAGAAAAAAATCAATTCAAAAAAATCAGTAAGCTTTTTCATTTTGAAGAAGCATTGAAGCATATAACTGCAAGAAAATCGAAATATCGCTGCTTCAAGTTATCTTATCCTGATACACAACATGTTTGTATTGAGCCTCTTTTACACTCATTTGAATATGATAATTTTCATGATTTAAAGAATGAGTTGCATGAAGATCTTAAGTCTATGATTTTTAGATTCACACAAAAGAAGCTATTTTCTTTGCATCATATCAACAAGATACTATCGTATTTGCATATGGACTTATTGTTGATTGTTTATCAATTGAAGCATAAATCTTCTAATGCCTTGATTGATTATTTAAAATTTGAAACTGGAGACTCTCATATTTTAGATAAGATTTATCATATCAATGGTTCAGCTAAAGAACGCTCCAACATTTATACCACAAACAAAAATTCCGTACTCATCAATGTTGAAGAAAAAATAGGAGTGAATAGCAAAAAATTAAAACAAGAGACTTTAGATTTAATTCATCAACAACCTTTGATTTCAATGATAGAAATTTGTGAAGGATTTGCTTCAGATAAACTCAATATATTTCTATCAGATGTTCTGTCATATTCTCAAAAAATCACACAATTGAAACATATCAAAAGAGATATGAAATTCATCTTGAAGATTAGAAAAATAAAAAGGACACATAAAAAAGGCATGTATATAGTCAATCAAAATACAATTATTTTAGACCCAAGACATGTAGATAGCTTTGTTCATGAATTGGGGCATTGGTATCACTGTTGGTTTCATCAAGATATTCAATTAGAAAAAGAAGCAGAAAAATTTGCTGAATCTTTTTCAGAGTATCTTGAAAATTTGGTTTAAGCATCAAACTATGGCTATTTCAAAAAAATCTTTTATTAAATCAAATAAGTAAATCACATCAAGCTCATTTGATCATTGAACTCATAACCTGGAAAATATTTTCCAAATTAAGGAGCTTTTGTATCTCCGAGTGATAAGTATTTGCATTTTTTATATTTTCAACTTTCATATGATTGAGAAAATCTTAGAATTTTCTTAATCTTGAAGTTTGATATTGATTATTCTGATAAATCTTATATCTTTACCAAGTATTCAACAACATGAAAGAAAAAACATATGCAACATCATTCATTGATTATTTTAGGCTCTGGTCCTGCTGGTTATACTGCTGCCATTTATGCAGCTAGAGCTAATTTAAAACCTGTTTTAATAACAGGCATGGCTCAAGGTGGACAATTGATGACGACCACAGAAGTTGATAATTGGCCTGCTGATGTGATGGGAGTTCAAGGCCCAGAATTAATGGAAAGGTTTTTAAAACATACCCAAAGATTCAATACAGAAATGATTTTTGATCATATCAATGAAGTTGATTTTTCAAAAAAGCCTTACATTTTAAAAGGAGATAATCAATCTTACTCTTGTGATTCATTGATCATTTGCACAGGTGCCAGTGCTAAATATTTAGGCATACCTTCAGAAGCTAAGTTCATGGGGAGAGGCGTCAGTGGCTGTGCTACATGTGATGGATTTTTCTACAGAGATGAAGTGGTATGCGTTGTAGGTGGTGGCAATACAGCGATTGAGGAGGCTCTTTACTTATCTAACATTGCAAAAACAGTTCATTTAATTCACAGAAGAGACAAGTTCAAAGCTGAGCCCATCATGGTTGATAAAATGATGAAGAAAGTTGCTGAGGGCAAAATAATTTTACACACTTTTAGTGTTTTAAATGAAGTTGTAGGAGATGATTCGGGAGTTACAGGAATTCAAATTAAAAATATTCAAAATGAAGAAATTAAATCTGTAGATTTAAAAGGTTGCTTCATTGCAATTGGACATCAACCTAACACAGACATATTCAAAGGTCAATTGGAAATGGACAACGGTTATATCATCACAAAAGGTGGAAGACAAGAGTTTTCCACAGCAACAAGCAAAGAAGGAATTTTTGCTGCTGGTGACGTACAAGACCATGTTTATCGTCAAGCAATCACCAGTGCTGGCACAGGTTGTATGGCCGCATTAGATGCTCAGAGATATTTGGAAAAATAATTTTTTCATTTTGAATAAAAAATCAATCTTCTTATTCAATTATCTTTCATAAAATAAAGATTTTTTTTAAAATTTTCTATTGACAAAAAAATTAAATATACTTATTATGTAGATTAATAAAAAGGAAGAATGTTATGAAAATGATCGATTTACTTTATTTAATTCCTGTTGCTCTTATGCTTCATGTTGAGTGGATGCTTTATAAATATAAAAAAAATGAAGAGGCTAAAATTAAAAAAGCAAAAGATGTTCATTAAGCATAAAATAATAAAAAGCTCATAACATGAGCTTTTTATTTTCCATTTTTGAAAATAAAATGAATATTTGTTCATGTTTTATTCAATAATCTATTGAATTTTTCATCCAGTCCTTTAAACTCTTCATTTAAATTTTTACGCTTCTCCCAAGCTATATCAATTTCTAATTTTTCCATAATTAATAACGCATTTTTTGATTGATAATTCATTCGCTTCATTTCAGATAATAAAGATTTTTGTTCAATCAAATAATAATAATTAATAATATTTTCAACTTGTATACCCTCATTTAAATCATTATTTAATATGATTTTTTTATTTTCATTAATTTGTTTAAAAAATTCTTTTGATTCCTTCATCTTACAAGCATCAAATGCTTTAATAAGCCTTCTTCTATAATCTTTCAAGAACTCATCTTGTCTCAATATGGATGCATACTTAATCCGATAGGATTAGATTGAACATATCTTCCATCATAAGAAGTAATCCTAGACATTGAATCATAAATACTTTTTGAGGGATGCGCCTTTTTCATTAAATTCCTTTCATGATAAATTTATGAATTATTAAGCAGAAACTTTTTCTATTTTTTGTAATACATCTATGAATTTACTTAAACTGATATTATCATCATAAATTAAATCATATATAATATCCATAAAAATTTGATAATAAATTGTTAGAGATTCATCAATTTCATCTGAAATATCATGTGAATAATCAATAAATTGACTATTTTTTCTGACAATATGGAACTCACCATTATTATCTGTTCCAATAATGATATATTCTTGATTTTCAATCTCTTCATAACTTTTTATAAACTGATGCCCATATTCATCTAAAGAATTTTTAGCTTTGATATATTGAAATTTAGAAAAAAAATCAATTAATTCAGGATGCATTCCATCAAAATAAAAATCTTTTTCAGATAACTCATATTCACAATATATCAATAACTCATTAAATATTTTTTTATAATTAATAATGATTTGTATTTTTTCCTTACACTCTAAAATTTTAAATAAATGATTGGTCAAATTTTTTTTTTGTATACTTAAATTTTCAGCTTGTTTTTTTTGTTTAAAAATTTTTAATACTTTCTCTAGCATCATATTTCCTATCTCAACAAATTGTTCTCTATTTTTATACCAGTAACTAATGGATGATGATAGACTTCATAAGTATATTCTAGTTTAATCATCTTTGAATGAACTTTATTATGCTCTGATTTTAAAAGAGTTTTTAAATTATATTTTGATGTATGATATTTTATATTTAATCCACCAGTAGGAAAAGTTGCAACTTGTTTACTTTTTATACCAGATATATTTTTGTGACCATATAATGGATTAATATGATGTACATCATAATTTTTTTTCATTTGATTTTTATAAATTGCCAATTTATTAATATTTTTTCTAATATCTTTTTTCACAGCTGGCGTAAAATTTTTTATTAAATAACGTAAATACATAGATAAACTATAACTACCTATGTTGATCATGATATCAGCAGTTTCTCCACCATAATAAGCATATGAGCACATATTTACTTCATTAAAATCACCAAATTCTCTAATGAAATATGTTAATCCAAAACTAGCTGAATCTCCAAATCCAGCCCAAAAATCAACAAAAGATTGATTTATACTAGAAATTAAACCCAATTCATCAGAGAACTTAAAAGGATTTTGCTCAGCATAAGCATACGAATTTAACCCACTACTTAATCCTATAGGGTCAGACTGCACATATCTTCCTAAGTTAGCATTATAGTCTCTGAATAAATTATAATTGGTTTTTGTTTCTTGATCATAATATTGCCCAGGAAATCTCAAATTAAATTCTATATTTGAATTAATTATAGGTTCATTATGTCCAAAAGGCTCAAAATTATTCCAAGACCACTGCAAAATATTATCTTGATTTGTGATTTTTCTTGGAGTACCTAAATGATCTGAATAAATATAAAATAATTCATCAACTGTAAAACTAGCACCAGAATTACTAATAATTTTAGGTTTAATAAAAGTAATCGGTACACCATTGAAATAAATATATTCTTTGATGATTGAATCATTTTGATCATATTCAGCAATTATTTGATTGTTGGAATCATATATAAATAAATTAGATGAATTGAGCGTTAAATTATTCTTCTCAATTCTTTGCCCTAATGCATTTAATTCATAATTCAATATTTGTGTTGTATTATTGATAATATCTTGAATTTTAACTTGTTTCAATCTATTCATTTTTCATAGCTTATTTTTATAAAATTTAATTTATTATTTCAAAAAATCTTTAATTTCATCCTTCATTTCTTCAATAGTTTTACAACCATAAAAAGGTTCATAGTTTGTCAAAATATAAGGATATTTATTAGAAAGGTCTATAAACTCTTGCTCACATTGTTGACGTAGTTTTTTGAGATTTAATTTTCTAAATATTTTTTTCATTTTTTTAATATTTCTCTTATCATATATTAACTGATGATAATATTCACTTCCTGAAGTTTGCAGTTGAAATCTAATCATTTCTCCCCAATATTGATGAGGATTTTTTTGAATTTCAATAAACGTGATTGCCCAATCTTCAATCGTGATAAAACAAGGTTTATAAGTTGAAACAGTTAATTCACAATTTATATTTTCTTGATTAATAAAACGATGATTATTCAATAAAAAAGTTTCATAAGCCATTTTTAATAATTGTTCTTTTGAGATTAATAAATCATGATTAATATTTATTTTATTATCCTTTAAATCATTGACTATTTTTTGCATTTCAGGTATTGATCTACATAAAAGCTCTGGATGTAGACTTTGCTCTTTGAATTGTTCATTCATTAAATTTCCGTTGATTGAAGTTGAGTTTGTATATGCTAATAAAATCCGGTTCATTTCATGAATGCATTGATTATTTAATTCTTCATAATTCATCATAAAATCGTATTTTATTTTATGATGATTTTTTATTAAAAAATCTTTCAACATTTCTTCTGAATCATGACTTAAATTAAATCTGAATAAATCTATTAAAATTTTGGATTGCTTTATTGAAATTTCACTTAAAAACCAATACATGATCAAAATTTCTTGAGCATCTGTTTTACAATAAAAAGCATTTTCTTTACAAAATTCTTTTTGCATGTTGTTATTTTGATAAATACTTCTGATGATAATCTCGCTGGTTAACATCGCTAATTCTTCTTCATCTATTTTTGCATATGCTTGTGAAAAAAAGAAAAAAGAAAATAAAAATATTATAAGTTTTTTCATGGCTTAACTCCTAAAATATCATCAACATATAAAATATTGATTGTTTTCTGATATTCCAAATTATCAGATTGATTAAAATAATTAAAATCACGTAGCAAAAATTCTTTTAATTGAACCATTTCTTTTTTATTTAATGTGACACAACCTTCTGAACATGCTTTGTCTGTAACCGAAGGACCAAAAGCATTTTCACAATGATGTATTCTCATTAAACTTCTTCCATAAGTTTGTGTTTTATTAAAATCTTCTAAAACAATACCATTTGCATTTTGAGTGACCTTGGTTTTAGCTTTCATATCTATCTTCCAATAACCGGCAGGAAGAGGGCCTCTAGCACTTAGTCTTTGACATTCAATACTTGGATTATTTTTACATTTTATACCAATATTATTTCCAGCAGCAGCTCTTAACTCTAACATCTTGTTATCGATATCTGAAATGCAAGTCAATATTCCATCAAAATTTCCTTTATTTAAATAAAATTTTAAGGTACATTGCGCCAACCCATTGATATCAAAATAACTCAAAGAGTTTTGACCAGCATAAGCATAAGAGTTTAACCCACCACTTAATCCTATAGGGTCAGACTGAACATATCTTCCTAAACTAGCGTTATAATCTCTGAATAAATTATAATTCATTTTTGTTTCTATATCATAATATTGTCCAGGAAATCTTAAATTAAATTCCATATTAGAATTACTTACAGGTTCATTATCACCAAATGGCTCAATATTATTCCAAGACCACTGTAAAACATTATCTTTGTTTGTGATTTTTCTAGGAGTACCTAAATGATCTGCGTAAATATAGAATAATTCATCAATAATGACATTACCACTAAGAGTATTGATTGTTTTAGGTTGAATAAAAGCAATAGGTACACCATTCAAATAAACATATTCTTTAATGATATTATCATTTTGATCATATTCAGCAATTATATGATTATTTGAATTATAGATAAATAAATTTGAAGAATTTAATTCTAAATTATTTTTTTCAATTCTTTGACCTAATGTATTTAATTCATAATTAACAGTTTGAGTCGTATTATTAATGACATCTTGAATTTGAACTTGCTTCAGTCGATTCATTCTATCGTATGTACTTGTTTCTATTTTACTTAAGGTAGATACTCCATTACGCACATTATAATACCGATGAACAATCAAATTACCATTATTGTCATACGTAAAATCTTCTAAAACCAATTGATTAGCATTTTTAATTTTAGATATTTGATGTGTTTCTTGATTATTCACAGTTAAATATTCA